>Ga0194131_10002995_pt1 | contig 27156 bp, 24 predicted proteins | sample TA2KigO120mmetaG_FD_148631 | JGI IMG/M metagenome (GOLD analysis project Ga0194131, IMG submission 148631) | Freshwater microbial communities from Lake Tanganyika, Tanzania - TA2015053 Kigoma Offshore 120m | ecosystem: Environmental > Aquatic > Freshwater > Lake | place: Tanzania: Lake... | reverse complement strand
ATCATCGTTACGAGCGCCGCGCCGCGTAAAGGCATCTTCGGCGCGATTCCGTCCGCACGGCTCTGTACTCCTGTGCGGCTCCTATGAACGGCCACCTGGTCCGCGTTCGTGAAGCGACGCAAGAGGCGTTGTCCGCCGCTGACGCCGGGAGAGTAAAGTCCGAAATCGCTCTCTCAAAACACGCCAACGGCCCTGGATCCCGCCCCATCACACCTCAAGATTGTGTTTCCGAGAACGACAGTATCCGATTGTGCTGACGCACCACGGAGGGGACGCGTGGTTTCGGAAGATGCGGGTGCAGGTGTTGCGCTAGTCGGTCTTTGTCTTTGTGGTCGTCGCCGCCGGTTTCGACTCGGTCTTTGTCTCGGAGGATTTGGACTCCGCACCTTTCGATTCACCGCCGGACTTCGCGGGCGAAGATCCCGGCTTGGCATAGTCGGTGATATAAAATCCCGAGCCTTTGAAATGCAGGCCCGGAGCCGACAGCAACCGGGTGGCTTTGCCGCCGCACTTGGCATGAGAAGTTAGGGGTTCGTCCGCGAACTTTTGCCGGACTTCAAACGTTTCGTTGCAGTGCTCGCAACGGTACTCGTACAAGGGCATGGTTATTTGCGTGTGGGAATATTGAGCGGGCCGAGGCCGGTTCCGTCTTCGGCCTTCTTTTTCCCGAGCGCGCGGATCGTTTCGGCGTTCTTCGCTTCTTCGGGCGTCAGACCTTTTACTGCCACTTCAAGCGCCTTTTTCAGGATTGCGTCTTCGGTCGACTGCGGCTTTTCTTCTTTCTTCGGCGCGTCCTCGGCGCCTTCTTCACCAGTGTCAGCGGGGTCGTTATCGACGACCGGGACCGACGGCTGGACGGCCACTTCCTGCAGCGCTTTATCTTCGGCGTTGTAGAACTTGGCGACCGAGAGAATGACGGCCGAACCGTCGTCGAGAACAATTGGCTTGCGAATGCCTGCATCGGCATAGGTCCGCTCGCCGACGATTTCGCCGCGCTTGAGATCGTAGAACGCGCCGGCGGCAATTTCGGCCGCACCGGCGGTGCCGCGATTGGTCATGATCGTGAGCGGAAGCTTCGTGACGGCCTTGGCGGGTTCGGCGGTGTACTCCTGCCGGGGCGATTTCTGGCCGCTCGAATAACCGAGACGGCCTTTGTCGACAAACAGATTAGCAAGAGCGATGCCGTTTTCGGGCGCGCCGGAGGCGCAGTTGCGGAGGTCGAGCACGATCTTCTTCGCGCCCTGTTTTTCGATCGCCTGGACAGCCGCGGCGACTTCGCTCACCCGCTTGCCTTCGAGCGTCGGCACCTGCACGTACCCGATGCCGTCGGACATCATCTTGCTCGAGATCGCGGGCCACTGAATCGGGCCGCGCACAATCGCCATTCTTGTGGGCTCGGGGTTGCGGAAGCGCAGCACGCCGAGATCGACAGTCGTGCCGATATCGCCGAGCAGCATCATTTCGGCGTAGGCCAGCGGCATGTCGCGCGTGTTAACACCCTGAATCGTTTCGAGCATGTCGCCGGTCGACAGGCCGGCTTTATTGGCGGGAGAACCGGGGACCGAATCGATGATCGCGATGTAGCCGAAACGCTTCGCGAGCAGCAGGCCGGTCCAGCCCTTGGCTTCACTCTTAGTCTTCTGATACTGCTTGTACTGGTCGGCGGAGAGATAGCTGGCGTAGGGATCGAGCGATTCCAGAAGCCCATTCATGGCGCCGAGCGAGACATTCTTCAAGTCGGGCTCTTCGACGTAGTCGCTCTTGATCTTCGAGAGCACTTCGGCGAACACGCCGATATGGCGGTAGGTTTCCTCGGGCGACGAGGTTCCCTTGTTGGCCGCGCCGAGCAGCAGAACGCCGACGAGCATCAGGGAAACGACGGTGACGAAAAACTGTAGCTTTCGGTTCATCGCGCGAGTATCCTCCTCCAGATTCAAGTATATCCAAATCGTTCGACGCCGCCCGGCTGTTAGTCGTTAGCGGTTTTCTGTCTTCGATGCCGCAACCTTCAGACGGTGGTATTCGTTCAATACCTTTTCGACGTATTGGCGCGTCTCTTGATTGGGAGGGACGCCGTTATATTTTTGCACCGCGCCGGGGCCCGCGTTATACGCCGACAGGGCGCGGTAGACTTGGTCCGGGTACGCCTCGTACTTCACGAGCAGATCTCGCATGAGCCGCGCGCCGGCCTCGATATTTTCGCGGGTGTCGTAGGGGTTGGCGTTCAGCGCTTTCGCGGTCGCAGGCATCAGTTGCATGACGCCGATCGCGCCTTTGGGAGAAATCGCGCTGGGCTGAAAGGCCGATTCAACTTTGGCGATGCTCAGCAGGAACTCGGGCGGCAGGCCGGTTTGGTCGGCGGCGTCGCGAAGAAGATCCTTCGGCGTCTTTGGCTTTTCCGGCGCCGCAGGGGCTGGTGGTGGTGGCGGTGGCGGTGTTTCGACGACTACGGGTTTCGGCTCCTCGGGCAACGCTTCGATTTCAGCAACGTCGGCGCGGTTGATTTCAACGGTGCCCGTGGCGGTGTGCAACAAGAGCTTTTCGCCGAAGGTTTCGACGCGGACGGCTTGTAGGCGGAATCCGTTGTGCAGAACGATTTCTTCGGCGGCGAAGGCGCAAGCGGCGAATGCCAGCAGCAATGGTCTCATTTGGTGACGCGCTCCTTGCGCCGGATGGCCATCCCGAGCGCGAAGAAAACACCCGCGAATGCGAGGATGATGCAGCCGCCGAGGGTGAGCCGGCTGAAAAAGAAGTAGGCCGCGGTGAACGTCAGAATCCCTGCCGGAATGAAGAATATGAAACTGTTCGACGACGGATTCACGCGCGCGGAGGTGTCCTTACTAACTATGACGAATGCATCCCCGGAAACGTGCAAGGCGTTATCATGATCTTTTCGATGACCACCGTTGCCCACCTCGAATGCTCCGTGACCGGCGAACGCTACGAAGCCGGCAAAGTCCAAAACCTATCGAAGACCGGCATGCCGCTGCTGGTTCGTTACGATTTGAAGACCGCGCGCGACAACTGGAATCGGGAGTGGCTCGCCAATGGGCCGCGCTCGATGTGGCGATACGCGCCGGTGATGCCGGTAGCCAAGCCAACGTCGATCGTGTCTCTCGGCGAGGGCTGGACGCCGCTGATGAAGCTGAAGCGCTACGGCGCCGAACTCGGCTGCAGCAACGTTTGGTTGAAGGACGAAGGCCTAAATCCAACCGGATCGTTCAAGGCTCGCGGGCTTTCTTGCGCGGTGTCGATGTGTGTGGAGCTTGGCATCACCAAAGTCGCGATCCCGAGCGCGGGCAATGCGGCGAGCGCAATGGCGGCATATGCCGCGGCCGCGGGAATCGAAGCGCACATCTTCATGCCGAAAGACGTGCCGCAATCGAACTACATCGAATGCAAGGCGTTTGGCGCGCGGGTCACGCTGATCGATGGGCTGATCTCGGACTGCGCCAAGATCGTCGGCGACCGCAAGGAGGCCGAGGGCTGGTTTGACGTATCGACCTTGAAAGAGCCCTACCGCATCGAAGGCAAGAAGACGATGGGTTACGAACTCGCCGAGCAGATGATGTGGAAGCTGCCCGATGCGATCTTCTATCCGACCGGCGGCGGAGTGGGCATTATCGGCATGTGGAAGGCGTTCGACGAGATGGAGCAACTCGGCTGGATCGGGCCGGAACGCCCGAGGATGATAGCCGTCCAGGTGGAAGGTTGCCAGCCGGTGGTGCGGGCCTACAATGAGGGCGCCGAGCGCAGCCAGTTTTTTGAGAACGCAGCGACGGTGGCCGCGGGCTTGCGCGTACCGAAGCCGCTTGGTGATTTTCTGATCTTGCAAGCTGTCCGGCAATCTGGCGGCACGGCGATCGCGGTATCGGACGACGACATGATGCGCGCGGGAGTTCGGCTGGCGACCGAAGAGGGCATGTTCATTGCTCCGGAGGGCGCGGCATGCATGGCGGCGCTCGAAAAACTTGTGGGAAGCGGCTTTTTGAAAGCGAATGATCGGATCGTGATCTACAACACCGGATCGGGACTGAAGTATTTGGAAGCGTATTCCGCGTTGTTTCCGCGCTAGGAAAACGACGGCCCGGCACCGGGGGCGGCGTCGGGCCATCCAGTGAATTTGGAATTGGTACTCGGAGAGAGGAACCAGCGCTAATACCGGCCCTTATCTAAATAGTGGCCGCGGGCCTCCATTGTTCTCACCGAAATTTCTCGGACCAACTCCGGCAGGCGCCGCGAGCAGTTGCAACGCGTGCGCTTGGCCGATCTCTTCGCGCAGCTTTTCGGCGTCTTCGAGCGTCTTCAATTTTGCCTTTTGGTCGGCGCTCAGGAAGCTCATGGCCTGCTCGCGCGCCTTGGCCGTGTTGGCGTCCATCGTCTTGCGCAGCGCGGCGATTTCGAGCATCGCACGGCCGATGGCGGCGGCGTCGGTCGAGCCGTTGGCGATCACTCCGTTCAGCGCGGTTTGCTTTTCGGCGATTTGCTGCCGCACGGTTCGATTGGCGGCGCGAGCGGTGTCGCCGGCCTGACGGATCGACGCCAACTGCGCGTCGGATAGGCCCAGGTGGGTCTTGATTTCGGTGAAGTCCGGCCCAGCCGCGCGGGGTCCGACGGGGGGTTGTGCAACCGCCGCGGCCATCAGGGTCAATGAGAGTAAAGTCTGTTTCAACATGAGTTGTTCCTTTCGGTTTCCGTGTCGCGCGTTCGCGCTCATAGCGTGAAACGCGGCCCGCTTATGCCAAGTTGGTTAAGTCCGCGCTAAATCCGGCGTCTTTCCGCTTGCGTCCGGCGATTTACAGAGGACAATGGATGCAACGATGAGACTCGATGGCCGTGGCTTGCAAATCCTAACCGGGGCTGGGCTACTTATGCTTGTTCCGCTGGCGTGGTTGCAGTACCGTTGGATCGACGAAGTGGCCGCCGCGGGGCACGCCCGCACACGCGCGGACGTGAAAGCGGCAGTCGACCGAATTGCGAGCGAGTTAGACCGCGACCTCACCCGGGTGCATGTGGCGCTGATCTCCGGCCCGCCGGTGGATTCGTTCCTGGAACAACTCGCCCGTTTGCCCGAACCTGCGGAGTCGCTATCGGTGGCGCGCATTTTGAAGGTGATCGACGACGAGCCTTGGACGGCCGAAATATGGGACGCGGAGCGACAAGCCTTCGCGCCCGCTAATGCGCCGGAGTGGTGGATCAACCGCGACCGGCGGACGGGACCGATTCAGCCGGCGCCGCTCGCCGTTGTCGGGCCAGTGCGCGGGCGACCGCGCCGGCTGCCTCCGTTCATTGACGGTCCCCCGCCTGGCGGGCCGCTTCCCTTCCTTTCGAGGGCTGAGAATGCCGGGGCGGCGGAGCCGTGGATCATCGTCGAGTTCGACGAAGCGAAGTTCCGAAACGAATATCTGCCGCGGCTGATCTCACGTCATTTCGGCGCGGAGCGGCTGCGTGAATTCGCCGTTCGGATCGTGGCGGTTGCCAAGCCGAATGAAACGGTCTTCGCAATGGGCGAGACCGCGTGGGCAACTCCCGACGCGGAAGCTCCGCTGTTGCGCGGCATCATGCGCGAGGATTCGCTGCCGCCTCCGCCGGGCGGACGGCCGCGCGCACGGCTCAACGCCGCGGGGCTTTGGCGGCTGCAGGCCGCGCACGTTTCGGGATCGCTCGAAGCCGTCGCGGCTGCCACGCGGAATCGGAATCTGCTTGTTAGCGGAATTACGCTCGTGATTCTTGCGGGCGCGTTTCTCGCCCTGGCCAACGCCGCACGGCGCTCCCGCGAGTTGGCTCAACTGCAGATGGAGTTCACCGCGGGTGTGTCGCATGAGCTGCGTTCGCCGATCGCGGTTCTCGCCTCGGCGGGCGATAATCTGGCCAGCGGCATCGTCGCCGAAGCCGAACGTGTGCGCGAGTACGGCGCGATCGTGCGCGACGAAGCAACACGGCTGAACACGATGGTGGAGCAGGTGCTTCGGTTCTCCGCGATCGAGAGCGGCCGGCTGCCGCTGGAACTCGATGCCATGAGCGCGCGCGGCATGCTGGCGGCGGTGGAGTTGGAGTTGCGCGACGCGGCATCGCGCGCGGGCTTCACGTGGAAGATCGAGGGCGCCGACGCCGCAGTTCGCGCCGATGGCAATGCGATTCACGTTGCACTGCGCAACCTGGCGGAAAACGCGCTGAAGCATGCGGCGGCGGGCAAGTGGCTGCGCTTCTCGGTGCAGCCTTCCGAAAAGACCGTCGACATTGTTGTCGAGGATCGCGGCCCAGGAATTCCGGCCGAAGACTTGCCGAGGCTGTTCGAACCTTTTTATCGCGGCGCCGACAGCAGGCGCAGCCAGCGCCGCGGTTCGGGGCTTGGCCTTGCGCTGGTCGAGCGGATCGTGCGCGCGCACGGCGGGGCGGTACGCGCGGAGAACCGGCACGAAGGCGGCGCGCGATTCGTGATTACGCTCCCGGCTTACAATACTTAGACCGATGGCGCTGATACTCATCGTCGAGGACGAACCGGGGCTGCGGCTCACGCTCACCGACCGGTTAAAGGCCGAGGGCTACGTTGTCGAGACGCGCGACGACGGCATCGCCGGTCTCGACGCCGCCCGCGCGCATGGATACGATTTGATCCTGCTCGACGTGATGCTGCCGGGCATGGATGGCTTTCGCGTCTGCCAGACTCTGCGTGAAGAGGACGTCGACACGCCGATCATCATGCTGACCGCGCGAGGCAACGTCGGCGATCGGATAACCGGACTGAAGTCCGGCGCCGACGACTATCTACCCAAGCCGTTTCACATGCAAGAGCTCCTGCTGCGCATGGAGGCGGTTTTGCGGCGCACGAAGAAAGAGGCGCTCGCGCAAAACGTGCGCTTCGGCGCGATCGAGATCGATGCGAAAGCGGCGCTGGTGCGGCGCAGCGGCGCGGAGGTCACGCTATCGGCGAAGGAGTATCAGTTGATGCGATACCTCGTCGAGCGGCCGGGCGAGGTCGTCAACCGCGAAACGCTGTTACGCGAAGTGTGGGGCTACAACGCAACGCCCAATACGCGGACTGTTGATGTGCATATGACGTGGCTGCGGCAGAAGCTCGAAAACGATCCGGCCTCGCCCGCACATTTCGTCACGGTTCGGGGCGTGGGATACCGATTCGACGGGTAAAAACACGAACGCCCCGGTGCGGGCCGGGGCGTTCGTGTTTGCTTGAATCTGGGATCGGTCTTAGAACTGATTCCAGAGGTATTGATTGTACACCTCATGGTGGAACTGCACTTCGGATACCTTAACAACTGTTCCGAGAAGGCGGGCGCAACGATCGGCCGAGGCCTTCTTGAGTTCCGCGTAACGGCCCTTGACATCGTTGCCGAGCAACGTGCCGGTCCACTCGGCGTTGTTGAAGTTGTCCATCGCGTCGTAGATGTTGTCGGGCAGGTATCGCTTCGCCTGACGGAGGTTCTTCTCCTTGGAGATGCTGCCTTCCAAACCGGTCTTGAAGACCGAAAGCATAACCATGTACGGGTTGGCGTCCGGACCAACCGAGCGGACTTCGACGCGCGCCGAGCGCTCGTTGCCGATCGGAATGCGGACCATTGAACCGCGATCGACCGCCGAGGCGATGATCTGGTTCGGCGCTTCGAAGTGCGGATCGAGCCGGCGATAGGCGTTCACCGAGGCGTTGAGCATCAGGCAGATGTCGTTGCCGTGCGTGAGGATGCGGTCGACAAAACTCCACGCGAACTTCGAGATCTTCTCCTGGCCCTGCGGATCCCAGAAGAGGTTCTTGCCTTTCTTCGAGATCGAGACGTTGGTGTGCATGCCGGAGCCGTTGACGCCAACGACCGGCTTGGGCAGGAACGACGCCGTGAGGCCCATCTTGCGGGCAACCTGGCGGCAGATCAGTTTGTAGAGCTGGATCTGATCAGCGGCCGCGACGACTTCGCCGTAGCCGTAGTTGATTTCAAACTGCGACGGTGCCACTTCCGGGTGATCTTTTTCGTTCTGGAAGCCCATAGCGCGCTGCACTTCGGCCGTGGTGTCGATGAAAGTGCGGAGCGGGTCGCCGGGCAGCGAGTGATAGTAGCCGCCGGTGTTGACGTACTCAAACTTGCCAGTCTTGTAGTAGTCGCGCTCGGCGTCTTGACCCGCGAAAAGGAAGCCTTCGATTTCGTTGGCGGCGTTGAGCGTGTAACCGTCGGAAGCGAACTTGCTCTGCGCGTAGCCCTTGAGGACGCCACGGATGTCGCCCTGGTAGAACGAGCCATCCTTGTCGATGACTTCGCAGAAAGCGAGAACCTTGCCCGCACCGAAGATGTCGGCGGGGGCGTGGTAGAAGGCCGACCAGTCGATGCCGAGGCGCAGGTCGCTCTCGCGCTGGGCGGTGAATCCGCGGATCGAGGAGCCGTCGAACGTCAGGTTGTCCCAGCTTCCCAGCAGGAACTTCTTGTCATAGTCGAGCATGTGCAGGCGGCCTTCCAGGTCGCTGAACATGACGGTGACGGCCTTGATCCGTTTCTCGTCGGTCAAGTACTTCAAGCGTTCTTCACGAATCTGCTCGGGGGCGACGCGGTTTTTGCGCTGCTCCTTGCATTGCAGATTTTTCTCTTCCAGCTCCGCGTAGGAAAGCTCTAGAAATTCGCGCATGTTGGTAGTTCAATCTCCTCGAACGTTGGGGGTTGCGATCAGCGTACGAGACGCCGATTCTCGATTATAGACAACCGAAGGCCGTCCGGTCGCGGGTTTTCGCGGAAAATTTCTAATCGAATATTTTATGGGGGCTATTGGCCGGGCTGATGGGTCGTTGCTACCGCCGTTCCTTCGCCCTCGGCCAGCCTGATTCTGAGCGGCGTACCCGGCGGCATTTGGGCCGGGTTGCGAACGATAGCGCCGTCTTCGCGAGATACGACAGCGAAGCCGCGGGCCAATATTTGCAAGGGGTTGAGCGATTGTAGACGGCCCGCGAGCACCTCCAGCCGCGAAGTCCGCTGGGCGGTTATCGCGGCGCGGGCGGCGTCCAATCGTGCCCGCAGCGACTCGTTTCGCCGTTTGGCGGCGGCAAGCTTGAGACGCAGATCGAGCCGCCGGAGCCCCTGTTCAAGTGCATTGAAGCGGGTCCGATGTTTCGCCAGTTGAGCGGCGATCAGGGACTTTGCCGACTGGCTGGCGTCGTCGACGCGCTGACCGGCGCGGAACAGCCGCCGCTCGACGATCGTTTGTGCTCGCTGCGTCGAAACACTCTGCAACCGCCGCGCGGCGGAGGCCAGACGAAGCCGCAGGTCTTGCTTCATTCGCGCCTCAGCGGTGCGGAGTTGATCGAGCACGGTTTCACGCGAGGCGGTGACGATCTCGGCAGCGGCGCTGGGAGTTGGCGCGCGAAGATCGGCCACGAAGTCGGCGATGGTGAAATCAGTCTCGTGGCCGACGGCGGAAATGACGGGGACGCTGGAAGCGGCGATCGCCCGCGCCAGCGGTTCGTCGTTAAACGCCCAGAGGTCCTCGATCGATCCCCCGCCCCGCGCAACGATGACGACGTCGGCCCATGGATTCCCGCTGAAGTAGCGCACGCCATCGGCGACCTGCTCGGCCGCGCCCTGTCCTTGCACCAATGCCGGAAACACACGCACATGCGCGCCGCGGAAACGTCGTTCAATCACATGCAGGACGTCCCGGATCACGGCGCCCGTCGGACTGGTGACGATGCCGATGTTCCGCGGAAATTTCGGAATCGGTTTCTTGCGATCGCTCTCGAACAAGCCTTCGGCCGCGAGTTTTTTCTTCAGCTTTTCGAACGCCGCTTGTAGTGCGCCGGCGCCGATCGGCTGCACCGCGTCGACGATGAGTTGATACTCGCCGCGCACGTTGTAGACTTCGATGCGCCCGCGCAGCAGCACCTCGACGCCGTCTTGCGGCTTGAAGCGCAAGAGCCGGTATGCACCTTTCCAACAGGCGCATTTGAGCGCCGCCTTGTCGTCTTTGATGGTGAAGTAGGCGTGTCCCGACGCGGCGAGCTTGAAGCCCGATACTTCACCGCTCACCCAGATGTTCGCGTAGGCGTCGGAAAGGAGCGCGCCGATCTCCTCGGTCAGTTCGCCGACAGTGTATTCGCGCAATTCGAAGGCGATGTCGTCCGATGGTTCCCTCATGCGTTGATTTGCTCGGGCGCCCACTTGCGAGCTAGGCTGGTCAAGCGGCACTACATATTGTTTCACGTGGAGAGGTTTCATGAGCCCCAAGGACGTTCTCGCATTCGCGAAGGCGGAAGGCGCGCGGCAGGTCGACATCCGGTTCACCGATATTCCCGGCCTGCAGCATCACATTACATACCCGATCTCGCAGTTGACCGAGGACTCCTTCGAGGACGGATTCGGCATTGACGGCTCGTCGATCCGCGGCTGGGCCGCGATCAACGAGAGCGACATGCTGCTGATTCCCGATCCGGCGACAGCGATCATCGACCCGTTCTACAGCGTGCCGACCGTGGTCATGACCGGCAACGTACTCGACCCGATCACGAAACAGAAGTACGATCGCGATCCGCGCAACATCGCCCGCAAAGCCGAAGCGCACCTGCAGAACACGGGCCTCGCCGACACCTGCTACTTCGGCGCCGAAGCCGAGTTCTTCATCTTCGACAACGTGTCGTTCGACTCGACGCCGAACGCCGCGTTCTACGAGATCGACGCTGAGGAAGGCCGCTGGAACACCGGCCGCAAGGAGAACAATCACGGCTATCGTCCGCGGTACAAGGAAGGTTACTTCCCCGTGCCGCCGACCGATCATTATCAGGACTTGCGCGGCGAGATGGTGGAGGTTTTGGAGAAGGCGGGGATTGTCGTCGAGTGCCATCATCACGAAGTCGCCACCGGCGGGCAGTGCGAGATCGATCAAAAGTTCGAAACGCTGGTGAAGTCGGCGGACAACATGATGACCTACAAGTACATCGTGCGGAATGTGGCGCATCAGTTCGGCAAGTCTGTGACTTTCATGCCGAAGCCGGTTTTCGGCGACAACGGTAGCGGCATGCATTGTCATCAATCGTTGTGGAAGGACGGCAAGCCGTTGTTTGCCGGCGATGGCTACGCGGGCCTTTCGCAGCTGGCGCTGTGGTACATCGGCGGATTGCTCCGGCACGCGCGCGCATTATCGGCGATCATCGCGCCGACGACGAACTCTTACAAGCGGTTGGTGCCGGGCTACGAAGCGCCGGTTAACCTCGCATACAGCCGCCGCAACCGTTCGGCCGCTTGCCGTATTCCAATGTACTCGGCGAGTCCGAAGTCCAAGCGCGTCGAGTTCCGCCCGCCCGATCCGTCGTGTAACCCGTACCTGGCGTTTTCAGCGATGTTGATGGCGGGCCTCGACGGCGTGATCAACAAGATCGATCCTGGCGAATCGCTCGATAAGGACATCTACGATCTCTCACCCGAGGAGATGAAGAGCGTGCCGTCGATGCCGGCGTCGCTGGAGGAGGCGCTGTATTGCCTCGAGGAGGATCACGCGTTTTTACTGAAGGGCGATGTATTCACCGAGGAGTTGATTGAGACTTACGTTTCGTATAAGAGCAAGCACGAGGCGGACGCGGTGAGGCAGCGGCCGCATCCGTATGAGTTTGCGCTTTACTACGATATTTAGCCTGGACGCGATCCGGTAGACGGTTTTCAAGCACTGAAGACCCAGTTCGAACTGGATTACTAATTCTTCAGTACCCTTATCGCCGCGTAGGTATCAGCGACTCCGGCTTAAGCCTAGCGCGTCGTCGAGGCCGTCGACCCCGCCGCATCGAACCCATGTTGCAGCCGATGTGTCGGCCCATCGAAAAACTGCGTCGACTTGAAAAGCTCATGCCGCCCATCGCCGGCCTCCGGCGCCGCCAGCGCGAGAATCTCCTTGCGGGCTTCGGAAGACAGCGGCTTGAAATCGGTCGCGATCTTGATATCGGCCTGCAACTGCTCCATCGTCGTGTACCCCCGGCACAGCGTCGTAATCGGCAGGCTCAACGAATACCGCACGCACTGCTCGGCGGTGAGTTCCGTCTGCGACGGAATGCGCGCGACATACGGCCCGCCGCCGAGGCACTTCATGCCGATTACCGACACACCCTTCTTCACACACACCGGCACGACTTCCTTCTGAAAGCTCCGAAAGAACGCGTCGAGCGGATTGATCGGCATCTGCGCCGTCGTCCACGCCACGTTCTTCGCGAGCATCTTGAGATGAATCGACGGATCCTTGTGCCCGGTGAATCCGATGTGGCGAATCTTGCCCGCCTTCTGCGCTTCAAGCGCCGCCTTCAACGGCCCGCGCTCAACGATCCAATCGGGATCGTTGTCGTAGTTGATCTCGTGAAACTGCCACAGATCGAGCCGGTCGGTCTGCAACTGCCGCAGGCTTTCATCCAGATTCGCCATCGACGTTTTGTAATCGCGCCCGCAGTTCTTCGACATCAGGAATGCCTTGTCGCGCCAGCCGTCGCGTAGCGCGATGCCCATCACCTTCTCTGCGTCGCCGTTCAAGTAATCCCACGCGTTATCCATGAACGTCAGTCCCGCGTCGATCGCGGTTCGGACCATCCGCGTCGCTGTGTTCTGGTCCTTACCGCCGACGCGGCCGAGGTGCGCGCCACCGAGTGCAAGGATCGAAACCTGCTCGGATGTCTTGCCGAGACGGCGTGTGGGAAGCCCGCCCGGACGGGCCGTCTGCGCAACGGCGGCGAGGAACTCGCGTCGACGAATCATGTTGAGAGGATATCGAAAAATTTTACGCGCCGCGTGGAATAGATCCGCCGCCTCATGGATCAACACGGAGTCGAAAGAGACGGCGCCGTCGATCTTCCGCACACCAACTTCAGGAGATCCAAAATGAACGCACTTCGCAGCGCGGCTTACGCGCTTTGTCTCGCTTTGCCGGCGCTCGCTCAACGCGACGCGCGGCCCGTGCCCGGTAACGGCACGATCGATCAACCCGGCAGCTACATGCTGACCGGCGACCGGCAAGCCGCCGGTGGCCGCGCGGCTATCGTCATCACGTCGAGCGACGTTACGCTCGATCTCAACGGCCAGGGCGTATCGGGCGCAACCGCTATCGAGATCCGCAGCGCAAACGGCGTGACCGTAAGGAATGGCAACATTGCAACGACCGGCATGGGCGTGCTCGTCATGAACTCGAACAATCTTCGCCTCGAAGGACTTAACATCCGCGGCACGGGCAACGAAATGGGCATTGTCGTTGTCGGATCGAAGAATGCGATGATCGCGGGCAATCTGATCTACAACGTCTTTCTCGGAGTGTTTGTGCGCGGCAGCGCAAGCCGTGGAAATCGCATCGCCAACAACACGATCACGGCGGGCACGGGCGGCATGCTCGGCATCTGCTACAACCCGGCGGACAACGATCGCGAAGGACCGCGCGGGGATCTAATCACAGGCAACGTAATCAGCGGCTTCGAGTTAGGGTTTCAGGCGTCGGCAACGTCACGCTATAACCTATTCAAGGGCAACTCGGTGTTCTTTCGCGTGAAGGCGTTTGAGCTGTTGAACGACACCAACAAGGAGTCGGGCACCGACGCGATCAGCTTGCAGTAGCAGTTAATTCACAAAGCGGCGGAGACGGACGTTGTTGACGAGTCCCAGCATCAGGAACACGCTCAACATGCCGGATCCGCCGTTGCTCATAAGCGGTAAAGGAATTCCGGTGACAGGCATGCGGCCGATCACCATGCCGACGTTCACGAGCAAATGAAACAGCAGCGTCGACGCGATACACATGCAAATGTACATGCCTCCGCGATCGGGCGCGGTCTGGGCGTTCTGCACGATTTGCATCAGCAGCAGAAAGTAAAGCCCCAGCACGACCACCACACCAACAAATCCGTGCTCTTCGGCGAACGCGGCGAAGACAAAGTCGGTATGCGGCACCGGCAGGAACTGATAGCGCGTCTGCGTGCCGCGAGTCACACCCTGACCCCACATGCCGCCATTGCCGATCGCGATCTTCGACTGAATGACCTGATAGCCATCGCCTTTCGGATCGCGCGCGGGATCGGCAAAGGTCAAGATTCGCGACTTCTGATAGTCCTTCAACAGGAACCAACTCGACGGCAAAAGCACGACCGCGAACAGACCCAGGACCAACGCATACCGCCAGCGAAGGCCCGCGAGAAAGACGCCCATCAGCAGAATCGGCACGTAGGTAAGCGACGTTCCAAGATCCGGTTGCCGCATCACGAACAACATCGGCAACGCGACCAGCGCGCCCAGTTTGAATAAGTCCTTCCAGTGAATCGATTCCGTCTTCAACTCCGTTAGAAAACGCGCGACCAACAACACAATCATCGTCTTGCCGAACTCGGAGACCTGGAACAGGAACCCGCCAGGCAGTTCGATCCAGCGCCTCGCCTCGAACACCTTCACGCCAAAAAACGCCGTGACGATTAACAGAAAAATCGTCACGCCGTATAATACCGGCACCTGCCCAAGCAGCGTGTGATAGTCGATCGACGAGACGATCCACATCAGGACCAAGCCGGCGACGACAAAGATCATTTGCTTCCACCACATGTTGCGGAACTTGTTTCCCTGCCCCGCGGAGAAGATCTGCAAGATGCCAACCGCACAGAGCAACAGCGACAGAAACAGCAGGCCCCAATCGAAGTCGCGAATCGAGCGGTACGAAGCGGCCATGTTAGAAGCCCTTCGCACCCAGAGGCGCCAGAGCGAGCGTCGGTGTGCGATTCACGTTGCGGCTCTTCTTGTCGAAGTAGACCTTCATCACGTCGCGCGCGATCGGCGCGGCCTGATCACCGTGACCGCCCGCTTCAAACAGCACCGCGATGGCGATCTCCGGATTCACACGAGGCGCGAACGACACAAACCACGCATTGTCGATCAACTCCTTGGCGAGCTTCGAGGACGACTTCAACAACTCGTTCGACGCCAACTGCGCCGTGCCGGTCTTGCCGCAGACCTCCACGCCGGGCAAGCGGGCCGCGCCGCCCGTCCCGCCTTGATTGACCACGCCGTACATGCCGTAGATCACGCGATTGACGTTGTCGAGATTCAGGTTTCCCTTCCGCGGTTCAACACGATTCGGGTCTTTCACCAGATGCGGTTTATGCCACACGCCGCCGTTAGCGATGCCGCCCGTCATCACCGCCAACTGCATCGGCGTCATCGCCAGATAACCCTGCCCGATGGCCACTGAAATTGTATCGCCCGCCATCCACTGTTGCCGCAGCGAGCGCGCCTTCCATTTCGACGAAGGCAGAATGCCGCGCGCCTCATACGGCAGATCGATGCCGGTCTCCTTGCCCAGTCCCGCCAACTCGCCGTACTGCGCAAGATTGTCGATACCGAGCAGCTTGCCCGTATTGTAGAAAAACACGTCGCAACTCACCGCCAGCGCGCGATGCAAGTTCACGGTTCCATGGCCGCTCCGCTTGTGGCAGTGATGATAGTGGCCATAAAAATTCATTCCTCCGTGGCAGGTAAACGTCGTGTTTTCGTCGATGACGCCCTTCTCCAGCGCCGCCAGCGCAACAAGCGGCTTAAACGTCGAGCCCGGCGCCAAGTGCGACTGAATCGCGCGATTGAACATCGGCTTTTCCGGGTTGTTGTAGTACTCGTCCCAGTCCTTCTGCCGGATACGTCCGGCGAACTTGTTCGGATCGAACGCGGGCCGCGACACCATCGCCAGCACCTCGCCATTGCGCGGATCGATTGCCACCACCGAACCGCGACGCCCTTCCATCGCCAGTTCGGCAACGGTCTGCAAATCGAGGTCGATCGTCAACTGCATCGATCTTCCCGGCACCGCTTCTTTGTAGCCGATCACCTCGCGTTCACTGCCTTTGTTATCGACGACCACCTGGCGCTGCCCGTCGGTCCCCATCAACGTGTCGTTATACTGGCGCTCGATGCCCGCCTTGCCGATTATGTCGCCCTGATTGTACTTGGCGAAGTCGGCCAGATCGAGTTCGAACTCCGTCACTTCGCCCACGTAACCGATTACGTGAGACAACAGGTTGTCGCGCGGATAGAGACGATGCTGGTCGTGCAGCAGTTCCAACTCCGGAAATGTATCGGCGTCCCGGTGCGACTCGACAAACGCCACCTCGGCCGGGGTGAGTTCGACTTTCAGTCGAAACGCTTCATACTTCGGCCGCGACCGCATGCGGCGGAGGCGTCCAGTCAACTCCTCGAGATCGAGATTTAGTCCGGCCGCGATCGCCGGCAGATGTTCTTCTTTCAGAGTTTCGCGCGAAAGCAGCACGCTGAAGCTCGAATGATTATCGACGATGATTCGCCCGTCGCGGTCGAGAATTTTTCCGCGCGGCGCCAGCAGCGGCGTAGACTTAATTCGATTGCGCTCGGCGGCTTCCGAGTAAAGATCGTTGTTCTGCACCTGCAGCTTCCAAAAGCCGGCGATGAGGAACAGAAACACGAAGACGGCGATGTACTGAAAGAACACAATCTTGCCGGACGCGTAGTTCGTGTCGTCGTGCAGGACCCCGGGGTCGAGTTTCTCCTGCTCCAGTGGATCGTTCGGATTGTAGGTACTGAGCGCCGGCATGATGCGGTCAGCCTCTCTCCTTCAGCTTATCGAGAATAAGAAACAACGGCACGGCCACAATCGCGTTCAGTAGGCCGAACAGCAGCGTCTGCGTGGCTTTGAACTCATACGGCTGCGCGAGCAAAGCGCGCTGCAGCACCCACGTCAAAAACTGATGGAAGAAGAAAAAGAAAAACGCCAGCGCGCAGCGGACCATCGAGTTGTCGACGTCTATCTTGATGCTCATCGACGCCGAAAAATAGCCGACCAGCGTCTTCACCATCCCGAAGATGCCGAGCGGCTGTTGCGATAAAGCGTCTTGCAAGAGTCCGATCGACGCGCCGATCAACGTCCCGCCGATCGGATTGCGCCGCATCAACGAAAAATACACGGTTACGAGCAGCGGCAGTTCCAAGTAGCTCAAGTACCGGAAGAACAGCGGAACGTTTACTTGAAACGCGATGGCCGCCAGCGGAATGAAAATCTGCCAAACAATGCGGAAGCGGGAGATCTTACCCGTCCGCGGGCTGGTCATCAGTATCTGATCGGAGAGTTCGGTCACTGCTTCCGCTGCGCCTCCGGTTCGGGCTTGGCGGGCTCGGGAGCAAGCAGCGGCGCAACTGGCCGCGTCACCTGATTCGGCTCCATGTTGAAGTTCGGCAACCGCCCGCTGGCTGTGCCGTACTTCACGCCTTGCAGTTCTCCCACGCGTTTCAACTTTTCGCGCAGCCGGTCGGCGTCGGTGGACAACGCAGGCAACCCGCTCTCGGATTGTACCGGGGTGTTCGCTTCACTCGACTCCGACGCCGGGGGCATAATGACCACCGGACCGCTCGCTGGCGCCGAACCTTCGGGTATCGCCTGGTGCACGCCTTCCAAAACGATCAACACTTCCTCCAAGCCGCGCTGTAATCCCGCCGGATCGAGAAAGATCTCTTTGAAAGTCGTGCCCTGTTTCGCTACGCGCGCCTGCCCCGCCGGAATGCCCTTGGCGAAAACGCGGTCGTCGCCCGAGGTAAAAAACCACTCGCCTTCTTCGACCTTCACCTCGTTCTGCACATAGTCCACCAGCACCTGCGAACGCCCCAGGCCTTTGAGCGTTCCCGGTACCCGGTTCTTCTGTGAGATGACGCCGGCCGCAAACGCCGGATCGGTGATCAGCAAAACTTGCGCAGCTTGCGGATACACGAAGGTGACTTTGCCGAGAATCCCATCGGGCGTGATCACGGCCTGCCCGCGCTGCACGCCGTCGGTCGCGCCGCGGTCGACAAATACCGCCTTCGAATTCGTTCCCGTCGCCGTACCGATGATCCGCGCGGCCACCGTTCGCGAACGGGTCTGTTGCTGGAACAGGGCCAGCGCGCGCACTCGATCGGCGGTTGTTAACTCGGTGCGCAAGAACTGGTTCTCGAGCTTCATCTTGTCGAGTTCCTGCTTCAGCCGCTCGTTTTCATGCTGCGCGTTATAGAGCAAAACGTAGCGATTCAAAAAACCAAGCGACGACCCGCGCATAGAATCCAGTCCGCGCGCCAGCGGCGTTACCGCGGTAACAGTGACCGAACGCAGCAGGCTCACGTCGTCTTTGGTGCGCACCTGATACGCCAACAACACAAGCTGCGCGCCGATGACGATCACAAGCACGGCCATGTTCCGGTAGCGGTTCATCGAACTACAGCAACGCTCCTTTGGATGGACGCGGACGCCAACCGGTTACTCGATGGCGATGCGCCGCAACAACTTGAAGTCTGTCAACATCTTACCCGTACCCAGCACAACGCTGGCGAGCGGGTCTTCGGCGATCGAAACCGGCAGCCCCGTCTCTTCACGGATACGCCGGTCCAGGTTCTTGAGCATGGCGCCGCCGCCGGTCAGCACGATACCGCGGTCGCTGATGTCGGCCGACAACTCCGGCGGGGTCCGTTCCAACGCCACACGGATCGCGTTCATGATTGTCGCAACGCATTCGGCAAGAGCTTCGCGAATCTCCGAGTCGTCGATGGTGATCGTGCGCGGCACGCCTTCGATCAGGTTGCGGCCCTTGATCTCCATCGTGATCGGCTTATCGAGCGGGAACGCCGAACCGACCGTCATCTTTACCTGCTCGGCCGTGCGCTCGCCAATCAGCAGGTTGTACTTGCGTTTCAGATACTGCATGATGGCGTCGTCCATCTCGTTGCCGGCCACGCGCACCGAGCGCGAGTAGACGATGCCCGACAGCGAAATGACCGCGACGTCCGTGGTGCCGCCGCCGATATCGACCACCATGTTTCCCGACGGCTCGGTGATCGGCAAACCCGCGCCAATCGCGGCCACCATGGCTTGTTCGACTAAGTGCACTTCCGACGCCTTCGCGCGATAGGCCGAGTCGATAACCGCGCGCTTTTCCACCTGTGTAATCTCCGACGGCACGCCGATTACGATGCGCGGATGGACCAGCATCTTGCGTCCGTGCGCTTTCTGAATGAAGTAATTCAGCATGCGCTCGGTGACTTTGAAATCGGCGATGACGCCGTCCTTCATCGGCCGGATGGCGACGATGTTGCCGGGCGTCCGGCCCAGCATCTCCTTCGCTTCCTTGCCCACGGCTTCCACCTCGCCGTTGGTCTTGTTGATCGCCACGATGGATGGCTCGTTTACGACAATACCTTTGCCTTTGGCATACACCAGCGTGTTCGCGGTGCCCAAGTCGATTGCCAAGTCCGAAGAAAAAAGACTAAAGAGGGAACGGAGATTCATTGAGGCGTGCAGTTACGGCTCGCCGCTGGGAAGCGGCGCGCGCGGGGTCCATTACCAAGCTAGCACGTCGAGCCAGGTTTTGACGAGATTTGTGTAATTATTTCAGTCATTTGGGCCGTCGCGGTAGACTAGGAGGTTGATCACCCGCCGCACTTTTGTATCGACGGGCCTTGTGGCCCTGACCGGTTGCCGCCCCGAACGGGGCAACGGCTACGACGGCCATGCCTTCGTCGCCAACGAAGAGGGATCGGCCATCGCCGCCGTGAACCTCACCGCGTTCGCCGTGACACGCCATATCCGCATCGACGGCAAACCGACGAAGGTCCTTCCCAGTCCGACGCGCGATGCCGTCTGGGCGCTCGCAGGCAACGCAGTCCACGAGATCGACCCGTCGCAATTGGCTTTTCGCCGCAAAATCGCACTGCCCGGCACGGCGTCAGACCTGCTGTTATCGGAGGACGGCGCCGATCTGTGGGCGCTTCTTCCGGAACAGAAGCGCGCTGTGCGGTTGAGCGCCGAAACGTTGACCGTTGCGGGATCGATCGAACTGCCGGGCGAGCCCCTGTCGATGGCGCTGAGCCCCCGCGCGCCATGGGCGGCGGTTGTGTTGAAGGACGCTCCGCCCGTTATCTTCAACACACGCGAAGCGGCGAAACCCTCGGCCTTGGTGCTTCCCTACTTGGCGACGCTCGCCGCCTTCCGGTCCGACGGCAAACAGTTAATGCTCGCGGGTCACGCCGCGAAACAGGCCTCGTTCGTCACGATTCCCGAAGGCCGAACCGTGGCGCACCTGCCGCTTGCGATCAACCCGCGGACAGTCGCGACGAAACCCGATGGCGGCGAGATGTACCTCACCGGCGACGGCCTCGACGCCGTCGTCGTTCTCTACCCCTACATGGCCGAAGTCGGCGAGACCGTATTGGCGGGTAAAGGACCGTCGGCCATGGCTGCCGTGTCGATCCCCGAGCTTGCGTATCTGTTCGTGGCCAACCCGCAATCGGGCAATGTCACCGTGCTCGACATCACGACACACAAGATGGTCGGCGCCGTGCCCGTTGGCAAGGAGCCGGCATTCGTCACGATGACGCCCGACGGTCAGTACGCGCTGGTGCTGAATCAAGCCTCCGGCGACATGGGAGTGATCCGCGTGAAATCGGTCGTGCGCAATCGCGGGAAATCGGCGCCGTTGTTCACGATGATCCCGGTCGGATCGAAACCGGTCGCGGCAGCGGTGCGCGGAGTGTGATAAAACGCAGCAATGCGTTTCATCGTTTTCACACTCGCCTGCTGCTACGGCCAGAACATCGGCATCGCCATGTTGATGCACGAGTCCAACTCGTTTAACGGCTCTCTCACTCAACGCGCCGACTTCACCGTAACCAAGGGCGGAGCGCCCAATTGGCGGGCGTTTTTCGCCGCCCAGAAGAACGAAGTCACCGGCGCGCTCGACGTCTTCGGGGCCGACTCGAAGGTGCGGATCACCGAAGGACTTTACGGCTCGGCCACGCCGAAAGGGCCACTGGCAAAGGCTGTCTACGAGTCGCTGGTCAGTGAACTGATCGCGTCGCTGAAGGCCGGACCAAAGCTCGACGGCATTTTTCTCGCGCTGCACGGCGCCATGGTCGCCGAGCACTTTCCGCAAGCCGACGACGAGACGATGCGCCGTGTACGCGAGGCGTTCCCGAACATCCCAATTGTGATCACGCACGACTTTCACGCCAATATCTCGCCGCGGTCGTTGAGCTACTGTACGGCGCTGATCGTCTATCAACAAACGCCGCATCTCGACACCCGCGAACGCGGCCAGCGCGCGGCACGCATTCTGTTGCGAACGCTGAGCAGGGAAATCAAACCGGTGCAGTCGATCGTGAAGCCGCCGATGGTCTTCAACATCCTCTATCACAACACCTACTCCGGCGTGCTCCACCCCATCACCCAAGATTCGATGGCGATCGAGCGCAATAATCCGAAGATCCTTTCGGCCTCGGTGCTCGCGGGATATCAGTACGCCGATGTGCCGTTCATGGGGCCATCGGTCATCGTCGTCACCGACAACGACCGCGACCTCGCTGAGCGCGAAGCCAAACGGCTTTCAGACCGCCTGTGGGCCGTGCGCGATGAGTTGAAGATGAACGCGCCGAACCCAGCGACGGCGGTCGCCAACGCCATGAAAGCATCGAAGTTTCCCGTCGCGCTGATGGACACCGGCGACAATATCGGCGGCGGTTCGGCCGGCGACTCGACGTTTATCATCGCCGAATTGTTGAAGCAGAAAGCCGAGGGATGGGTGGTCACGATGTTCGATCCTGCCGCAGTCGATGCGGCGTTGAAAGCAGGCATCGGTGGCAACTTTGACATGGCCGTCGGCGGCAAATCCGACAAACAGCACGGCACGCCTGTACGCGTGCGCGGCCGCGTGCGTTCGTTCGATGACGGCAACTATATAGAACCCGCCGTACGTCACGGCGGCAGCACGTTCTATCGCATGGGCCTTACGGCGGTGATCGAAGCCGAAGGGTCGACGCCGCTTCTCAAGAATTACCTCGTCTTGACGAAAGAGCGCTCTTCGCCGAACTCCATTCACCAGATCGTGCATCTGGGTATCTACCCCGAACGGCAGAAAATCCTCGTAGCCAAGGGCACGATCGCGCCGCGTGCGGCCTACGAACCGGTGTCGGCCGAAATTGTGCTCGTCGACTCACCCGGCGCCACCGCCGTGAACCCCGCACACTTCACATTCAAGCTCGTGCCTAAGGATTTGTTCGGGTTGCGGCCGTAAACGTGCGCAGAAGATTTTCGCCCAGAAACTTGCGGATGCGCGTCTCGCTCCAACCGCGCTTCTGCATAGTTGCGGTGAGCTTCGGAAAATCGCGGGCATCACGGATGCCGATCGGGAACGTCGGTCCCCCGTCGAGATCCGATCCAAGCGCCACGTGATCCTCGCCGGCGATCGCGATGGCGGCTTCCACCGGCTCCAGCCACTGGTCGATGGTGCAACGCGCCGAATCCGGTGCGTTGGCCACGCCCATCATCGGATGATGATCCTTCACCAACGCATCCACCTCGAGTATCGACATGTCCTTCGGCTGCTTCGCCACCGCCGTCGTGTCCCAAAACACGAGGCCGGCTTGCTTGGTGCGGAAGTCGAACATCGGACGGTAGTGAAACTCGCAACCCGAGTGGAAACCGATCACGCCGCCCTTGGCCGCAAGCTCTTTGAGTAGATCGTCGGACATGGTGCGCGGGATGTCGTTAAAGCGTTTGAGTCCATGATGCGTCGCAACGACCGGCCTTGTCGAAACCGCAAGCACGTCGCGAATCGTCCGCTCGCTCGCGTGCGAAATATTGATCAGAATGCCCAGCCTGTTCATCTCGGCGACAACCTTCTTGCCGTGCTCGTTCAGCCCGCCAAACGGGCCTTTCGCACAGCAGGACTCGGCGAAGTTGTTCGCCCAATTGTGCGCCGGAAGTTGCATCACACGGAGACCGCCGCGATGGAGTTCGCGCAGCACGCCGAGGTCTCCATCGAGATCAAAACCACCTTCCAAATCGAGCACCGCCGCGATCTTTCCCGTCCCCGCGATGCGCCGGACATCCCCACCGTTGTAGGCGATCTCGATCAGTTTCGGATTGGCGGCAATCTGTGTCTTGGCGAGATCCAGCAACCGCAGCGTGTGCCGCGTTTCATGCCGCGCGGGGTAGTACTGTTCTTCGACGAAAATGCTGAAGAACATCGCGTCGATACCGCCTTCCTTGGCGCGCGGCAGATCGACCTGACCGTCATTGAAGCGATCGGCGATCGATCCGCCCTTGTAAAACTGGCGGTTGATCATGTGGACGTGGCCGTCAAAGATCAGGGCCTTTTCGTGAAGTTGCGCGAAGGCGGCGGCGCTGAGCAGAAGTAGGTATTTCATGCGGTTTGGACGAATGGATTACGCGGCGCGTCATAGCGAATGGCGAGCCCCGGAGTATCGACGGCGCGGCCCGAGCGCTTGGATTCAAAGAGATGGGCCAACGCACCCGTCGTAAGCAGCGTGCGTTCGACCGGATACTGCGGCTTGCCGGTCAAGAACATTTCTTCGATGTTATGTACCAGGCCGTCAAAGTGCGGCAGCGGGCGCGACCGCACCGAGGGGCCGAACATGCAGGCGTTGATTTTACCGTTTGCCTGCGCGGCAACAGCCCAGTGCTGCGCGACGCCGTTCAGTAGGAAACACTTTGTCTCGAGACCGTCGCGGTATCGGACAACGAAACACACGGGCTTCTTGACCAGTTCTTCGAAATGGCCCTTCTTGGCATCTGGCATGGTTTTGATCGCGGCTTCGACAAGCGGTTCGACGCCGTGTATCTGATCGAGCGCCCGTTGGCCTTCGATCATCTCGACGCGCGCGATGCCGGTTTCGCCGCCCGCGCGGCGCTCGACGATCGATTGCAACGCTTCCAGCGTGTGAAAGCCGTACGCGTCGTTATCTCCGTACCCGATCGCAACCGCGCCCGTCATCTTCTCACCAAGCGCTGGAATCCAGTGCGGCGAACGGACCGAAAGCGGAATCGACGATCCAGCCATCCACGGCGTCTTCAGCTTCGCGGCGCGGTCGTACAAGGACTTGGCTTTGTCCCAGGAATACGACAGGTGCTTGTCGAAAAACGTCGGCAGGGCGCGGCCGCGCTTTTCGTAGACATCCAGAATCTGCGAGAACAACTCGAAGCGCGGATACATCTTCTGGCCAACGTCGTTGTTGGGATAGTTGCCGTGCTCACCGACGAAACAGACCGCATCGATGTCGGGTGTGATTGCGGCCTCGATCGAATCGACGATGCGGAACCCATGCCGCGCGGCGAGATCGCCGCCCATGTCTTTCTCATGCACCTGATGCATGTAGAGCGTGACGACGTCGCAGCGATTGGCGTGCCACTTGCCATGCGGAGAACAACCGGCCATTAGGCGGCCGAGAATCACATCGGCGTGCGACCAGAAGTAGTAGGTGGTGACGATCGCGGCTACGCGCGGGCGGCGCGGTTGCGCCAGCGCGGGCGCGGCGATCAGTGGAAAGATGTCTCGGCGTCGCATTGGTATGTTCTCTACGATATACGGTTACGGGATGCGGTACAGCATCGCGACACCGGGATCATGATAGGCGAGCTCGGACCCAGGCGGAGGATGAACGTCCTTGAGTGAAAATCCCGCGTCCAACAACCAATAACCTCCGCCTTCCAGAACCTGACCCCGCGCAACAGACCGCATCGAGAATTGCCGCACCGAAAGCGGTCCGCTTTCGCGGCGCCGATAGCTGCGCTGACTCCTCGGAACAAAGTGAAATTGCAGCAGGCGGAAGGTCTCACTATCGACAACCACCGTCGCCCCGGCTGGGATCGTTTCTCGGAGCACGTGTTCAAGTCGGGTGAGGCGCGCCGCCTTCCACGCTTCGGTAGGGATATTGTGAACATCGGCCATTGGGAACGCTAGCGTGAGCGGCACGCCCCATCGGGCGAACGGGAAACGGCGAGCCAGCCAGTCGATCGAGACACCAATCGCGAGTAGGCAGATCACGCCGATAACAACGGTGTGCCGCGATCGGCCGAATGGATAGACTCTTAGAATTGCGCCGGCAACCGCGGCAAATGGCATGACACACAGGCAAGCCAGCGGGTCGCGCCGCAACAGCCAGAGTCCGATACCAATAGCGGCGAACGCGAAAGCGATCGTTCCCGCGGGAATTCCGCCGGCGAGATACACGAGTTGCTTGAACACTCCGGTGGCCGCAAATATGGCAATGCTCTGCCCTCGAACCGGGAACGCGCCGAAGAGATAGGTCTTGATCAACGACTCAGTGATAGACGACTGGGCGATGGGAGCGACGACGGTGACGTAAAGCGCGGCGTAGAGACTTAGGGCAAGCGCCTGCCCAACGGCCCAGACGCGGAAAAGCGAACGGATCGAGGAATGCATCAGAGCGTAACAGCCCAATCCGATCGCCGCCCAGACGATCATGAATTCGGAAAGAATCGCTATGTACAAGTAGCCGAAGTGCAAGACAAGCCATCGACGGGAGAGCGTATCGAAAGCCTTGTCGAGCGCGATCATCGCCGCCACGATCGCGGCTAGCGCGATGGCGTAGCCACGAATCTGTATCGTAAGCAAGACAAAATTTGGAAGCGCGGCGATCAACGCCGCGAGCCCCCACGCAGTAACCGCGTGAACATGGCGGCGCAGCCATACGGCAATCAGCGCGGGAAGGACGCCGCCAGCGACGACTGATGGTAGACGCAACCACCAAAGCTGCTCGCTGACAAACGCACTTAGCCAGACGAGCCAGAAGCTGAGCGGCGGGTGATGGTATGCGGAAAAGTCTCCGGAGATGGCGGCTGATGAATGCATCGCCTCATCCGGATTGAGATAAAGTGTGGCGGCATAGTACGCCCGCAACGCGATCGTGAGGAACGTTAACATCAGGGCGAATTGGCGCTCAGGAATCGGAATCCACTGATCATACGACACCACGTGGTAAGATAGAAAAAGTCGCGCGCGATTGGATCAACGCCGCGCGGCGTAGAGCCGGAGAGATGGCCGAGTGGTTGAAGGCGCACGCTTGGAAAGCGTGTTTAGGGGAAACTCTAACGAGGGTTCGAATCCCTCTCTCTCCGCCAGCAACATAATTCGATAAGCCGCTTGTAATGATCGGTTTACGTGTTACTGGACCCTTTGCCGTTTCGCCTTTGCGGTGCCAATTGGTGCCACCGCGCCGACCTGGGTTTTTGCGGTGCCATCGCCCGACCGGATCGAATCCCACAATTCCGCCGTCGCCTGTTCGTCGCTCGGCAGCGCGTGAGCATAAATTTTCGCCGTCGTATGCGGGCTGGAATGGCCGAGGCGCTTACTCACAACGGCAAGCGGCGCGCCCTTGCTCAACAAGATCGAACCGTGCGAATGCCTGAGCGTATGGACGTTGACCCGCTTCATGCCGAGCGTCTTCGCGATCCGGCGTAATCCCATGCTGATCGCCTGAGGCCGAATGTGCTCGCCGTCAACGCGGGCGAGAATCAAATCGAGATCGCGGCGGTAGTCCGCGCCGATCATTGCGGCGACCTGCTCTTGCTCGGCGCGGTGCATTTCTAGATAGCCGAGGGTGTTCGCCGACAGCACGATATTGCGGACTTGGCGCGTCTTCGTCGGCTTCTCGTCTACGCTTCCATCGTCGCGCTGGAATACCGCGCGCTGCACTCGTAACTTGCCCGTTTCGAAATTGAGATCGGACCATTTCAAGCCGCACAGTTCTCCGCGCCGAAGGCCAGTATCGGCGGCAAGTTTGACCACGATGGAAAGCCACGAACCGGCGACGGCGGCTTCGAGCCGCTCGATCTCCGCCGTTTCAATCGCGGCGGATTCCGCCGTGTCCGATGGCCGAAGCACGCAACCGGCGGCGGCGTATGGTCCGAAAACTCGATCAGCCGCACCCCAAGGCCACCCAGTGGATGCAGGTCTGTGCGAAACTTCGGAACTTGAGCCGGCGAATGCTCCGGAAACTCCGCGGATCAAGCAAGAGGCGCCAAAATCGTGGACACGGCGCAGACCTTCGGCGTATCAACCGTTCATCACTGATGCCAGCATGGCGGCGGTCAGGACCACGTTGGCTCAGGCGGCGTCGCGGTAGTAATAGTTCAGCATGCCGCCCAGGCGCTGACGGCGCTGGATGGCACCCGACGTTCCCAGATGGCCCGCCTCCGGGCAGATGATCCGGTTCGCCAGACCCTGGTGATTGCGCTCGCTGTGGTAGTGCTGCACAAAGTTCTGAACTGCCGTCCGCAGCGACGCCTCCCCGAACAAGATCATCCGGTCCAGGCAGGACTCCTTGATGCTCCTGACAAACCTCTCGGCGTGGGGATTCAGAT
>Ga0194131_10002992_pt1 | contig 27170 bp, 29 predicted proteins | sample TA2KigO120mmetaG_FD_148631 | JGI IMG/M metagenome (GOLD analysis project Ga0194131, IMG submission 148631) | Freshwater microbial communities from Lake Tanganyika, Tanzania - TA2015053 Kigoma Offshore 120m | ecosystem: Environmental > Aquatic > Freshwater > Lake | place: Tanzania: Lake... | reverse complement strand
TGGCGCGACGATCCCGCGCGCACGGCGCGCGGCCGAGCGAAGCGAGCGCGGGGAGTGGGGCCCCGCGCGGCTTCGCCGCGTGGGGCGAGGGGGCGCGTGCCCCCTCGTTCGATAGCCGGGCCCCGCGCGGCTTCGCCGCGTGGGGCGAGGGGGCGCGTGCCCCCTCGTTCGATAGCCGGGCCCCGCGCGGCTTCGCCGCGTGGGGCGAGGGCCGTCGTGGCCCCTCGTTGAACTAGAACGGCCATACGTAGTCCAGGATCATCGTGCCCCACCCGGCGCGCTGCTGGCGGCCGATCTCGCCGATCCCGTAGTAGTCGATGCGAGCCTGGGCGAGCTTGGTCGAGGCGACCTCGTTCCGCGCGTCGATGTCCTCGGGCCGCACCCAGCCGGACAGGACGACGTGCTGGTCCTCGTTGTTCACGGCGACGACCTTGTCGCCCTGCACCCAGAGATTGCCGGTCGGCGAGACGGCCTTGACCTCGACGGTCAAGCGCGCGTTCAGCCGGCCCGAGCGCGAGGTCGCGCCGCTCCCCTCCCAGGTCCGCTCGGAGTCGGCGTTGATCAGCTCGTCGGGGTCGATCGTCGGGTTCTTCTGCGCGAGCTGGGTCGTCAGGCCGAAGAACTGGCTGATGCCTTCCGTGATCGACGCCGTGTTCTCGGTCGAGGTGTCGGCGGACTTGGCCCCCGAGTCGTCCTCGAACACCAGCACCGTCAGCAGGTCGCCGGTGTTTGCGGCGCGCACGTCGGTGAACAGGTAGTTCGCGCTCACGTTGGCGCGCCACAGCGAGCCGTTGCGTCTCTCGAGCGCCGTCGGCGGCTGGACCAACGTCACGCCACCGAGGAGCGGCACCGGCTCGGGCTGGCGAAACGCCGGACCGAGACAGCCGCTCAGGAGGAGCATCGCCAGGGCGAGCGGGCCGCGTTGCGCCAGCCGGACGGCGGAGCCGCTCGTGCGGGCTCCTGGTGTGCCGGAGGCGTTCGTGCGGGCTCCTGGTGTGCCGGAGGCGTTCGTGCGGGCTCCTGGTGTGCCGGAGGCGTTCGTGCGGGCTCCTCTCGGTCGGCCGGCAGCGCCGCCGGGCGTGTCAGTAGACGACGGATACCGTGCCATGATCGACCACCCGTCCCACCAGCTCGCGCTTCGAGCTGGCATTCACCACGCGAACGCGGTCGCCCGCGCCACCGGTCTCCATTGCCTCACCGGCGACACTGATGCGCATGCCGCCCCTCTCCACGAGGACGCGTACCAGGCCGCCGCGCTTGACGAGCACCGCGTTGGCGAGACCCTGCAGCGTGAGCGCCTTGCCGGCGGCGATCGCCACCCGTGCCTCGCGGCCGATCGCCGACGCGACGTCGGTGAGCACCGTCGTCGGCAGCTCGTCGAGACGCCGCTCCTCGATCCGCAGATCGTCCTCGCCGAGGATCGTGCCACGCGCGATCGGCTGCCGGGCCACGACGACGTTTCCGAAGGTCGCGATCTTGACGCGCACCGGAACGGTCGACGTGACGACGCCGTCCTGCACGATGCGCACGTCGGTGCGCCGGAACCCGCCGCCCGTCGCATGCGTCGACGGCGGATCGACCTCGACGTCGTACGCGCCGAGCGGGATCCGCACCTGGCGCTGCACGTCGACCTCGTCGACGCGGTCGCCCGGGGCCAGCTGGCTCGCGAGCTGCGTCTCGATCGCGGGACGCAGCGCCGCCTCGTCCACCACCTGGTGCGCACGTGTGATGCTCACGCTGGCGGGGATCGTGTATGCGACGGACTCGGCGAGCCCCGCGCCCTGCAGCTTCGTGAGCACGCTCTGACCGCTGATGCGCCGGCTCGCGCCAGCCTCCGGCGCGGGGCAGACCTCCAGGTCCGCGAAGTCGACGCCGACGCCCTCGAGGACCGCGAGGTCGGCCAGGCGGACCGTCGCTCCCGCGACGGTCGCCTGCGGCAGGACCTTGATGCGGCCCGTCGACTCCGCGGCAGCGCGCCGCGACGCCGCCACGAGGACGGCGACGAGCGCCACGGCTGCGAAGGTGCGACGGAATCCTGCTGCGGGAGGCCTCATCCTCGTCACCGGACGATCTGCGCCGCGGCACGCAGCATCTCGTCTGCTGCCGATACCGCCTTCGAGTTGATCTCGTACGCGCGCTGGCCGGAGATCATCGCGACCAGCTCCTCGACGACGCTCACGTTCGAGCCCTCGAGAAAGCCCTGCGTCAGCTCACCGAAGCCGTCCTGTCCGGGCGTGCCGAGCTGCGGCGTACCCGAGGTCTCGGTCTCGCTCAACAGGTTGCGACCCTCACCGCGCAGACCGGCCGGGTTCGCGAAGCGCACCGTCTGGATCTGTCCGACCTGCGTCGGCGTGGTCTGACCCGGCAGCGCGACCGTCACCGTCCCGTCGTTGCCGATCGAGATCGCCTCGGCACCCTGCGGAATCGTGATCTGCGGCGTCAACGAGTCGCCGTCCGAGGTCACGAACGACCCGGTGGAGTCGAGCTTGAAGGCGCCCGCGCGCGTGTAGGCGAGGCTGCCGTCGGGCAGCGTCACCTGGAACAGGCCGTCACCACGGACGGCGACGTCGAGCGGATTGGAGGTCTGCGAGAAGTCCCCCTGTAGCTGCACGCGCTGGATCGCGGCGGGCTTCGAGCCGAGACCGACCTGGATGCCGGTCGAGACCTGCGTCGTGCCGGTCGCGGCACTGCCCGGCTCGCGCAGGGTGTTGTAGAGCAGGTCCTGGAAGTCCGCGCGGCTGCGCTTGAAGCCGACGGTGCTGACGTTCGCCAAATTGTTCGCGATGACGTCGATGTTGAGCTGCTGCGCTTCCATGCCGGTCGCGGCGGTGTAAAGGGCGCGGATCATCTTGGCTCCTGCTGCTGTTCTTCCCTAGACGCGGGCGACATCGCTGATGACCTTCTCGTTCACCGTGTCGAGCCGCTGGGTCGCGGTCATGTACGCCTCGAAGCCGCGCATCGTCTCGATGAGCGCCACGAGGTTGGTGACCGGGGAGGCGTTGGTGCCCTCGAGTGCACCCTGCATCACCGCGTAGGTGCCATCGGCCGCATCGCTGATGGTCTGCCCGCCCGGCGAGAACGCGCTGCCTGCGGCGCGCTCGAGCTGCGACGGGTCGGGTACGTCCACCACGCGGACCTTGCCCAGGCGGTTCAGGCCCTGCTGGACCGTACCGTCGTTGCCGATCTCGATCGGCCCGTTCTGCGCCGCGTCGCCGAGCTGGATGTCGCCGCCGTCGCCCTGCACGCGCCGCCCCTCGCCGTTGACGAGGAAGCCCTGCTGGTCGAGGTTGAAGCTGCCCCGGCGTGTCAGCAGCTGCCCGCTGGCACCCGCGTCGATCACGAAGAACCCCTTGCCCGCGAGTGCCAGGTGATACGTCGAGCCGTCGCGCTCGATCGGCCCCTGGCTGAAGTCGGTCTGCAGCTGGGCGCGGTTGAACGGTGTGGCGACGCGGCCGGCCGCCTGCCCTGCCTTCCCGTGCGCCGATTGCTGCACGAGCAGCTGCGCCTTGAAGCCCGGCGTGCTGGCATTCGCCAGGTTGTTCGTCAGGGCGTCGAGCCGGTCGAGCGCCGAGAGGCTGCCCGACACCGCCGAGTAGACCGCGTGATTCACCGTCCGTCTCCGTCGTGGTCCCGCATCCCGGGGCGTGCGAAACGCAACCCCCGTGCCACGCGTCCGTCACGCTGCGGCGTTCTGCGCTCGTGCGCCACGCGTCCCTCGCGCTCCGTGCGGCAGATCCTGCCGGGAACTTCCTGCCGCGTGGTCACGACGCGATCCGAGCGCCGGCTGTGCGTGTCGCCGCCGCGCCGGTGACCGAACCCGGCGCCGCGGCGTAGCCGAGGCGGCCCGTGGTGAGACCCGCGAGCACGCGCGCCTCCGCGATCGGTAGCGAGAGCCTGCGCGCGATCTCGGCGATGGGGGTCTGCGCCGCGGCAAGTCGCTGCACCCGTTCGGCGAGCGACGGCGGCGACTGCTGGCTCGCCTGCGCGACCGGAGGTGGTGGCGGCACCGTCGCGGTTGCTGCCATCGCGGCGGCGAGCGGCGTGAGGCGCGGCTCCTCGTCCGTCACGCGCGGCTTTCCTGCGCCGCGGCGCTGGGTCTTCGCTGCCGCCTCCGCCGGATGGTCCCCGTCCCCGGCTGCGCGCTCCCCGCCGAGACTGCCGAGATGCTCGGCGTGCGCCACGAGCCGGCGGTCGAGATCGCGGGCCTCGCCCTCCGCCTGCAGGACCAGCAGGCGCAGGCTCTCCTGCAGCTCGCGGAGCCGGGCCTCGTACTCGCGCCAGGCGGCTGTCGGGTCACGGCGCAGCTGCCACCAGGTCGCGGCCAGACCGAGCAGGACCAGCGCGTCGAGCGCGGGACCGCTCCATGCGAGCAGGTCGTGGACGTTCATGAATCCTCCTTGCTGAATTGCTGGCCGAGCGTGCCGCCCAGGCGCAGCAGCGCCTGCGAGTGCAGCTGGGAGACGCGCGACTCGGTCACGCCGAGCACGGCGGCCACCTCGCGCATGGTGATTCCTTCGCGGTAGTAGAGCGCGATCACGCTGCGCTCGCGCTCGGGCAGGCGGTCGATCGCGTCCGCGACGAGCTTCGCGCGCTCCCGCGACAGCAGTGCGGCGAGCGGATCCACGCGCTCGACGTCGAGGATGTCCTCGATCGCGGGCTGCTCCTGCGCCGGCGCCTCGCCGAGGTCCTCGAGGCCGACGACGCCGCTGCGTCCGATCGCGGACAGCACGTCGCGCAGCTCGTCGACGCCCATCTCGAGCTCGGCCGCGACCTCCTCCTCCGTCGCCGGCCGGCCGAGCCGGCCCTCGAGCGTCTGGTAGGCGCGCTCGAGCTTGTTGGCCTTGCGGCGCAGGCTCCGCGCCATGAAATCGGTCGCGCGCAGGCGGTCGAGGATCGCGCCGCGGATGCGCAGCCGGGCGTAGGCCTCGAACTCCACCTGACGGGTCGAGTCGAATCGCTGCAGGGCCTGCAGCAGTCCGTCGAGGCCCCAGTTGACGAGCTCGTCGGCCTCGACGTTCGCCGGCTTGTGCACCAGCAGCCGTCGCACCACGCGCTTCACGAGCGGCAGGTGGGTGCGCAGCGCCTGGTCGAGGACCTGCGAGTTCTGCTCGATCGGGGACAGCCCGACGGGCTGCGGTCCGTAGACGGTCTTGGCCGTTGCGGCTCTCATGGCCGTGCCTCCAGTAGGGCTGAGCTTGCAGGGAGCGGATGGGCGCGCGCGTGAGCGGCAGCCGTCCCCGGTGCGACGAGACGCGCCGCGAGCGCATCGAGCGCGAGGCTCACCGGGGCGCGCGGCGCGTACTCGAGCACGGCCCGCTGCCGGCGGATCGACGCAGCCGCTTCCGGGTCCGCGGGAAGGTGTCCGAGCGAGCGCGGCGCGAAGCCGAGGAAGTGCTGGGTGACGCGCGCCAGGTTCACGAACGTGCGCGCCCCCTCGGCTGCCGAGCGCGCGAGGTTCACCACGACATCCGCGTCGACCTCGCCATAGCGCGTTGCCAGGACCTTCATCAGCGCGTAGGCGTCGGTGAGCGCGGTCGGATCGGGGGTCGCGACGACGAGCTTGCGGTCGGCAGCGAGCGTGAAGCCCAGCACAGCCGGTGCGATCCCGGCCGCGGTGTCGATCAAGGCGACATCGAAGCTCTGCGCGAGCTCGTCGAAGTGCGCGAGCAACTCGCAGAGCTTGCGCTCGCCGAGCCGCGCCATGTCCTCGAAGCCGCTCGTCGCGGGCACGATGCGCACGCCGGCCGGCCCCTCGAGCAGCACGTCGCCGATCGCGCGCTCGCCCGACAGCACCTGCCGCAGGGTCGCGCCCGGCGCGAGACCGAGCATCGTGTCCACGTTGGCGAGGCCCAGGTCGGCGTCCACGACGAGGACGCGCAGCCCGCGGCGGGCGAGTGCGATGCCGACGTTCACCGTGACGAACGTCTTGCCGACGCCGCCCTTACCGCTGGTCACCGCGATCGTCCGGACCGGCCGCGTGAACTCGCCGGTCGTGCCTTGCGCGTCGCCGGCGCTGGCCACGGGCAGCTCGCGGCGGGCGGTCTCGCCCGCCGGCCGGACGAGTCGCAACCGCGCGGTCGGACTCGCCTGCGGCGCCTCGGTGACGTTTTCGTCGTCGTTCATGCTCATCATGCCGCCATCAGCCAGCGGACGATCTGGTCGCCGCTCGCTGCAATGAGGTCGTCGGGAACGCGCCGGCCCGTGCCGAGCCACGCGAGCGGCAGGCCGGTCTCGGCGAGCCACGTGCACGCGACACCGGGCTCGTCGCCCTCGTCGAATCGCGTCACGATGCAGCGCGACGCGCCCAGCTGCGCGAGCTGCGGCCACACCCGCTGCAGCGAGCGCAGCGAGGCCGCCGCACTCACCACCGCCGTGACGCCAACCTGGCCGCCGGCACCCGCGAGCACCGTCTGCAGCTCCGCGCAGGCGCCCGCGTCGCCGCTGAGTCCGGCGGTGTCGATCAGGACCCGCGCGCTGCTCGCGCACGCCGCGAGCGCCGCCCGCAGTGCCCCGGCGTCGGCTCCCACGTGCAGCGTCGCGCCGAGCAGGCGGGCGTAGGCGCCCAGCTCGTCGACCGCACCGATGCGCTGCGTGTCGCAGACGATGAGCGCTGGCGGCTGTGCGCCCTCACGCACGAGGCGCGCCGCCAGCTTCGCGATGGTCGTCGTCTTGCCGCCACCGGTCGGGCCGACGAAGACCTCGACCTGCGGACCGTCCGGCGGGGCGACCGCCACGTGCTCGAGCAGGCTCGCGCGCAGCGCGTCCTCGTGCGGCAGCGCGCCCGCCACCGCGCGTTCGAAGCTCCGCGCCACGGGATGCGCCAGCTGCCTTCCGTAGCCGCACGCGACCAGGCGCTCGACGATGTCGCGCCCGTCGGGGCCGAGCTCGCCCGCACCGCCGTCGAGCTCGAGGAAGACGCGATCCATGCGCTGCATGCGGCGGCCGAGCTGCTCGAGCTGCGTGCGGATCAGTGCGAGGTCGAAGCGCACGTCGCCGGTGTCGTCCGGCTCGCCTCGGCTCGGCGGCGGATCAGTCGCGACCGGGCTGATCCGGGCGTGATCCCCGTCGGCCACGTCGACCGCCGCGGTGACGATCACCCCGCCGGGCTCGTGGCGCGTCGACAGCACGAGCGCGTCCTCGCCGAGCGCCTCGCGCAGCGCGCGCAGCGCTTCGCTGGTGGTGGGTGCGGTGAATTGCCGGATGCGCATCAGATGGCTCCAGCCGCGGCGGAAGTCGCCCCGCGGCGCGGCACGTTGAACATGGCAGGGGCGCCGTCGTGCGCCGGGTGCTCCTCGTCGACGCGGACGACCCCGAGCGATTGCAGCCGCACCGTCGGCGGGATCTCCGCCGGTGCGAGCAGCACGAGGCTCGGCAGGAAGCGCTCGAGGAAGCGACGCAGGTGTCCCCGGATGCCGGTCGAGCACAGCAGGACCGGCTGGCGCCCCTGCAGGGCGAAGGGCTCTGCCACCTCGGCGAGCTTCGCCAGCAGACGCTGCGCGAGGGCCGGCTCGAGGGCCAGCGTGGCCCCCTCCTCGGTGCGGTGCACGGCGTCACCGATCGTGCGCTCGAGCGTCGGTGCGAGCGTCATCACGTGCAGCACCCGGTCCGGACCGAGGTAGCGCTGCACGATCGAGCGCGACAGCGCCTGGCGCACCTGCTCGGTCAGCGCCTGTGGGTCCTTGGTCGTGGGCGCGTGATCGGCGAGCGCCTCGATCACCGTCAGCAGGTCGCGAACGCTGACGTTCTCGCGCAGGAGGTTCTGCAGTACCTTCTGCACCCCACCGACGCCGAGCAGCTGCGGTACCAGCTCCTCGACGGGCTTCGGATGGGTCTTGGCGAGCGCGTCGAGCAGTACCTGCACGTCCTGGCGCCCGAGCAGGTCGGCTGCATGCCGGCGGATCAGCTCGGTGAGGTGCGTCACCACCACGGTCGCGACGTCGACGACCGTGTACCCGGAGATCTGCGCGCGCTCGCGATCCGCCGAAGGAACCCACAGCGCCTCGAGCCCGAATGCGGGCTCCTTGCAGGGGATGCCCGGGAACGCCGGGTCGCCGGCACCCGGGTTGATCGCCAGCACGTACCCGATGCGCGTCTCGGCGCGCGCGATCTCGACGCCCTTGAGCAGCACCGCGTACTCGCCGGGCTTCAGCTGCAGGTTGTCGCGGATGTGCACCGGCGGGATCGCGATGCCGAGCTCCTGACCGAGCTGGGTGCGCAGCGCGCGAATGCGATCGATGAGCTCGCCACCCTGCTTCCCGTCGACCAGCGGCACCAGCTCGAAGCCCACCTCGAGCTCGAGCACGTCGAGCGGCGACGGCAGCGCCGCCTTGGCCTTGGCATCGCCGCCTTCCGCCGCCTCGCCCCCCTCGGTCGCCGCGGCACCCGCGGGCTTCTTTGCCGGGTCTCCTGCGATCGTCCCGCGCATCGCCCACGCGATGCCGCCGATCGCTCCCGCGAGGCCGAGAAACGGCACCGTCGGCAGGCCCGGCAGGACGGCGAATCCGACCAGGATCGCCGACACCGTCGCCATCACGCGCGGATTGAGCAGCAGCTGCGACGTCACCTCGCTGCCGAGGTCGGTACCCGACGCCGCGCGCGTGACGATGATGCCGGCCGCGGTCGAGACGAGCAGCGCCGGCATCTGCGAGACCAGGCCGTCACCGACGGTCAGCGTCGTGTAGATCTGGGCCGCATCCTGGACCGAGAGTCCCCCCTGCAGCACGCCGATGATCAGGCCGCCGACGATGTTGATCGCGGCGATCAGCACGCCAGCGATCGCGTCGCCGCGCACGAACTTGCTGGCGCCGTCCATCGCGCCGTAGAAGTCGGCCTCGGCCTCGATCGCGCGCCGGCGCTCGCGCGCCTCGCGCTCCGAGAGCAGGCCCGCGTTCAGCTCCGCGTCGACCGCGAGCTGCTTGCCCGGCATGGCGTCCAGGGTGAAGCGCGCGGCGACCTCGGCGATGCGCCCCGCACCCTTGGTGATGACCACGAAGTTGATCACGACCAGGATCAGGAAGATCACCGTGCCGACCACGTAGCTGCCACCGACCACGAAGTTGCCGAAGGCCTGGATGACGTGCCCGGCGGCGCCCGGCCCTTCGGCGCCCTTGCCGAGGATGAGGCGGGTGGACGCGACGTTCAGCGACAGGCGGAACAGCGTGAGGACCAGCAGGACCGAAGGAAAGGTCGAGAACTCGAGCGGCTTCAGCGTGTAGATGGCGAGCAGCAGGACCATCAGCGACAGCGAGATGTTCAGCGCGAGAAACAGGTCGAGGATCGCCGTCGGGACCGGGATCACCATCAGGAGGATCACGATCACGAACGCGAGCGGCAGGAGGACCTCGCCTCCGGCGAACAGGCGGCGGAGCCAGCTGGGCTGGGTGGTCGGCATCTCAGCTCACCCGCCGCTGCTGCAGGCCGTAGATGTAGGCCAGCACTTCGGCGACCGCACGATACAGCGCCGCGGGGATCTCGCTGCCGGTCTTGACGCTGCGATAGAGCGCCCGCGCCAGGGCGCGGCGCTCGATGATCGGTACACCGTGGCGGCGAGCCTCCTGCTTGATCCGCTGCGCGACCTCGTCGACCCCTTTGGCGACCACGCGTGGTGCACCGTGCTCATCCGAGCGGTAGCGGAGCGCAACCGCGTAGTGGGTCGGATTCGTGACGACGACGTCGGCGGTCGCGACCTCGTTGAGCATGCGATTGCCGGACAGGTCACGGTACGCCCGACGCATGCGTTGCCGGAGCTTCGGATCGCCCTCCGACTGGCGCGCCTCGTCCTTCACCTCCTGCTTGGTCATGCGCAGGCTCTGCTGGTGCGAGCGGCGCTGCCAGAGGTAGTCGAGCGTCGCGAGGACCGCGAGCGTCGCGGCTACCCAGGTGAGCATCCGGGCCAGCTCTCGCCCACCGGTCGCCATGATCTCCGCGGGTGTCGCGAGCCCGATCGCGGGCAGCTGTTGCTGCGTCGACAGCACGACCTTCCAGGCGACCCAGGAGACCAGCGTGATCTTGACGATGTTCTTGAGCAGCTCGACCGCGCCGCGCCGGGAGAAGATGCGCCGCATCCCGCTCGCCGGGGAAATGCGCGCGCCCTTGGGCAGAAGGAGCGTCGGGTAGAAGCCGAAGCCGATCTGCGCGAGGTTGCTCACGGTGCCCGCGAGCGCAATCGCCAGGATCACCGGCAACGCCGCCGCGACGACGACCCCGCCGGCGTCCCAGAGGACGTTCCCGACCGCCCCTGGCGTGAGGTCGGTGGCCGTGAGCCGCTCGAGGCCGCCACGCATCGCCTCGCGCAGGTCGCGCGAGGTCTCCGAGCCCGACTGCGAGATCGCGAACACGGCGGTCAGCAGCACGGTCGCCGAGGTGACCTCGAGCGAGCGGGCTAGCTGGCCCTCCTCGCGCGCCTTCTCGACACGACGAGGAGTCGGCTCTTCGGTTTTGCTCGCGAGATCCTCGGCCATGCTCTCAGACCAGCACGTCGATCACCGCGGCCATCCTGTGGCCCAGCTCGGCGAACGCGCCCTCGAGAAGCCGCACGGTGAACGGCTGTGCGGCGATCAGGATGAAGAAGCCCGCCGCGACGTTGATCGGGAAGCCGACCACCATCACGTTGAGCTGAGGAATCAGCTTGCCGAGCGCACCGAGACCGGCGTTCGTCAGCAGGACCAGGATCAGGACCGGGGCGGCGATCTTCAGCGCCAGCACGAACAGGCCGCCGGCGAAGCTCACCGTCATGCCGAAGCCGGCCGAGGCGATGCCGACCGCTCCGGGCGGGACGCGGCGGAAGCTCTCGGCCAGCGCCTGGACCAGGATGTGGTGGCCGTCGACCGTGAGAAACAGCAGCAGTGCGAGCGTGCTCTGCCACTGCGCGAGGACGACGCTCCGGTCCGCGGTCTGCGGATCGAAGAGGCTCGCCATACCGAACCCCATCTGCGTGCCTGCCAGCTCGCCCGCGAGCTGTACGGCGCCGAAGACGAGCTGCCCGACGAGACCGAGAAGGAGCCCGATCGCCGTCTCCGCCAGCAAGGCCAGCAGCAGTGCGACCGGCGAGCCGACCAGATCGGCGGTCGGCGCGGCGCTCGCCTTCGCGGTGGCGGGAACCATCGCGACGGCGAGAAAGACAGCCAGCGCGACACGGAGGCGCGGCAGGACCATGCGCGAGCCGAGGATCGGTGCGATCAGCGCCAGTCCGACGACGCGCGCGAGGACCAGCACGAAGGCCGCGAGACGTGCCGGTGCCAGCAGATCGTCGAGACCGCTCACCGCGTGACCCCTGGAATCGCCTCGAACAGCGCCGTCGTGTAGTTGATCAGCTTCTGCAGCATCCAGGGCCCGAACAGCGCGATCGCGAGCACGGTCGCGCCGATCTTCGGGATGAAGATCAGCGTCATCTCGTTGATCTGCGTGAGGGCCTGGAAGATCGCGACCGTGAGCCCGGCCACCAGGCCGAAGAGCAGCACCGGCCCGGCGAGGATCAGCGTGATCTCGAGGGCGTTGCGGCCGAGCTGTAGAACCATCTCCTGCGTCATGACCGCGACCTCAGTGGAAGCTCTTGACGAGCGCGCTGACGAGCAGGTTCCAGCCGTCGACGAGAACGAAGATCATGAGCTTGAACGGCAGCGAGATCAGCACCGGCGGCAGCGTGATCATGCCCATCGAGGTCAGGATCGCCGCGACCACCATGTCGAGGACGAGGAACGGGATGTAGACCATGAAGCTGATCTGGAACGCGCTCTTCAGCTCGGAGATCAGGAACGCCGGCACGACCACGTCGGCCGGCACGTCGGCGGCGCTCGCTGGACGCTCGCCACCGTTGATGCCGATGAAGAGCGCGAGGTCCTTCTCGCGCGTCTGGCGCAGCATGAACGCTCGCAGGGGCGAGAACGCCCGCTGCAGCGCCTCGGTGGGCGCGATGGTCTCCTCGAGGTACGGCTCGACAGCCGCCTGGTTGATCTCGCGGAAGGTCGGCATCATCACGAAAAACGTCAGGAACAGCGAAAGCGCGAGGATCACCTGGTTCGGCGGCATCTGCTGCGTGCCCACCGCCTGCCGCACGAACGACAGCACGATCGCGATGCGGACGAAGGCCGAGAGGCCGATCAGCATCGCCGGCGCGAACGACAGCAGCGTGAACAGGATCACGAGCTGGATGCCGGTGCTCCAACGCTCTCCGTCGCTGCCGAGGTCGACCGCCACGCTCGGACCGGTCGCGGCGATGGCCGGCAGAACGCCGACGATGAAGCCGATCGCGAACGCGACGAGCCCCAGGACGAGCAGGGCGAGCCGGCGCAGCGCCCGCGACCCGGGGTCCGGGTCGCTCAGGCGCTCTGTCGCGCCCACGCCTGCCCCTCCTCTGCGCTGGCCGCACCGCTAGCCGGCGCGACGCTGGCTCCGGCAGCGACCCGCGCGAGACAGTCGATCCGCTCGTCGGTGAGCCCGAGCAGGAAGCGCTCGCGCTCCACCTCGACCACGGCGAGCAGCCGCTTGCCACCCATGCCCCGCACCGCCACCAGCCGGATGGCGTCGCCGCCACCGAGCGTGCCCCGCGACCGCTGCCACCAGGCGAGCCCTGCCACCGCCAGACAGACCAGCGCGACCAGTGCCACGAGCGAGAACGTCCCGTCCGGGGCCACCTCCGTGATCACTTCAGGCGCTCCACGCGCTCGTTCGGGCTCACCACCTCGGTCAGCCGGACGCCGAAGCGCTCGTTGACCATCACCGCCTCGCCACGCGCGACCGGCTTGCCGTTGATCAGCACGTCGAGCGGCTCGCCGGCGTGCTTGCCGAGCTCGATCACGGCGCCGGACCCGAGTGCCAGCAGCTGGCGCACCGGCATGCGGATCCGGCCCAGCTCGACGGTCACTGCAAGGGGGACGTCGAGCAGCAGGTCCAGGTTGCGGCTCTCTTGCTCGGGCGCGGCGCCCATTCCGGTCTCGTCGGCCACGTTCACTCTCCCAGTTGCAGCTCGGCAGCATCGAAGCCGAGAATCCGTACGGCGTTGCGTCCACGGCTGACGCCCGCGACGCCGGTCATGAGCGCGGTCCCCTCGACGCGGATGGGCAGCGCGTCCTCGCCGCGCGTCGCGAGGTGCAGCACGTCACCGGCACGCAGCGACAGCACCTGCCGGGTGGTCATCTCGAGACGGCCGAGATCGGCCGACAGCACGACGTCGGTGTGCTCGACCGCGCCGCGCAGCGCGCCGAGCCAGTTGCGGTCGACGCGCGCCAGCAGCGACTTGCCCGCGCCGGCGAGCGACCGCGCCACCTCGAGCACGCTCTGCGGCAGCACGATGCTGAGCAGCTGCACACCCGAGCCGAGGTCGATCGCGGTCTCGAAGCCGACGACGCTCTCGCCTGGACCCGCGATCTCGAGCAGCGTCGCGTTGGTCTCGCTGCGCAGAAACGTGCTCTGCACCTCGACGAGCGGCGAGAAGCCGGCGGCGAAGGCCTCCATGAAGCGCCCCACGACGCCCTCCATGGTGCGCAGCGAGATCGGCGAGAGCTCGCGCTCGCCGACGTCCGGCGGGATCCGTCCGGGGCCGCCGAACAGGCGGTCCACGACCTCGAAGCCGAGCGCCGGTGGCAGCAGCAGCAGAACCTCGCCGCTGAACGGCGCCAGGTTGAATAGTGCGGCGAGGGTGCCGGGCACGATGCGGTTCTTGACGGTCAAGAAGTCGGCCGAGAAGGTGTCCTTGCGCTCGACGCCGACGTTCGCCTCGAACATCTGCAGCAGGACCCGGCTCAGCTCGCGCACGAAGCGCTCGTGCACCAGCGCCAGCGCGGGGAAGCGGCGGCCGGGGTTCTCGTCGCGGTCGGCGACCAGCGAGACCGGCGTCGCCGCGCCGCGCGGGCCCGAGTCGACCTCGAGCGAGACGTCGCCGTCGGCCATGCCCCGCAGCAGGGCATCGATCTCCTCTCTGGAGAGTGCGTCCGCCACGAAGCCCCCTACTGGACGATGAACTCGGTGAAGTAGATCGACTTGACGGCGTCCTGGGCGAGCACGTGGTTGATCCGGTCGATCACGTCCTCGCGCAGCCGCTCCTTGCCTTCCGCGGTACGGATGTCCGCGAAGGTCTTGCTCGTGACGAGCGTGAGGATCACGTCGCGGATCTGCGGCAGGCGGGTGTCGAATGCCGCCGGCGGCTCGGAGTCGACGAACTCGACCTGCAGCGAGAGCTTCAGGTAGCGCGAGGTGTTCTCGTCGGCGAGGTTCGCGAGGAACGGGTCGAGCGGACGCATGCCACCGGCGTCGCCCGCGGCCCCGTGGCCACCGCCGCCGCCGTGACTACCCTTCGCCTTGGCGGCCGGCTTGCCGTGCTCGCCCGCGGCGGCACCGTGATCACCGCCTTCGGCGGCTGCACCGTGGCCTTCCTCGGCGTGCTCGGCGTCCGGGGGGGCATCGCCGCCGAAGGGCAGCAGCCCGAAGTGCCACGCGGCGGCGCCGCCGCCGGCGAGCAGGACCACGAGCCCCAGGATCAGGGGCAGCTTGCTGCCCTTCTTCTTCTCTCTCTCGGCGGCTCCGGCCACCCCTTCGGCGCTGGTCGCTGCGGTCGACATCGAACCTCCCTCGAGCGTGACCGTGTCCGCAAGACACGAGGGCACGCGCGCCAGCAGCAACAGCAATGCATGTGCCGCGGTCCGGAGAGCGGTGGCGGATGCGAGGCGTCGCGAAACCCCGCGCCGGGCGCGGCGCGCCGCACGCGGGCGGCCGCAGGGTGGAGGGCGCTGCCAGGGCGGCTGTCAGGGAACTGACAGCCGCCCTGGCGGGATTCCGGGCACGACACGGCGACCGCGCTGGCGCGCGCCGCGGCCCTTGCGAGCCGCGGCGCCGCCGCGCAGACGCCGTGGCAGAATCAGCGAACGATGTTGATCAGGTCGTTCAGCAGGCCGTCGGCGGTGGTGATGACCCGCGAGTTCGCCTGGAAGCTCCGCTGCAGCGAGATGAGATCGACGAATTCCTGCGCGAGGTCGACGTTGGAGCGCTCGATCGCGGCACCGACCACCGTGCCCATGCCGCTCGAGCCCGGCGTGCCGACGGTCGCCGCACCCGATGCGGTCGAGTCGCGGTAGAGGCCATCGCCGAGCTCGATCAGGCCGTCGGGTGCCGTGAAGTCCGCGAGGCCGAGGCGATAGAGATCGCGGCTCTCGCCGTTGTCGAACACCCCGGTGATCGTCCCGTCGGTACCGACCGAGAGCGCCTGCAGCTGACCCGCGCCGTAGCCGTCGCCGTCGGCGGACACGCTCGACGCGCTGCCGAACTGCGTCAGGCCGTCGAGTCCTTCGCCCGCAGTCGGCGTGGTGTTCGGGGTGCCGAAGTTGAAGGTGATCGTCTGCGGGTCGGCCCCGGCGAAGGGGATCGCGGTGAGATCCGTGGGCACCGGGGCGTTCAACGACCCGTCCGGGTTGAAGACCAGCGCCGCGGTCCCTACCAGCGATGGCGTCCCCGCCGTGCCGCCGACGTCCGCGCCGTCGACGAGCACGTTCACGTCCCACTCGTTGTCGGCCGTCTTCGAGAAGAAGATCGTCAGGTCGTGGCTCACGCCGAGCGAATCGAAGACCTTCACCGTGGTACTGGTGTTCGAACTCGCGTAGGCGCTTTCCCACGTCGCACCGTCGAACGGCGTCGTCGCGGGCACGGTGGCGGTGGCGTCGAGGTTGTTCTTCACGTCCACCGTGGAGGTCGGCGACGGCTGGCTGGTCGCGCCGTCGAAGCTGACGTCGGTCAGCGGTCCCACGATGCTGCCGTTCGCGTCGAGCGCGTAGCCCTGCAGCGGCAGGCCCGTCTGCGTCGCCAGCGAGCCGTCCGGGTTTAGCGTGAAGTTGCCCTTTCGCGTGTAGAGCTGCGAGGTGCCGTCGCGCACGACGAAGAAGCCGTTGCCCTGGATCGCGATGTCGGTCGCGCGGCCCGTGCTCTCGACGCCGCCCTGCGAGAACGACGCGCTCACCGCCGCGAGCCGGGTGCCGAGGCCGATGCTGCCCGTGCCGACGCCGGCCAGCAGGTCGGCGAACTCCGAGCGACTTCCCTTGAATGCGATCGTGTTGACGTTCGCGATGTTGTTGCCGGTCACGCTGAGCGCGTTGCCCGTCGCGATGAGGCCGCTGCGTGCAATCGACAAGGCTCCGAGGATCGCCATCTGCTTGCTCCTTTGCTGCGCCGGCTCGATGTGCCGACGATGCGCCGATTGGTGCGTCGATCGTGCGCCCGTCAGGCGCTGGCGGCAGGCGCGCGCACCTCGCGCACGTCTCCGAGTGGAATCTCGAGGTCGCCGACGCGGATGGTCGGCGGGTCCGTGGTGAGGTCGACGCCGGTCACCGTGCCGGTGATCCGCGTCCGCACCGTGACGGCCGGCGCGTCGCCCGACTGGACCTGGACCGACACCGTGTAGGCGCCGTCGGCCAGATTCTCGAGCTGCGCGACGTCGTCGAGATCGAGCGTGTGCGTGCCGGCGGCGGTCGCACCGAGCTCGGCCTTGCCGACGACGGTGCCGTTCGAGCTCTTTACCTCGACTGTGACCTTGCCCGCGGTGCCGAGCGTGTACTCGAGCGCCGAGGCGTCGCCGCCGGCCACCCGTACCGCCGAGCCGTTCGCCGCGACGTCTCGCCCGAGCAGGCCGACCGGGTCGAACGCCGGCGCCTTCACCGGGTCGTCCTCACCGAGTGCATCGAGCTTCTGGTTGATCTGCATGAGCTGCTCGAGGCTCGTGAACTGCGCGAGCTGCGCCGAGAAGTCGGCGCTGTCCATCGGGTTCAGCGGATCCTGGTTCTGCAGCTGGGCCACCAGCAGCGACAGGAACTCCGTCTGGCCGAGTGCGTCGTTGCGCTTGACGGTCCCCGATGCGCTGGTCGCAGCGCCGTTCGCGGCGGCGGTCGACGACGAGGCCTCGTCGCTCGACAGCCTGCTCGCGAGTGCTGCGACCGTGGCGACGCCGGCCGAGGCGGCGGATGCGGCGAGTACCGGTGGGATCATCTTCAGGCCCTCACGCTCACCAGGCCGCGCGACGCGGTCGCCGCGCGGAACGGGTCGTCGGGTGCGGCGTCGCGCTCGGCCACGTGCACCATGCCGATTCGGTCGAATGCGGCGGGATCGGTCGCGTCGCGCCACGCCTCGCGGCCGTCCCCGCCCGCGTGCGCACCGACGTCGACGAGGAAGCTCTCGAGGCGCAGCTCGCTGCGCTCGAGCGCGGCCGCGAGCTGCGGCTGCTGGCTCGCGAGCAAGTGGCGCGTGTGCTCGTGCTCGGTGATCAGCGAGGCGCGCAGTCCGTCGCGTCCGAGGCTGAGTCGGATCTCGATGCGGCCGAGCCCGTGCGGCTCGAGGTCGAGGTGCAGCGCCTCGCCGCGCCGCGCGGCGGCCAGGCCGTCGTGGCTCGCGAGACGCTCGACCCAGCTCGGCAGGCTCGACTCGCCGCTCAGGAAGCCCGACGCGCGGAGGCGCTCGGTGCTCGTGCTCACGCCGCTCGCTGACCCGCCGTCGCCGCTCGCGCCGGCGAGCGCGTGGTTACGCGTCGTCACGTCGCTGCTTGCCGTCGCGTCGTCACGGAGCCCCGGCGGTGCCTGCACGGCTTCCGAGAGAATGCGGGCGGCCGCTGGCAGATCGCGCGCCGGTGCGGCCCCCGTCGCCCCCCGTGCGGCACCGATGCCGTCAGCAACTGCCGCGGACGCATCCGGCTGTGGGCCAGCCGCATCGTCGGCGGCGTCGCGCGCCCCTCGCTCGTGCGCCTGCGCGGCCAGCACCGCGGCGCGCGAGCGGGCGCGCACGCGGGCCGATCCTTCCGCCAGCTGCTCGCCCGCCGCCGCGACCACCACGCGCTCGTCAGCAGCGACGTCGCGCCCGGCGCTGCTCGACTGCGACGGAGCCGCGCTTGCCGTCGCGACAGCCGCGCCCACCTCCGGATCCGTTTCGTCCGTCGCGTCGGGAGTAGCCGCAGTGAAGCCGTCGATCGCAACCCGCCGGGCCGGGGCGCCCGTTCGGGTCGCGCTGTCGTCGGGCGCGCCGTCGTTCACCGCGATACCCGGGGGAAGCCCGGCCTGCCGCCCGCCCGGCGCGGCATCTGCGGTCCCGACGAAGCCAGGCGCGCGGCCGCGTGCGAATCCGGCTTCCGCGCCCGCGCCGCCTGGCGTGAACGCGACTCCGACCGCGGCGCGGCGCCCAGCCGCTCCGCGGCCCGCGGCCGCCCATGCTCCGACACCGGCACGAACAGCCGGCCCGATGGCGTCGTCCGCCGGTTGGCTGTCGGCCACGAACGGAGCGTCAGCGGTCGCCGGGCCCGCCGCCCGAGCATCGGCGCTTACCGGGCTCGCTGGTAGAGCAGCAGAGCTGGCCGCAGCCGCGGCGCCCGGCGAGAGGGTGATCGTCACGCCGTCGGAGGCACTCGCTGCCGGCTCGCCGTCGTTCGCCGCGTCCTCCTGCTCCACGGCAACGGCGCCTTCGATAGGAACGACGCTCCCGGCCGAAGCGACAGAAGGCGCGCCGCCTTGCAGCAGCGCGAGCAGCACCACGAAGTCGCTGCCCTCGGCCGCCGCAGCGCCGCCGCGCGCTCCGTCGATGCCGACCTCGGAGTCCGCGATGCCGTCCTGACCTGCCACTCGCATTCGGGGCGGCGTTGGTGCAATGTGAGTGCCACGCGCCGCCGGCTCGTCCCGCAACGGCTGACAGGGGAAAGATCGAGGCGGGCTCGGCGGACATCGTCGTCGCGCCGCCGCGCGGGTCGTGCCTGCGCGGGCGGGCCGCACGACCCGGCCCGGCAGGAAGGTCCCCGGGCGGCAGATGCTGCCGCCCGCTCTCGCCGCTCAGCCCTTCGGCGTCGTCGCCGCCGGCATGGCGCGTCCGGCGAGCGAGCGCGTGAGTACGATGGCGCGCTCGCGCGTCATGAGCGGCAGGATCTCGCCCACCTGCTTCTCCTTCATCCGGGTGAGGATGCGCAGGGCGGTCGCCTCGTCGAGCTGGTCGAGGATCGGCGCGGCCTCGGCGGGCTTCATCGCGCCGTAGACCTTGGCAAGCGAGGTGGCGGCTTCGTCCGAGGTCGCACTGCTCCGCTTCAGCTCGTCCTTGAGCGATTTCCCAAGCTGCTCGAGATGCGCGAGCTTCTCGGTCACGTCCTTCTCGTAGAGGGCGAGCTTCTCCTCACGCCCCGTGACGGCCCGCTCGCGCTGCTCGAGCTCGCCCTGCCGGCGGGTGAGCTCCTCGAGCATGGACTTGAGCTCCGCACCCGACGAACGCTCCTTGCGCTCGCCCTTCACGCCGCCGGTCGCCCGCGCCTCGTCGGCGTGCGGGGGCTTCACCGCGAGCTTCGGCGGCGCCTCCGTCTCGGGGCCGTCCGCCGCCAGCGCGGGTGGCGGCACCGGCAGCTCGACGTCCAGGGGGGACAGTCCGATCGCCGCGACCTTGGTCGCGGCGATCACCGCGACGACCCAGCGAAGTCCACGCCAGCGGCCAGAGGACGCTGCGGCCTGCGGCTCGTGGGCCGCGGCCTGCGGCTCGTCGGAAGAAGCGCTACTGGCGTCAGCCACGATCTCTCTCTCCGTTCTCGCGCGCATGGCGCGACATCGTCAGCTCGTCCAGCATGCGTTCGGCGGCGAGCGCCATCTCGTTCGCCAGTCGCTCGCGGTAGCGGTCGGCGAGGTGCTCGAGCTTGCGCTCTTCGCGCCGCTCGGCGGCGACCACGTCGCGCTGCTGCGCCACGCGAGTCGAGGCGGCGACGGTACTTTCGTCGACCCGCTGGATGCGCGCGTCGAGCGCTGCCTCCCAGGCCCCTGCGAGATGCAGTCGGGCGCGGTCGAGCTCGCCGCGCGCGGTCGCGTGCACGGTATCCTCGAGCGCCTGCCGCCGCGCGGCGTCGAGCGCGCGGCGCTCGTGCAGCAGGCGTAGCCGGGCCTCCTCGGCCTGCTGCAGCTCGAGCTGGCGCAGCACACGCAGCTGGCCGCGCAGGCGGAGCAGACGATCGAGACGGAAGCCTGCCATCGCCTCAGCGCCCCGTCACGACCGACGCCAGCGCGTTCACGCTCTGCTCCGCCGTCGAGCGCTCGTCGAGCCCCTGGCGCAGGAACAGGTCGATCCGCTCGCGCTGCGTGACCGCCTCGTCGATGCGCGCGTTCGTCCCGGCGGTGTAGGCACCGATGTTGATCAGGTCCTCGGCGTCGCGGTAGGTGGCGAGCCAGGCGCGCACGGTCTGGGCATGCGCCAGCTGCTCGGGCGGCGCGATCTCGGTCATGAGACGCGAGATGCTGCGCAGCACGTCGATCGACGGGAAGTGGCCCTCGTCGGCCAGCGCGCGCGACAGCACGACGTGGCCGTCGAGCAGCCCGCGCACCGCGTCGGCGACCGGCTCGTTCATGTCGTCGCCCTCGACCAGCACGGTGTAGAGCCCGGTGATGCTGCCACGCCCGCCGACCCCTGCACGCTCGAGCAGCTTCGGCAGCATGGTGAACACCGACGGCGTGTAGCCGCGCGCCGACGGCGGCTCGCCGATCGACAGCCCGACCTCGCGCTGCGCCATCGCGAGCCGCGTGAGAGAGTCCATCATCAGCATGACGTCGAGGCCCTGGTCGCGGAAGAACTCGGCGATCGCGGTCGCGAGGAACGCGCCGTGGATGCGCACCAGCGGCGGCTGGTCGGACGTCGCGACCACCACGATCGAGCGCGCGAGCCCGTCCTCGCCGAGGTCGCGCTCGAGGAACTCGCGGACTTCCCGGCCACGCTCGCCGATCAGTGCCACCACGTTCACCTGCGCGCGCGTCGCGCGCGCGATCATGCCGAGCAGCGAGCTCTTGCCGACGCCGGAGCCCGCGAAGATGCCGAGGCGCTGGCCACGGCCGCAGGTCAGGAGCGCGTCGATCGCGCGCACGCCGAGCTCGAGCGGCGCCCGGATCGGCGCCCGCTCGAGCGGGTTGATGGGACGACCGTGCAGTGGGATCTGCCGGTCGAGCAGCAGAGCCCCGCCCTCGTCGAGCGGCGCCCCCAGGCCGTCGAGCACCCGGCCGAGCATCGCCTGCCCGACGGGGACGCACTGGCGCTCGCGCGCCGCGACGATGCGGCTGCCCGGCTCGATCCCGCTCACGTCGCCGAGCGGCATGAGCAGGATACGGTTCTTCCGGAATCCGACCACCTCCGCCGGCACCAGCCCGTGTCCGTCGCGCCGCTCGATGTTGCACAGACCACCGATGGGAAGCCCAGGGCCGTTGCCCTCGATGACGAGGCCGATCACGTCGGTGACCCGGCCGCTGACGCGCACCGGATCGACGGCGCGCAGGCGCGTCAGCGCGCCGCTGAAGTCGAGACCGGTCACGCCGGCTCCACCATTGCGCCCCGGATCGTCGCGATCTGGCTTCCGACGCCGAGGTCGAGGTCGCCGTAGGAGGTCTCGATGACGCAGCCGCTCGGCGGCAGAGCGGGATCCTCGAGCAGCTCGAGGTCCTTGACGCCCTCAAGCGCACCGCACAGCTCGGCCAGGCGCTCGCGCAGGAACGCATGCAGCGGAGCGGCGACGCGTACGCGGATGTGATCGCGGTCGACGGCGCGCCGCACGCCTTCGCGGATCAGCTCGATCCAGTGCTCGGGGTGCTGCTCCAGCTCGCGATCGACGACCTTACGCGCGACCTCGAGGGCGAGGTCGAGCAGCTCGGACTGGTAGCGCGTCAGCGTCTCGTGCCGGAAGCGGGTCAGCTCGGCAATCGCCTCGCCCATGCCCTGGACGAGGTGCGCGAGCTGCGCCTCGGCCTGGCCGCGCCCTTCCGCGACGCCGCGCGCGTACGCCGTCTGCTCGAGCAGCGCGCGCTCCTCGGCGAGCCGCAACGCCCCGGCGGCGGCTTCGTCCTGCGCCGACGCCGGGTTCAGCTCGCGCAGCGGGCCGCTGACGACCTTCGCTGCGGGCGCGGCGCCGCCGCCGAGCGGCGTGAAGCCGAGCTTCTCGAGCAGCGACGGCAGGAGCGGCTCAAACGAGGACATCGCCGCCCCCACCCGCCACGACGATCTTGCCCTCGGCCTGCAGTTCGCGCAGCGAGGCGATGATGCGTTGCTGCGCCGACTCCACTTCGGACAGGCGCACCGGCCCCAGCGAACCCATGTCTTCGCGCAGGATCTCCGCCGCGCGGCTCGAGATGTTGGCGAAGATCTTCTCGCTGAGCGCCGGTGACGCCGTCTTGAGCGCGAACAGCAGGTCCTCGCGCGGGACCTCCTTGAGCAGCGCCTGCAGGCTCCGCGTGTCGAGCTTCAGGCAATCGTCGAAGGTGAAGGTCAGCGCGCGGATCTTCTGGCCGAGCTCGGCGTCGTGCTCCTCGATGGCACCCAGGATCTTGCCCTCGAGCCCGCCGCCGAGCTGGTTCACGATCGCCGCCACCGCGCGCACGCCGCCGATCTGGCTGCCCGCCGGACGCGCCAGCCCGCGCATCTGGTACGCCAGCACGGTGCTCACCTGTCCCTGGAGACCCGCCGGAACGCTCTCGATCCGTGCCATGCGCTCGACGACGTCGATCTGCAGCGGCTCGGGCAGGCGCTGGATCGCCTCGGCCGCGCGGCGCGGGTCGACGTGGGCGAGGATCAGCGCGGCGATCTGCGGGTGCTCCGCCTCGAGCAGCGTCGCGAGCCCCGTCGCGGGCACGCCGTCGAGCGCGTCGGCGAGCGACGTGTCCGCGATGACCTGCTTCTCGAGCTGCGCCAGCGCCTCGCCGTTCTGCTCCCCCTTCTCGTTCTGCGCGGCGGACGAGCGGCTCAAGAGCGCCATCGCAAACTCGCGGCCGTCGACCGCGAGGCTCGGGTTCGAGGTGAGGATCTCGGCGAACTCCTTGTTCACCGACTCGAGGCGCTCGGCATCGACGCTGCGCACGCGCGAGACCGCCTGCACGACACGCCGCACCTCGTCTTCGGCGAGATGCCGCATGACTTCCGTCGCGACGTCGGGCCCGAGCGACAGCAGCAGCACGGCGGCCTTCTCGGTTCCGGTAAGCGCTTCCGCACTCATGCCGGCCACGTCCCCGTCATCGTCGCCCCCTCCTCAGCCGCACGCGCGTCGCCGGCCGCCGTCACGCCTGCCGCTCCGCATCCACCCACTGCCGGATCACCATCGCCGTCTGCTGCGGATTGATCCGCGCGATCTCTCCCAGGTCGCGCGTGAACCCGGTCGGCTCGGGCAGCGCGGCCTGCTCGACAGCCGTGACCACAGGACGCGGCGGCACCGCCGGCACGCGGCTCACCATTGCCAGCAGGAACGGCCGCACGACCATCAGGCTCACGAGGAGAAACAGCACGACGCCGACGACGCGCCAGATCACGTCCGACCACTCCGTCATCCGGTCGAGCAGCCCCGGCGCCTCGGGCTCCGCCTGGAGTACGCCTTCGAACGGCGCACTCACGACCTCGATCTGGTCGCCGCGCTCCTCGCTGAAGCCGACCGCCTTCTTGACGAGCTCCCTGTAGCGCTCGAGCTCCTCCGCGGGTCGGGGCACGAACTCCTTGGCGCCCTCGCCGCCCTTCGCCGCACCGTCGATCAACACCGCGACCGACAGCTTGCGGACCGCCCCCATGGTCTCGACCCGCCGGCTGGTGACCTTGCTGACCTCGTAGCTCACCGTGGCGTCCTCGCGCTTCGACGAGGGACCCTCTTCCTTGGCGGCGCTAGGCTCGTTGCTGAGCGCCGCGGCGACGCCGGGCGTGCCCGAGGCAACCGCGCTCGCATTGCTCTCGCTGTTGCGCTTCTCGCTGCGGATCACGCTCTTGTCGGGATCGTAGGTCTCCTCGGTACGCTCGACCTGCGCGAGATCCAGCGTGGCGGTCACGCGCGCGATCGCATGCCCCGGGCCGAGGGCGCGCTCGAGCAGGCTCTCGATGCGCTCGACGTACTCCTGCTCGAGCCCGGCCTGGTAGCCGCGCATCGCGTCGGCCGAGCCCGGCTCGCGTGCCTGCGAGCGGTCGGCGGACAGCACCTGACCGCTCACGTCGACGATCGTCACGTCGCCCGGCGTCAGGCGTTCCACGCTCGAGGCGACCAGGTTCGCGACACCGCTCACCTGCTCGGGCGTCAGCGCGCGGCCGGGCCGGAGCTTCAAGACCACCGACGCAGACGGGCGCCGGTCCTCGCTCACGAAGAGCGAGCGCTCCGGCAGTGCCAGGTGGACGCGGGCGGACTCGACGACCGACAGGCCGGTGATGGTCCGCGCGAGCTCCCCCTGCAGCGCCCGCTGGAAGTCGAGACGCTGCACGAAGTCGGTCATGCCGAGCGTCTGCTTGTCGAAGATCTCGAAGCCGATGGTGCCGCCCTGCGGCAGGCCGCGGGCGGCCAGCGCCATGCGCGCCTCGTAGAGGCTTGCCCTCGACACCTCGATCGTCGAGCCATCCTCGCCGATCCGGTAGGGGATCTTGGCGTTCTTCAGATACTCGATGACCGACCCCGCGTCGTTCGCGTCGAGCTTCGTGAAGAGCGTCGCGTAATCCGGCCGTTGCACCCAGACCAGGAGCGCGAACGTTCCCGCCAGGATGGCGACGGACAGCCCGAGAAACGACGCCCGCTGGGCGGGCGGTAGGCCGGCGAGAAAATCACGCAGCTGCAGGAGCAGAGTTCGGATACGGTCCATCGCTTGTTCCGGTTCCCTCGGACACTCGTGGCGGTTTCAGCGCCGCACGGGGTGCGGCTGTCGTGGCGCGGCTGCGCCGGCGTCAGACCTGGATGCGCATGACTTCCTGGTAGGCCTCGACGATCTTGTTGCGGACCTGCATCATCGTCTTGAACGACACCGAGGCCTCCTCCATCGCGATCATGGTCTCGTGGAGGCTCGCCTCGCCGGTGGTCGCGAGCGCGGTGATCGACGCGTCCGCCTTCTGCTGCAGCTTGTTGACCTCGGAGATCGAGTTCTGCAGGACGTTCGCGAACTTGCTCTCGCCGCTAGCGGCAGGAGCCTTCGCGGGAAGTGCCGTCGGGGTCTCGCCGACACCAGGGAGGGGAATCGGCAACGGTCCGGTGATCGCCATGCTCAGCCCTGACCGATCTCGAGTGCCGCCTGGAGCACCCGCTTGGTCGCGCTGATCGCCGCCACGTTGGCCTCGTAGGCGCGCGTCGCCGACATGAGGTCCACCATCTCCGTCACGGTGTTGACGTTCGGCATGGCCACGTAGCCGTCGTCACCTGCGTGCGGGTGTCCCGGGTCGTAGCTCCGGCGGAAGGGTGTCTGGTCCGTGACGATCCGGGCCACCTTGACGGCCGATCCGTGGTCCGACTCGGAGGCGAGCAGGTCCTCGAAGCCGACCTGCGGCACGGCTTGCAGCACCACGTCCTGCCGCTGGTACGGGCCGCCCTCCGAGGTCGACGTGCTCTGCGCGTTGGCCAGGTTGGCCGAGATGACGTCCATGCGCAGGCGGTGCGCGGACAGCCCGCTCGCGCTGACGGCGAATGCTCCGGAGATGTTCATCTACTCTCCCCCCCGATCACTTCAGGCCATCGATGGTCTCGCGCATGCCCGCGTACTTCTTCGCGAGGATCCGCGAGAGCGTGACGATGCGGAAGGCATTGTCGGCGAGCCGGGTGGTCTCGAGGTCGAGGTCGACCGAGTTGCCGTCGAGCTTCACGGGCGTCGACGGGTCGACCGTCGGCTCGGCGCGGCGCGCCGCGGCGGCGCCCTCGCCGGAGAACGCGGACTCGAGGGCGTCGTGGAACGCGAGGTCGCGCGCCCGATAGCCCGGCGTCTCGACGTTGGCCAGGTTCTCGCTGATCAGGCGATGGCGCTGCTCGTGCACCTCGAGAGCGCCCGCGAGGCCGCGTACGACGTTGGAGAACATCTGCATCGGTGTCGCCTCCTTCAGGCCCACGTGTCCGGGGTTTGCGTTCCTGCAAGGCACGTTCCGCCGCTCCGGGTGGCAACGCTTGCCGTCCACGCTGCGCCGGTGTGTCGTCGAGGCAGCGCCCCGCCTCCAAGCCCCGGCAAGAACTGCCGCCCCCTGGTCATCTTGGACCACGCACTCACGACAGGCTCGCCTGCATCGTGCCGCAGGCGCGATACTCGGCGAGCTTGTTGCGCAGGGTGCGGACGCTGATGCCCAGCATGCGCGCGGCGTGGCTGCGGTTGTTGTTCGTGCGCTCGAGCGTCTCGAAGATGAGCTGGCGTTCCACTTCGTGCACGGTGCGACCGGCGAGCGACATCGCCACCTCCGCGGGCGTCGCCGGGACCGGCTCCTCGTCGAGCTGCAGGTCCGACGCGCGGATCAGCGGGCCGTTGCTGAGCAGGAGCGCCCGCTCCACGACGTGCTCGAGCTCGCGGACGTTGCCCGGCCACCCGTAGCCACGGAGTCGAGCGCGCGCTTCGGCATCGAAGGCCAGGTCGCGTCCGGCCGCGAAGCGGGCGACGAAGTGGTCGACCAGCGCGTCGATCTCCTCGCTGCGCGAGCGGAGGGGCGGCAGCGTGAGCGGCACGACGTGCAGGCGATAGTACAGATCGCGGCGGAACGTCCCGGCGGCGACCATGTCGCGCAGGTTCCGGTTGGTCGTCGCGATGACGCGTGCGTCGATCTGCACGGGACGGCTGCCGCCGAGGCGATCCACCTCGTGCTCCTGCAGCACCCGGAGCAGCTTCGCCTGCAGGACCGGCTCCATCTCGCTGATCTCGTCGAGCAGGATCGTGCCGCGGTGCGCCAGCTCGAACTTGCCCAGCTTGCGCCCGATCGCGCCGGTGAACGCCCCACGCTCGTGGCCGAACAGCTCGCTCTCGAGCAGCTCGCGGGGCAGAGCGGCGCAGTTGACCGCGACGAACTGCTGCTGGCGTCGCGGCCCGACCTCGTGGATGTACCGCGCGAGGAGCTCCTTGCCGGTGCCGCTCTCGCCCGCGATCAGGACGGCCGAGCGGCTGCCCGACACCGCCTCGGCAACCTGGAGCACCCGCGTCATCGCGGCCGATCGGCTCACGATCGGCCGCACCGCCGCGACGTTCCCGCCGCTCTCGGCGGAGGGCGGCGCCGCTGGCTCGTCGGGCGAACCGCTCGTGTGGCCCGCGCCCTCCGCGAGGAGTGCACGCACCACGTGCAGCACCTCCTGCGGCGAGAACGGCTTGGTCAGGAACTCGCGCGCCCCGGACTTCATCGCCGAAACTGCGTCCTCGACCGTGCCGTAGGCGGTCATCATCACCATCGGCACGCTGGGGTGGTGCGCCCGCACCGCCGCGAGGAGCTGCCCACCGGTCATGCCCGGCATGCGCATG
>Ga0194131_10002984_pt1 | contig 27205 bp, 25 predicted proteins | sample TA2KigO120mmetaG_FD_148631 | JGI IMG/M metagenome (GOLD analysis project Ga0194131, IMG submission 148631) | Freshwater microbial communities from Lake Tanganyika, Tanzania - TA2015053 Kigoma Offshore 120m | ecosystem: Environmental > Aquatic > Freshwater > Lake | place: Tanzania: Lake... | reverse complement strand
TGCGACCGGCGCCGACGAGAACGTCGTCGACCAGCACCCGGTCGGCCGGGGGGTCGATCTCGAGGCGCAACGTGGGACCGACGCTGTCTACCACCGCGCTCGATCGGTACTGCATCGCGAAGTAGGTGGAGGCGAACCCCGCGGTCAGGGTCAGCGCCGCGATGAACGGCAGCACATAGCTGCGTCGCGACACCTCGAAGCTGACCACCCGTCGCTCGCCGTGGTCGGCGACGACCGTCAGCGTGGCGCTCGCGCGATTCGCCGGCATGTCGGCGGGGCGAATCTCCACCATCACGTCTTGCTGGCGCGCCTGCGGGTCGAGCCACGCGCGGCCGACCACCAGCCAGATGGCGTCGGAAACGAGTTTCCCCGGCATCTCTCCCTGGCCGGCGTTCTGCACCTTCACGGGATAGGAAACCGGCGCGCTCCGGGGCACGACGAGACGCACGATGGTCTTCCCCGGGAGAGCCAGCCGGGGCTGGCGCTCGCCAAGCTGCTGGGGACCCGATGCGAGACCGAGCGTTCGACCGCTGATGTTCGGGATCGGTGCTCTCACCTCGCCCGTGGTGGCCAGGCGGAGGGGACTGTGCTCCGGGGACGCCTCGCCTTCAGCGAGCGAGGTCGCGACGGCAAGGGGCTCGCTCGGGGCGTCGGGTCCGGGCGGGAGCGTCGTCCGCGCCCGGATGCCGGCGAGCGCGGTCTCGTTGGTGCGGGCGGGGTCGGCCGTCGGCGGCGTGCTGCCGTCGGATCCTTCGACGAGCTGGGCGAGGGCCCTCGCCCGCTTCTCCACTCCTGCGGTGACACTCTCCAGCTCGTCGCGACGCTGGTCGTAGCGCTTCCGCCGCTCGGGATCCCGTAGGATGCGCCACGCGTCGTCGAGGGCACCCAGCACCTTGCCGCTGCGGTCGTGGTCGCGGAGGTTGCGGGCCCAGCGGTAGCGCTCCCGGTAGGCCTCGGCGATCTCGTTGTCGTTGGCGAAGGGCGAGACCTGCAGCAGGGCGTAGAAGTCGATCGTCGAGGCGGCCCTGCCCGCGTCGTCATCGGTGGACTGGGTGATACCGAGCTCGTTGGCGATGGCGTTGATGCGCTGCTCCACCGCGTGATCGGCCATCTCGAGGCTGCGTCCGTGAACGCGGATGGCGGCGTCGAGCTGCGGGGTGAGCACGCCGACGGCCAGCGCACCGCGGATGAACTTGTCGATCTCGTCGAGCTTCGCCTGGGTCTGCCCGTCGAGAAAGTGCGCCTCGTAGGTTTCCCGCTCCTCGATCAACAGGCGCCGGAGCGCCGCGTTGAACTTGATGACGAACAGCGCCTCGGCCCGGTACTTCGGGTTGGCCTGCTGGCCTTGCGCCCATCTCCGCTTCTTCTTGAGTGCGACCTCGATTTCCTCTTCGGAGGCTTTCTCGTCGAGGTCCAGATAGGCCATCGGCGAGCGGTGACCGCTCGCGGCGAAGAACCTCGCGATCTCCTCGAGCTCTCTGCGTTCCATCAGGATCTAGGTGATACTAGCGCGCGCGATACGCTCGCGCGCTTCCTTCATCTGGCGCTCGTCGATGCTGCCGCGTAGGTTGATCCGGGCGCGGCGGGTATGTCGCGACTCGACATCCGTGACATCGACCTCGAGGATCTGGTTGACCGTGTAGCGGTACACAACCTCGAGCGGCGTGCCCCGGGGGCGGGGCGGCAGGTTGTCGAGCACCACCTCGCCGATGACCGCCACCTCGTCGCGCGACTCGCCGTGCCCCTCGGTCACCTCCACCCGCACCGCTGTCATGCTGTCGTAGGCGTAGGCGAAGCGGCCGCGGCGGTCGCAGGGCAGGGGCGTCATCTCCGGGATCAGGTTTACGATGCGCTCCTTGAGGTTGGTGTCGAGCACGACGATGCCGAGCGGGTGGGTGGCCACGTCGGTGATGCGCACCCCCGGGAGGCCGACGACGTTGGAGGGCGGCGGGCCCTCGTTGTCTGCGGCGCGCGCCGGGGTGTAGCTGTCGGGGTCGGAGATCTCCACGTCGGCCGGAGACTTCCGGTCGGCGTTGGCGGTCCGGTAGGCCTGGAGTGCCGGGTGCTCGGGCCGGTGGCGGAACACCGCGGCCAGCGCCGCTCCAAGGGCCACGCACTCGTCGGGGTTCACCCCGCTCGCCGGTGCCTTGCCCGAGAGGCGGTGCAGCATCGACTGGACCATCGGCATCCGGGTGCTGCCCCCGGCGAGGATGAAGTCGTCGACGTCCGCCCAGCGCATCCGCGACTTCTCGAGCACGATGTTGCAGGTGTCCTCGCACTGCACGAGCAGGTCGCGGGTGAGCCCCTCGAACTCCTCGCGTGTCACGGGCACGACGGCGCGGTGGCCCCGGTAGTTCACCGGGATGACCGCCCTCGGCTTGGTGGAGAGGCTGATCTTGGCATGCAAGCAGCGCTCGTACAGCTCCTGGTAGGGCTGCGGGTCGTCGCGCGGGTCGAGGCTGAACTGCTTCTGGAAGCTGTCGGCCACGTAGTTGAGCAGCCGATCGTCCCAGTCCTTGCCGCCGAGTTCGGCGTTGCCGTCGCTGGCGACGGTGCGAAGCGATGCCCCGCGGATTTCCATCACGGTGACGTCGAAGGTGCCGCCACCGAGATCGAAGACCATGAGGTTGCGGTCGGTGCCGAGGCGCTTGAGGCCGTAGGAGATCGCGGCGGCGGTGGGCTCGTTGATGATCGACAGCACGTTGAAGCCGGCCAGCGCGCCGGCGTCGGCGGTGGCCGCGCGCTGCGCGGCGTTGAAGTAGGCCGGGACGGTGATCACCGCCTCGTTCACCTCGAACCCGAGGGCCTCGGTCGCGTCGTCCTTGAGTTTGCGAAGGATGATCGCGGATAGTTCTTGCGGCGCGTAGCTCTTGCCGAAAAACTCCAGGCTGAAGTCGGGCTCGCCCATGTGGCGCTTGATGAAGCGCACCACGTTGCTGGCGTCGACGACCACCATCTTCACCGCTTCCTCGCCCACGACGCAGGCCTCGCGGTCGTAGAAGTGGACGACCGAGGGGGTGGTGGGGTGTCCCTCGGCGTTGGGGAGCAGACATGGCTTGCCGTGGCGGTCGACGTAGCCCATGGCCGAGAACGTCGTCCCGAGGTCGATGCCGAGGATGAGCCCGTCGTCTGCCATCGGCTAGTCCTGCTTCGCCCCCCCGTCGGGATTGTGGCGATACACGGATACCTCCTCGGCCCGCAGCACCTTCTCGTTGCGGAGAAATCCTCGTTTGAGCACCGACTCGACCTTCCAGTCGTCTCCCGGCGTCGGCGCGGGCATCACGCGCACCGCCTTGTGGAGCTTCCGGTCGAAACGGTCGTTGTTCTCGGCAGGAACCACGTCGCGACGGTAGAGAAGCTCGAGGAACTCGTCAAGAAGGTACTGGAAGCTGTCGTTGACGACGTCGGGGCTCATCTCGCGCCGCTGCAGCGACTGGTGGAACCACGACAGCGAGTCGTAGAACAAGAGCAGGTCGAGCAGGAAGGGCTTCTCGGCCTGGAAGATGAAGTCTTCCTTGTACTGCTTCAACTCCTCGTACAGGGCGTCGAATGCCCGCTGCTGCCCGTCCTCGCGCGAGGCGCGCTCGCGCATGAGGTTGACCAGTTCCTCGAGCTTGGCTTCGGTGGTGGTAGACATCCGCTAGACTCCGGCCAGTTCGGTGGCGAGGTTGATGAAGGTGCCCTGCAACTCGACGCTATCGCTGCAAAAGTGGTAGTCCTCGGGTCGCGACGCGAGACTGCGGAGGAACTCGGGGCGCACTTGCTGCCCCACGCCGATGGTGACGATGCGCCCACCCTGCGAGCGGATGCGATGCGCCTCGGTCTGCGCGGCTTCGGGATCGTCGGGGTGGCCGTCGGTGAGCATGACGAAGACGCGTTGCACGCCGGCGCGGCTCTTCATCAGGTCGCGGGCGGTGCCGAGGCCCTCGGCCAGCGGCGTGGAGCCGATGGGGGTGAGGTCTCCCACGGATTCGCGGAGCTTCCGCAGGTCGCTTGTCAGCGGGCAGACGACACCGCCGGGGAAAGCCACCACGGCGACCTGCCGATTCGGGCCGAGGGTGCGCTCGACGAAGGCGACAGCGGCGCTCCGGGCGTCCTCGATGTTCTTGCCGTACATCGACCCCGAGCAGTCCACCAGCAGGGCGATGCTCATCGGCGCGCGGTCGCGGGCGAGTTCGTCGAAGTTGACGGCGCCAGCGGCGAGACGATGCGCGAGCGTTTGCCCGCTGTCGAGGTCCATCGCCTCCACCTCGACGATGCCGTTGGCGTTGTAGCGGAAGGTGACGGCCAGTCGCGACCGGCCCGCGGGACGAATGGGGATCCCGTAGAACTCGAAGTGCCCGAGCACGTTGCACTCGAGCGGGTCGGGGTTCTCGCCCTGGACGAGCCACAGGTCCACGGTGGACTGGCCGTCGTGGGTGGTGACGTAGTCGTCGCGGGTGCGCTCGCAGGGTATGCGACTGTTGCGCTCGATGATCCTCGAGTTGTAGAGCCTTCCGTCGCGGTAGACCACCATGCCCAGCGAGTGGCTCGTGACGTCGTGGGTGCGGATGTCGACCGGCGGGGCCTCGCCGGCCAGCCGCGACGACTCGATAGCGGCCGTCAGCGCGGCGCCCAGGGCCACGCACTCGTCGGGGTTGATGTCGGTGGCGGGCTCCTTGTTGAAGAGCCGGCGGATCATGTCGCGCACCATCGGCATGCGGGTGCTGCCGCCAGCGAGCACGACGGTGTCGATGTCGTCGGGTTTCATCTTCGCGTCGTCGAGCACGTCGCGGGTGAGGGCCTCGCAGCGCTGCAACAGGCCCACGGTGAGGTCTACGAACTTCTCCCTTGGGATTTCCACCCGCAGGATCTTCCCATTGCAGTCGTAGAAGAGCTGCCGCTTGGGCAGCTTCGACAGCGCGAGCTTCACGCTCACGCACTTCTGGCGGAGGTCGTGGTAAGCGGCGAGGTCGTCGAGGGGGTCGATGCCGTGGCGGACGCGGAATTGCTCGGCCGCGTAGCGGATCATCGAGTCGTCCCACTCCTTGCCGCCCAGCTGGTGGTCGCCCGTGGTGGCGATCACGGTGATCTCGGTGCCGCGAATGTGCACGATCGAGACGTCAAAGGTGCCGCCGCCGAGGTCGAAGACGAGCAGTCGCTTGTCGACGCCCGGGTTGGCGAGGCCGTAGGCGTACGACGCCGCCGTGGGCTCGTTGAGCAGCGCCAGGACGTTGAAGCCGGCCAGCTCGCCGGCGCGCTTGGTGGCGCGGCGCTGCTTGTCGCCGAAGTAGGCCGGCACGGTGATGACGGCCTGGTCGACCTTGTGCCCGAGCCGGATCTCGGCGTCGTGCTTGAGCTTAGCAAGGATGAAGCTGGAGAGCTTCTCGGCAGAGTAGGCCTCGCCGCGGTACTCGAAGGCGAAGTCCTCGTCGCCCATGTAGCGCTTGACGAACTCCACCACCTGCTCGGGGTAGGCCACTGCGGCGTTCCTGGCGTAGGTGCCGATGATGACGTCGTCGTTCTCGAAGAGCACCACCGACGGGGTGATGCGCTCGCCCTCGCTGTTGTGGATGATCTCGGGCACGCCGAACTTGTTGACGTGCGCGATGGCGGAGAAGGTGGTGCCGAGGTCGATGCCGACCGCGCGGGAGGTCATGAGCGTTGACCCTACAAGGGCAATGCGGGCTTATGCGACAGGGGGGCGGGGCGCCAACCGAGGCGGCGTAGCACGGTGATCACCTCGAAGAGTGGGAGACCCACCACCGCGAACTGGTCGCCGTCCACGCGCGAGATCAGCCGCGCGCCGTGCGCCTCCACCCGGTACCCACCGGCGCAGTCCCGGGACTCGCCGGCGGCGACGTAGTCGTCGATCTCCTCGTCGCTGAGGTCGTCGCGAAGGGTGACTTGCACGTCGGTGACCCAGCTCTCCTCGCCGCCGTCGTGCAGCACCGCCACCCCGTTGGACAGGGTGTGCGTGCGTCCGCGGAGGGCGCGGAGCTGGGTGCGGTGTTCGGCTGCGTCGGCGGGCTTGCTGAAGATCCGCCCGTCGAGGTGACACACCTGGTCGGCTCCGATGACGATCGCCCCGGCCCGGGCCAGCGACCCAGCCTTCGCCACCGCCCTCGCCCGCGCCGTGGCGGCGGGATTCGGGCCGGTGATACTGATCTCATCGCACTGCGGTGCCTCGGCGCTGACGACGATCCCTGCGGCAGTAAACAAGGCCCGGCGGCCTGTGGAGGCCGAGGCGAGCACGAGCTGGGGGCACGGGGTGCGCAGCATATGGCGGCAGGTTCCCGCTTGGAATACCACGGCGTGGTGGACGACCCCCGGGCCGAGCTAGCGACCCTCGTTGCCGACACCGTGTCGCTAGTGCAGTCGCTTCGGCTCCAGGGGGTCATCGGCGTGCCTGTAGAGTCGCGACGCGAAGCGTCGCCCGGCAGCGAGGAGGAGGTGCGCGCGCAGCGGGAGCTGACGCCAACGCGGACCGCGCCGTCGTTGCCCACGCCGTCGCTGCCCGCGGCGGTGGTGCCCATGCCGCCGTCGCCGAGTCCCGCGCCCCTCGCGATGGCGGCCCCGGCGTTGCTTTCTCGGCCCTTGCCGAGCGAGGGCGAGGGCCTGCTCGGCAAGTGGAAGGCGCGCGCCCAGGGGCCCGAGGAACGGCTCGCCGCCGCCGTCGCCGCGCTTCCAGAACATTGCGAGGGTTGCGGTGAGCCCACGCTCGCGGGTCGCGGGGGCCTGCGCTCTTCGCTGGTCTTGCTCGCGCCGGCCGCGCGGGGTGAGGCATCGACGATGCTGTCCAACATGTTGCTCAAGGTGCTCAGCGTCGAGCCCGGCGACGCGTGGACCGCCGCGCCGCGAGCCTGCGCGAGCTGCATCGGTGCCCTCGCTCGCCAGGTCGAGGCCATCAAGCCGAGGGTCGTGCTCGCGCTCGGCCCCGAGGGGGGCTCGGGGCTCGGCCTGGTCGAGCGTGGCCGCTGGGGCCGCTGGGCGGGCGCCGACGCCATCTGGACATGGCACCCGGAGGAGATCCTGGCCGACGCGACGCGCAAGCGGGCGGCCTTCGAGGTGTTGAAAGAGGTGGCGAACCGTCGGTAGGCTGCACGCTACCTGAATAGCCTACGGCCTGCAGCCTACCTCCTCACTCTCACGTCCTTGAGCAACGCCGCGAACTGATTGAACCCGGCGCTATCGTTGCGACCGGCGCTGATCTCCACGGCCTGCTTGATGCCGAGGTCGAGCCGCCGGCGGGCGGTGTCGATGGCGAGCACGCGCACGCGCACCGCGTCGCCTTCCTTCACCACTTCCGACGGGTGCTTCACGCGCCGATCGGCGAGGTTGGAGAGGTGTACCAGTCCCTCGGCGCCGTTGGCGAGCTTCACGAAGGCGCCGAATTCGCGCAGGCTCACGACGGTGGCGTCGTGGACGCTCCCCTCGCGGAGTTCGCCGAGCCGCGCGCTGTCTGCGGCTCGGCTCTCGGCCTCGACGATCTGCTTGCGGCTCACCACCACGTCGCGGCCGCGCAGGTCGTACACGTGGAAGGCCAGGACCCGGCCCAGGTGCGCCCCGTCGGCAACGTCGGGCACGCCGCAGTGCGAGCCCGGGCAGAAGGCGCGCACGCCATCGGCGAGCGTCACGTCCCAGCCGGCCTCCCCGGCGGCCGCGACCTTCCCGTCCACCGCGATCTTTGCGTTCATCGCCTCTTCCAACATCTCGCGCACCGCGCTGCCGGAGGGCTTCAGCGTGAGGCGGAGCTCGCCGCCGTCGGTGCTCAGCACGAACGCGTCGATGGTGTCGCCCGCCGTGATGCTGGCCGTCACCTCGATGCGGTCGAGCGTGGCGTCCGCCTTGCCGCCAACGTCGCAGAAGATGACCATGCTGCCGACGTTCGACACGCGCGCCCGAACCCGCTGGCCCGCGCGCAGGTCGCCGCGCGCCGGAGATCTGGTGAAGGCGTCCATCATCGCGCGCACCTCGGCCGGGTCCATCTCGCCGATGGCCCGCAGCCCTTCGAAGTCGGTCAGCTCGCGTGGCGCGGCGACGGGCGCAGCCGGTGTCACGGTGGGGCTGGCGATCGCCCGGGGCACCTCGGCGGCGTCGACGGCGGGGCTCTCGGGAGGAGCCGCGCGCCGACCGCCTTTCTGGCGGCGGATCGGGCTCGCGGATGGGTCGCGCGACATCTGGCACCTCGGGGGGGCCGCGGCTATCCCGTGCGGGCGAATACCGCCTCCCCACTTGCGATCGGCGGCGCTCGCCGGGGAGGCGACTGATCGCCAAGTGCGCGCGGTCCGGTCGCGACCCCAGCCAGACTCGGCGGTGACGACCCGTCGGTTCCGCCCGGGACCGTGCTAGCTCCGAGCCCCCATGACTCTGGCCGACCCACTGGCGGCGTGGGACTTTGAACTGCCCCCCGGGCAGATCGCCCGTCACCCACTGCCCGAGCGCGACGCCGCGCGACTGCTCGTCGTCGGCGAGGATCTCGCCGATCGCCAGGTCCGGGAGTTCCCGGCACTCTTGAACCCCGGCGACTTGCTGGTGGTCAACGACGTGCGCGTGCGACGCGCGCGCATCGAAGCGCGGCGCGAGTCGGGAGGCGCCGTCGAGATCCTCGTCCTGCGCGCCGACGGTGACGAGGCCGAGGTGTTGCTGCGCCCCGCGCGGAAGATCCGGGCAGGCGAGATTCTCGCGGCGGGGCCGGGGCGCGTGGACGTGCTCGCCCGCCTCGAGGAGGGACGCGCGCGGGTGCGCTTCTCCCCGTCGCTAGCGGAGATCGAGGCGGCCGTGGGCTCGGTGCCGCTGCCGCCGTACCTCGACCGCGCCGAGGAACTGGAGGACCGGGAGCGCTACCAGACCGTGTACGCTCGCGAGTCGGCGCTGGCGGCAGCCGCCGCGCCCACCGCCGGGCTGCACCTCACCCCCGGGCTCCTCGCCCGGCTCGACGCCAGGGGCGTGGAACGGGTGGCGGTGACACTCGAGGTCGGCCTCGGGACCTTCCGCCCGTTGACGGCGGAGATGCTCGCGCGCGGGCGACTGCACCCGGAGCGATACCTCGTGCCGGGAACAACCTGGGCTGCGCTGGAGCGTGCCGATCGCGAGCGGCGCCGCGTGGTCGCGGTCGGCACCACCACCGTGCGCGTGCTCGAGTCGGCGTCGGGCCCAGGCGCAGGCGAGACCGACATCTTCTTGCAGCCGGGATGGCAGCCCCGGCGGGTAGGCGCGCTGCTCAGCAACTTTCACTTGCCGCGATCTTCACTCTTGATGCTCGTGGCTGCATTCGCCGGTCGCGAGCGAGTGCTCGGCGCCTATGCGCACGCGGTGCGGCATGGCTACCGCTTCTTCAGCTATGGCGACGCCTGTTTCTTCCCCGCACCGGCATGGGGCGCCCGCGCGGGCTAGGCGCGCGCCCCCGTGCCGCCCGCAGACTTCGCGCTCCTCGCCTCTAGCGGCGCCGCCCGTCGCGGCCGGGTGCGCTTCACCCACGGGACCGTGGAGACGCCGGCCTTCATGCCGGTGGGCACCCAGGCCACGGTGAAGGCACTCACCGCCGAGGACCTCCTCGGCACGGGCGCGCAGATCGTGCTCGCCAACACCTACCACCTCTGGGTGCGGCCCGGGCACGAGCGCATCCGGGCGCTCGGCGGCCTGCACCGGTTCATGGACTGGGACCGTCCCATCCTCACCGACTCGGGCGGCTTCCAGGTGTACTCCCTGAAGGAGTTCAGGAAGATCAGCGAGGAGGGTGTCAAGTTCAGGTCCACGCTCGACGGCCAGTGGCGCTTGCTCACGCCGGAGGTGGCCATCGAGGTGCAGGAGGCCTTTGGTGTCGACGTGGCCATGGCCTTCGACGAGTGCATCGAGTGGCCGGCCGATCGCGACCGGGTCGCCTTTTCCACCGAGCGAACCACCCGCTGGCTCCGCCGCTGTCTCGACGCGCGGCGCGCGCGCGAGTCCACCGCCGTGTTCGGCATCGTGCAAGGGGGCACCCACGACGACCTCCGCGCGGCCCACGCCGAGGAACTCGCGGCGATGGACCTAGATGGATACGCGGTGGGTGGTCTCTCCGTCGGCGAGCCCCGGGATCAATTGCTCGCGATGGCGGCGCTCGCTGCGTCGCGACTGCCCCGCCACAAGATTCGCTACCTCATGGGCGTCGGCTACCCCGTCGATCTGGTCGACGGCGTGCTGGCGGGCATCGACCTCTTCGACTGCGTGATCCCCACGCGCTCGGCGCGCTTCGGCGTGGCCTTCACCTCCACCGGCAAGGTGACGATCAAGCACGCGCGGCACCGTGACGATCCACGACCGCTCGACCCGGAGTGCCCGTGTTACGCCTGTCGGCGCGTCGGGCGGGCATACCTCCGACACCTTTTCACCTGCAACGAGATCCTCGCGCCGCGGCTACTGACCCTCCACAACGTCACCTTCTACCAGCGCTTGATGGGGCGCATTCGCGACGCGATCGAGCAGGGGCCCGAGGCCCTCGCCGCGCTCCGCACGGCGGCTGAGGGGTGGACTAGGCCGGAGGATGGTTGCGGCGATCCCGGAGACCCATGACCCTCGCCCTCCCTGTCGTGTTCATGCAGGCCGCACCGGCCGCGCAACCCTCCCCGTTCACCAGCATGTTGCCGATGATCGTCATCCTCGGCTTCATCATGTACTTCTTCATGTGGAGGCCACAGCGGGCCGAGGAGAAGGCCCACGCCGAACTGCTCGCCGGTCTGCAACGAGGCGACAAGGTCGTCACCAGTGCCGGCGTACACGGCAAGGTCCACGAGGTCCGTCCTGACGCCATCGTCGTCGAGATCTCGGCGAACGCCTTTATGACCGTCGACCGGGAGGCGGTCAAGCGCAAGGTCGTCGACAAGACCGCCGACAAGACCGCCGATTCCGGGAAGAAAGCCTGATGGAAACCGGGCTGATCGCGCGGATGGTCATCACCGTCGGCTCCCTGCTCCTGGCCGCCTGGACTCTCATTCCCACCTTCCTGCCGCCGGAAATGCAGGCCGAGGTGGTGCGCGTGGCCGACCTGCGGGCGATGAAGGATCCCCCGGCCGATGCACCGGAGCCCGAGCCCTGGACGCACTGGGTCCCGCTGAAGCTCCTTGTCAAGGGGCTTGACCTGCAAGGTGGACTCAACCTCATGCTCGAGGTCGACGTCGACGAGGCCGTGCGCTCCGTGGTGCAGCGCGACATCCAGCCGCTGAAAAAGTCTGCCGCCGATCAGGGCGTCAGCCTCGTGGAGGTCCGTCGTGATCGCAAGGTCTACGCGCTCCTCATCAACGCCGGCCCGGGTGTCACGCTCGAGCAGTTGAAGGAGATCGTCCGCGGCCGCCTCGATGGTTATGAGTACGATAGCACTCGCGACGACGCCGGCAAGTCCTGGATGGTGTTCACCCTCACCGAGGCCCGGGTGAAAGAGGTCCAGGCGGCAGCGGTGAAGCAGGCCCGCGACGTCATCGAGAACCGGATCAATGCCACCGGCGTGAAGGAGCCCCAGATCACGCTGAAGGGCGTCACCGGCATCGACGTGCAGCTTCCCGGCGAGAGCGACATCGAACGCGCCGTGGCCGCGCTCGGCACCACCGCGCAGCTCGAGTTCATGCTGGTCGACGAGGACGCCGACATGCAGGCGGTGAGCGGCAAGATCGAGGAGGCGCGCGGGCAACTCGCGGGCAAGGACTTCCTCGACGACGAGCTGCTCAGCGACTGGATGCTCGACAACGGCGCGATCTCGCCGAGCCGTCGCCTGATGTGGGAGTACGACGTCGAAAATAAGCCGCACGTACGGAAGATCCCATACGTCATCAAGGACGAGGTCCTGCTCACCGGCGACGACGTCAACAACGCCCGCACCGAGCAGAACCCGCAGACGGGCGACTACTACGTGGCCCTCGACTTCAAGCCGCATGGCAGCGCCATCTTCGGCGACGTGACCGGCAACAACGTGGGCAAGCGCCTCGCCATCGTGCTCGACGATCGCGTGAAGGCGGCGCCGAACATCGTCCAGCGCATCGACGGCACCGCCAGCATCTCCACGGGACAGCCCACCATCGAGAAGCAGTTCGGCGAGGCGAGCCTGCTCGCGCTCGTGCTGCGCACGGGTGCCCTGCCGGCGCCGGTGAGCGTGGGCGAGGTGCGGCAGGTGGGCTCGCAGCTAGGCGAGCGCGCCATCAAGGAGGGCACCCTCGCCGCCGCCATCGGCAGCGGGCTGGTGCTTCTCTTCGCCGCCATCTACTACCGGGTGAGTGGCATGCTGGCCGACATCTCGCTGGCGATCAACGTCGTCCTGGTGATGGCGGCGCTGGTCGCCGTCGGCGCCACGCTGACCTTGCCTGGCATCTGCGGCATCGCGCTGACCATCGGCATGGCGGTGGACTGCAACATCATCATCTTCGAGCGCATTCGAGAGGAGATCCGCGACGGCCGCACGCTCAGCCGCGCGATCGAGGTCGGCTTCGATCGCGCCTTCTGGGCGGTGTTCGACGGCAACATCACCACGCTGCTCGCGGGCGTGGTGCTCTATTCCTACGGTTCCGGGCCGCTCCGGGGCTTCGCGGTCACGCTGATGATCGGCATCTTCACCACGCTCTACACCGGCGTCTTCGTGTCGCGAACGCTGATGGAACTCGCTGCCGCGCGCCTCGGCCCGCGCCTGTCCCTCTGAGAGGTGCGCCATGATGGAGCTTCTTCCCAAGACTCTCTACATCGATTTCGTCGCCAAGCGGCACTTCTTCGCCGCCCTCTCGGCGCTCTCGATGGCGGCCTCGCTCGCCCTGTTCTTCATCGTCGGTCCAAACTGGAGCATCGACTTCACCGGCGGCACCGAGGTGGAGGTGCGCTTCCAGGAGAGCACCGAGATCGACGAGGTGCGGCGCGCAATGGCCAGCATGGGCGTGGGCGAAGATGCGGTGCAGGCGGTGAGCGGCGAGGCGAGCACCTACCTGGTGCGCGTCCAGGGTGCCTCGGGTGCCAACGAGGCCGAGGTCGAACGGGTGAAGTCGGCGCTCGCGGCCGCCTTCGGGCCCGACTGGATCAACGAGTTCCGCGTCGATGCTGAGGTCGGCACGCGGGCCGCCGTGCTCTACGACGGCCCGGCGGTCCAGGGCGCGGCGATCGAGGCGGCCCTGGCTGGGCTGCCCGATGTGCGGGTGCAGGCCTCGCCAGAGGAAAATACCTTTTACGTGCGGCTGCCGGGCGTGGCCGAGCAGATCCGCGATGCGCTCACCGAGCAGTTGGCGGCGAAGAAGCCGGTAATCGACCGCGCCGACAGCGTCGGGCCCAAGGTGGGCGGTAACTTGCGCGAGGCGGGGCTGGTGTCATTGCTGATCACGATGGGCCTGCTCCTGGTGTACGTCGCGGTCCGTTTCGACTTCAGCTTCGCGCCGGGCGCGGTCCTCTGCCTCTTCCACGACGCCATCCTCACGGTGGGCGTCTGGGTGCTGTTCCGGCAGGAGTTCGGCCTGCCGATGATCAGCGCGACCCTCACGCTGGTGGGCTACTCGCTCAACGACACCATCGTGGTGTACGACCGCATTCGCGAGAACCTCGAGAAGTACCGGAAGGCAGACATGGGCAAGCTGATCAACGACTCGATCAATCAAACGCTGTCGCGCACGATCATCACCTCGGGCGCCACCGCGCTCGCGCTCCTGCCTTTCCTGTTCCTCGGCGGGCAGGTGCTCAACCAGTTTGCCAGGGCGATGCTGCTCGGCATGTTCTTCGGCATCTACTCCACGATCTACATCGCCAGCCCGCTGATGCTGCTGCTCAAGGAGAACCAGGATCGCATCCTCGGCCTTCTCGGGGTAAAGTCCGCCGCATGACTCGCGGCGACCTCGTCGATACTCTCGCGCGCAAGCACAAGATCCAGCACGCCGTGGCCGAGTGCGTAGTCGATGCCTTCTTCGGTAGCGTGTCGAAGGCGCTGGCCCAGGGCGCACGGGTAGAGGTGAGGGGATTCGGCACCTTCACCGCCCGCCGTTACCGAGGCCACGAGGGACGCAACCCCAAGACCGGCGCCCCGATCACCGTGCGCCCCAAGGTCTTGCCCTTCTTCAAGGTGGGCAAGGAACTCCGGGAGCGCGTGGAGGACAGCGGGCGATGATCTTGTCCGTTGCGCTCGCGCTGGCGGGAGGCGTGTACATCAACGGCGTGAAGGCCGACGTGCTCCCCGTGATGACCATGGAAGACGTGTCGGTGCGCTTCGACCAGTCCGGCAACGTGTGGATCGACGCGCCGCTCTACCGGGTGACGGTCGTGTCGCCCGCCGCGAGCCAAGCTGCGCCCGCGGCGAGCTACTCCGCGCCCCCCGCGGCGTACAGCCCGCCCCCATCGACCTCCACCCCGCTTGCGGCCTACGCCTCGCCGCCCGCGATCTACACCGCGCCGGTGGCCAACTACAGCGCGCCTCCGCCCTCGGTGGCCGCGCCGGCCGTGGCGCCGGCCACGTGGTGGCTGGTGACGGAGGACAGCGACTCCAGCGGCCACGACGTGGAGCTCCTGATCAACGGGGCGCTCGTGCGCCAGATCCGCTCGGGCGAGGGACAGGTGATCCTCGACGTGGGTGGCTGGCTTCGGCGCGGCCAGAACACGGTGGAGCTCCGCGACGCGGGCACGCGCTACGGGGGTGGCGGTATCGTGATCTACGTCGGTCGTGGCTCGGACAGCGGCGGCACCGTGCGCATGGACGCGCCCGACGTGCGCTACACGCGCCGGGCGACCGACCTCCAATCCACCGGCAGCAAGCAGTTCACGCTCAACGTGCCTTGACGCGTCAACAAAGTTTGCTACGATAGCGCGTAGGTCGAGCACGGCTCCACCGGGCCCGACCGCTCCCCGCTGCGCACCGTTTCCCGGGAACGGTGCATCCTGCTCCCCGCTGCCCCCTCCCCCCCCCCCCCCCCCCCCCCCCCCCCCCCCCCCCCCCCCCCCCCCTCCCCCCCCCCCCCCCCTCCCCACCCTCGGCAGCCCCGCCGTCTCCTCCCCGGAGTTCTCCCTGCCCCCTGCATCCGTGCACGGTCCCGGCAAGCGGACCTATGTCCTCGACACCAACGTTCTCCTCCACGACCCCGGCGCGCTCTTCGTGTTCGACGAACACGATCTGGTGCTCCCGATCACGGTCCTCGAGGAAGTCGACAAGTTCAAGCGAGAGCTGAACGAACGCGGTCGCGCGGCGCGCACTGTGTCGCGACAGCTCGACACGTTCCGGGCGCAGGGCAACCTGCGCGAGGGCGTCCCCATGCCCGGAGGTGGGATGCTTCGTGTCGAACTCGGCGACGCGTCGGAACACGGCGAGCTCTTCGCGGGCGCGCTCGACACCGCCGACAACACCATCCTGCGCATCGCGATGCGCGTGAAGCAGGCCGCGGGTAATCGCCAGATCGTGGTGTTTGTAAGTCGCGACACAAATATGCGCATCAAGGCCGAAGTGCTTGGCATGCATGCCGAGGACTTCGAACACGCCCACGTGGAGCTCGACGAGGCCTACACCGGCGTCATCGAGCGCGACGTCGACGCCGAGGTGGTGAACGACATCTACCAGCGTGGCTTCGTCGCCGACGAGGGCGAGGGGATCTGCCCCAACCAGTTCGTCATCCTCAAGAACGCCACGAACCCCCAGCAGACCGCCATGGCCCGCTTCGACCAGCGGCAGAAGCGACTGTCGCTGGTGGCGCGGCACAAGGAGGGCGTGTGGGGCATCTTCGCGCGCAACCGCGAGCAGTTCTTCGCCCTCGACCTCTTGCTCGACGATAGCGTGGCGCTGGTCACTCTCGACGGCATGGCAGGCACCGGGAAGACGCTCCTGGCCATCGCCTGCGGCCTCAAGCTCGTGGCCGACGACAAGCGGTACCGGCGGCTGGTGGTGGCGCGGCCGGTCTTTCCCCTCGGCAAGGACATCGGGTTCCTTCCCGGCAGCCTGGACGAGAAGCTGAACCCGTGGATGAAGCCGATCTTCGACTCGCTGGATCTCTTGTGTGGCAGCGAGGACAACGCGGGGACGGGTCACGAGCGAGGCAGTGGCGGCCGAGCCGGCCAGGGCGGCAAGCCCGCCGTGCCCAACTACCAGGCCCTGCTCGACCAGAAGATCATCGAGGTGGAACCCCTCACGTACATCCGGGGACGCTCCCTGCCTCGGCAGTACCTCGTGATCGACGAGAGCCAGAACCTCACGCCCCACGAGGTGAAGACGGTGATCACCCGCGCCGGGGAGGGCACTAAGGTGGTGTTGACTGGCGACCGCTACCAGATCGACAACCCCTACGTCGATGCCACCAGCAACGGCCTCTCCTACGTGGTGGAACGCTTCCGCAACTCGCCGATGGCGGGGCACGTGACGCTGCGCAAGGGCGAGCGGAGCCAGCTTGCCGAGGCTGCCGCGGCGCTCCTTTAGCCTGGGGGGGGCGGTCGCCGCGGGTTTGGGTGGGACCACCGTGGCCCTCCCCGCTTGCGGGGGAGGGTGGCGAAGCCGGGAGGGGGCCGGTGACGCCGCGGTCGCCGGGCTAGAGACATCGCCGGGAGGCGGCTTGATCGTCCATCGACTCGGCGAGGTTGCCTCGACGCAGGCGGAGGCCCGCAAGCTCGCCGAGGCCGGCGCCCTGCATGGGACGTCCGTGCTGGCGGAGGTGCAGACCCAGGGTCGCGGTCGACTGGGGCGCCGCTGGGAGGCCGCCCCGGGCGAGAACCTCTTGCTCAGCGTGGTCCTCCGTCCCCCGGTGCCCGCGCGCGAGGCGCCGCTGCTCACGCTGGGGGCCGCCGCCGGGGTCGCGACCACGCTCGACCTTCGCGTCAAGTGGCCCAACGACCTCGTCGACACCGAGGGCCACAAGCTCGGCGGTTTCCTCGCCGAGCTCGAGGCTGACGGCGAGCGGGTGTCCTTCGTGATCCTCGGCCTCGGCCTCAACGTCAACCAGGTGGAATTCCCAGGGCTGCCGAACGCCACCTCCTTGCGTCGGCTGAGGGGCCCAAGCCAAGATCTCGATGTCGTGCTCGACGACGTGCTCCGCGCGATCCTGGCGTGGTCGGCCCACCCGGGGCGCCTCGACCTCTGGCGCGAGCGCGCGCACACCCTCGGTCGGCACGTTCGCGTTGGCGAGGTCGAGGGGGTCGCCACCGGCCTGCGTGACGACGGGGCGCTCCTGGTCGACGGCGTGCCGGTGTTGACCGGCGAGGTGGGCGCCTAGCGCGAGGACTCGAGGTAGGGCTGTCCCACCTCCAGTCGCGCCACCTCGCCCTCCTCCGCCAGCGGGCGCTGGTCGCCGTCTTCAGCAACGTGGTGGACGACGTGCCCGCCGGCGGGTGATCGATCGCCTCGAGGAACTCGGCGTGCGGGTGGTCGACACCGAGCCGGTGAAGTTCACGCCGGCGCTCCTGGCGCGGCACCTCGATCTCAAGGCGAGGCAGCTACTCCAGCCCCACTCCCTCGATCACCACCCCCGCGTCGGCGTCGATCGCTCTCGTCTCGGTGGCGTAGCCGGGCGCGAAGCGCAGGGCCTGGCCCGGGTCGAGGCCGAGCCAGTGGCACAGCAGCGCCCGGATGGGACCGACATGGGTGACGATGACCACGCGACCCTCCAGGGGAGCGAGCGCCTCCCACGTCGCGACCACCCGCGCGGCGGCCTCGCCCCAGGTTTCCCCGCCGGTCGGGCGGCCGTGGACGTAGTTGTCCCAGTAGGCGGTGACGGCGCGCCCGTCGTCACGGGTGAGATCGTCCCAGGTGCGGCCCTCCCACTGCCCCATGTCCTGCTCGCGGAAGCCGGGGACAAGCTCGGCCTCGCGGCCGAACTGCCCGGCGAGGTAAGTACAACGCGACAAGTCGGAGCTGAGCACCCGGTCGGGGGTGCCGTGGCGTTCGAGGAAACGTCGAGCCACCGTGGCCGACTGCTCGCGCCCGCGCGCGCTCAGCGGCACGTCGGCCTGCCCCCGGCAGATTCGCAGCGGGCCGGTTTCTACCTCGCCATGGCGGAACAGGTGCACCCGCGCGGCACGGGTGGAGGGGATGATGCCGAGGGTGGGCGTGTCGAACATGGGAGCGTGTGCCGGCGCGTTAACGCCAGACGTGCGGAGCGCGGCGTGATCATCGCGGTGGACGTGGGAAACACCAAGACCGAGATCGCCTCGGTGGTGGCGGGCGAGGTCATTGATCGGCACCGTGTCACGACCGGAAGCGGCGTGGAGTCGGCGCTGCGCCAGGTGGCGCTCGGCAAGGTGACGGGCCTGGCCGTGGGCACGGTCGTCCCCGGGGAGCGCGCGCGCTGGGCGGCGATCGGCGCCGCCGAGGGCTGGGCCACGCGCGTCTTTGCGCGGGGCGACGAGGTGCCCATCGCCACGCGGGTACGGGAACCGGCGCGGGTGGGCGTCGACCGGCTCGTCAACGCCATCGGGGCGCTGGATCGCGCGCGCGGGCCGCTCGTGGTGGTGGACATCGGCACCGCCACCACCGTCGACGCCATCGACGGCGACGGGGTGTTCCTCGGGGGCGCGATCCTCGCGGGACCGGCCACCGCGCTCCGGGCCCTGGTGGGTGGCACGGCGCAGCTTCCCCCGGTGCCGCTGGCGCCTCCTCCTGCGGTGATCGGTCGCGACACCGTGGAGGCCATCCAGTCCGGGTGCGTGCTCGGCTACGCGGGGGCCATCGACGCGCTGGTGGCCGGGATGCGAGAGGCCATCGGCGCGCACGCGACGGCGTTCTTCTGCGGCGGGCTCGGGGCAAGCTTCGCGCCGCTCTGCCGCGGGCCCCTCGTTCTCGACGATACGCTCACGCTGCGCGGCCTCGCCCGCGCTTGGGAGCTTTCTCGATGAACGAAATCCCCTGGCACCAGCTCGGCATCCCGGAAGACCTCCGCTCCAACCTGTCGCCCAGCGCCCCTCGCTCCGCGTGGATCGCGGCGGCGCGCGGGGAGATCCCGGCCTACCCCGACGTGCAGCTGGCGATGATGTACGTGTCGGCGGCCTCGGGCGACCCGGAACTGCGCGGGCTCGCCGTGGAAGCGGTCCGGGCGCTGCCCAACCTCAAGGAGGCCGTTCACAGCCGTACGCACGCGAAGGTGCTGGAGTTCGTGGCGGAGTATGCCCCGAGCGAGGCGATGGACTGGGTGCTGGCGCGGCACAAGAACGCCAACGACCGCACCGCCGCGCTGGTGGCGGCGCGGGCGGGGCCAGACCTGGCGGAGGCGATGGCCGACGACCACGAGCGCCTCCTGATCACCCCCGACGTGCTGGTTTCGCTCCACGGCAACCCCAACACCTCGCAGCCAGCCATCGACCGGGCGACCGCGTTCCTGCGCATGCAGGGCTGCCTCCCGGCCTTGCCGAGCGCGCGCGGGTCGGCGCCGCCTGCCGACAAGCCCTCGGCCCCGCCGCCCGCGGCAGAGTTCGACCTCGACGCCGAGATCGAGGCGGCGCTGGCCGGGAAGCCCTCGCCTGCCTTGCAGTCGCGACAGAACCTCTCCATGTTCGATCTGGACAAACTGGGCGACCAGGGCACCGTCAGCGGCTTTGCCTTCGACTTCAAGAGCGACGACACTTTCTCGCTCGACCTCCTCGAAGACGGCGGGAGCGACACCCCGCCCGAGGTGCGCCAGAGCATCGAGAAGCGCATTGCCGCGATGAGTCCCGGCAAGAAAATCAAGCTCGCCTACCTCGGCAACAAGGAGTCGCGGGCGGTGCTCATCCGCGACCGCAACAAGCAGGTGGCGGCGGCGGTGGTGAAGTCGGGGCGGATGACCGACAACGAGGCGCTCAACGCGGCCGGCAATCGCAACATGCACATGGACGTGCTGCGCGAGATCGCGTCAAACCGCGAGTGGATGCGCAAGTACCCGGTGAAGGTGGCGGTGGTGAACAACCCCCGCACCCCGCCCTCGGTGGCCGTGCCCCTCGTGTCGTCGCTCCAGAAGCGCGAGCTCGAGGCCCTGGCTCGCAACCGCAACGTGTCGAGCGTGGTCTTCACCCTGGCGAGCAAGATGGTGCGCCAGAAGCAAGCCGGTCAGGAGAAGGAAAAAGGCGGATGATTCGAGCGAGCGCAGCAAGAGCAAGCGCGACCTAGCTAGGTCGCACAGCTCAAGACCAACGGCGCCGAGGCCTGCGACAGCGCGATCGACGCCGTCCGCGGCACGCCGCCCGCGAGGTTCGGCACCCCCACGTGGACGATGCCTTCGACCACCGCCGTGGGCCGGTCTAGCGTCGTGACCGGCGTGGACTCGAAGGCGCCGCCATCGACGATCGACAGGTCGACCACCACCGATCCGGGCTCGAGCAGCGACAGGTGCGCCCGCGAGGCCACCCTGGGTACGGTGCCGTCCTCGGCGCGCACGGCCGCGATGACGACGTCGGCCGCCACCAGCGCCCGCTCCAGCTCGTGAGGCGTGGCCCAGCGTGTCTGCACCCCGGGCAGGCGAAGCGCGCGGAGGGCGCCGATGTCGCTGTCCAGCACCGTCACCGCCGCGCCCACCGCCGCCGCGAGCCCGGCCGCCGCGCGACCGGCGGTGCCCGCGCCGATCACCACCACTCGCGCCGGCTCCACCCCGGGGACGCCACCGAGGAGCAAGCCTCGCCCGCCGTGCTGTCGCGACAGGGCGACACTTGCTTGCTCGACCGCCAGCCGCCCCGCGATCTCCGACATGGCCTCGAGCACCGGCCGCCGCCGGTTCACTTCCATCCGCTCGAGATAAACGGCACCCGGGTAGGCGTCGCCGGCGTGCTGGCAGGCGGCCACCCGCTGCCCTGGGCGCAACAGGGTGTGCTCGTGCGGGGAGGGACGCAGCACCTTCCAGATCAGCTCGCCGCGGTCGAAACACTCCTCGGCGGTCGGGGCGACCTGGGCGCCGGCGCGAATGTACTCGTCGTCGGCGAAACCGCTGTCGAGCCCCGCGGACTGCTCCACCCACACCTCGTGCCCGGCCGACACCAGCGCGCGGACGGCAGACGGCGACGCGGCCACGCGGGCCTCGCCCTCGAAGCTTTCCCTGGGGATGGCCACACGCATCCGGCGTGCCTAACTTTGTCGGGCCGTGACGCCCTGCAGCCGATGGGGTAGGCCACGGCCCGGAGGCGGTCATCGACCCCGCAATCTCGCAGCCCGACGCCCGACAGATCGAATTCAACGACCCCGATCGCTTCCGCGAGGTGGCGGGCGAACTGGGGCGCCACCTCGCCCTCGTGGGCAAGAACACCGGCGCCCGCGTGTCGCACCGCGGCGGCGTCGTGCGCCTTGCTGGCGCCGAGGCCGACACCGAGCTGGCGGCCGCGATCCTCCGGGAGCTCTATGCCCTGGCCGGTACCGGCATCCACCTCACGCCGATCGACGTCGACCAGGCCTGTCGCCTGCTCCGCGCCGAGCCCCAGGCGCGCCTCCTGGAGTACCACGCCGACACCGTGCTGGTGGGCACGCGCAAGAAGGCGATCTACCCGCGCACGCCGATGCAACGGGCCTACATCCGTGCCTTCGCCAGCAACGACATCGTCTTCGGCCTCGGCCCGGCCGGCACGGGAAAGACCTACCTGGCCATGGCGGTGGCCGTCGCGGCCCTGCTCAAGGAGCATGTGCGCCGCATCGTGCTGGTACGGCCGGCCGTCGAGGCGGGGGAGAAGCTCGGCTTCCTACCTGGTGATATCGCGGAGAAGGTGAACCCCTACCTCCGCCCCCTCTACGATGCCCTTTACGACATGGTGGACGGCGAGCGTGCGGATCGGCTGGTTGAACGTGGGGTCGTCGAGGTGGCTCCGCTCGCGTTCATGCGCGGGCGCACCCTCAACGACGCCTTCATCATTCTCGACGAGGCGCAGAACGCCACCGAGGAGCAGATGAAGATGTTCCTCACGCGGCTGGGCAACGAGTCGAAGGCGGCCGTCACCGGCGACCTAACCCAGATGGACCTCCCCCGGGGCGTGCGCAGCGGCCTCGCGCAGGCCACGTGCATCCTCGACGGTGTCGAGGGGATCGGCATGGTGCGTTTCACCGACGCCGACATCGTCCGTCACCCGCTGGTGAGCGAGATCGTGCGCGCCTATGATCGCGACGCCGCGCGGACGGCGGGGCCGGCCGGGGCCGCGAGGACGAATGGGCCTGCGTGAGCGCCTGGCCTCCTGGTTCGCGCCGGAAAGCCCAGTCCGTCGCGGGCTCGTCCTGGCCCTGGTGTGCGTGGTGGCGGCGGCCCTGCTCACCGACTGGCGGGCGGGCATGCGGGCGGCCATGCCGGAGGGTTCGGTCGCCGCCGCCGACGTGGTGGCCCGGTACTCCTTCGCCTTCGTCGACGAGGCGGCCACGGCCGAGCGGCGCGCCGGGGCCGAGGCGCAGGTGGCCCCGGTGTTCGAGGTCGACCAGGGCCTGTTGAAGAAACTCGAGTCGCAGGTGGAACAAGCCTTCGACATGGGGCGCCGCCGCATGCTCTCGGCGCAACTCGACGCGCAGGCCGCGGGGCGCCGCGAGCCCCCGCCCGAGGCGGTCGCGGCGATCGCCCGCGACTTCGCCACGGCCCTGCAGATCGCGCTGGAGCACGACGTGCTCGACGTGCTGGTGCAGCACCGCTTCGCCACGCCGGCCGAGTCGCTGGTGGTGGAGTTGCTCGGCGTGGGCCTGCGAAGGCCCGTGGTTCGCGACTCTCGCGACCTGCCCAACCCGGCGCGCGCCGTCACCGTGGTGAGCGTGGTGGGCGGCCTACGCGAGGAGACGACGCTCGGCGACTTCGCCCAGCTACGGACCCCGGAAGAGGCGCGGCAGGCGATCTCGCTGCACGTCCTGGAGCGCTACCAGGGCACGACCGACCCGGCGCTGGTCCAGGCGGCCGCCGCGGCTGCCCGCGCCATGATCCGCCCCAACTTCTCGGCGAACCAGGTGCTCACCGAGGAGCGCCGCGCCGCCGCTCGCGATGCCGTGGAGCCGGTGGAGGTGCAGGTTCGCCGCGGCGCACGAATCGTGCGCGCTGGCGACGTGGTCGACGCGAGACAGGCCGCGATGGCCGGGGCCCTTCGCGACGCCGACGGCAGCGTGGGGGCGGGCTGGCGCTTCTCGGTGTGGCTCGCGTTCACGCTGGTCGTGCTCCTCGCGCCGGTGGGCTTCGCCCGCACGACGATGCGCAAGTTCGCGCGTCGCGGGGCCGAGCTGGAGGCGATGGGGCTCATCCTGTTGCTCGTCCTGGGCATTGGGCGCCTGCTCTTGTCGACGGGCGACATCGTCAAGTTCGGTGGCGATCCGCACGCGGTGGCGAGCCTGCTGGTGCCGGTCGCGGGCGGCGCCATGCTCGTGCGCATCCTCGTCAACAGCGAGAGCGCGCTGGTCTTCGCGGTGGTGGCCTCGGTGCTGTCGGCCGCGCTTATGGACGCCTCGGCGCTCTCCGCCGCGTGGTACCTCGTCACCGCCACCGTGGCGGCGGGCGCCGTGGGCCAGGCCCGAGAGCGTCTCAACGTCCTGCGCGCGGGAACCCTGACGGGCGTTGTGGGCGCGGGCCTCGTCTTGCTGGTGGCGCTTGCGCAGGCCCAGGGCGCGGTGGCGGGCTCGAGCCCGCTCGACTGGGCGAGCGCGACCTACCTCGCCATCGCCGCCTTCGCGGCGGGCATCCTCGGCGCGATGATGGTGCTGGGGCTGGTGCCTGCGATGGAGGCCCTCGGCTTCCTCACGGACTACAAGCTCTTCGAACTTGCCAACTTGAACCACCCGTTATTGCGGAAGCTCATGCTGCAGGCCCCAGGCACCTACCACCACAGTGTGATCGTCGGCTCGCTGTCCGAGGCGGCGTGCGAGACCATCGGCGCCAACGCGCTCCTTGCCCGCGTGGCCTGCTACTTCCACGACATCGGCAAGGGCGTGAAGCCGCAGTATTTCGTCGAGAACCAGCGCGACGGCCAGAATCGCCACGACCGCCTGACCCCCGAACAATCGGCACAGATCGTCATCAACCACGTGCGCGACGGCGGCGCGCTCGCGCGCCAGTACAACCTGCCGCGGCCGATCTACGACAACATCTTCATGCACCACGGCACGGGCCTGATCCCGTACTTTTACAACCGCGCCAAGGAGCAGGCGGGGGGCGAGCCGGTCGACGAGTCCCGCTTCCGCTACCCGGGCCCCAAGCCCAACACGCGCGAGGCTGGCGTCATCATGCTCGCCGACAAGGTGGAAGCGGCGTGCCGCACGATCCGCGAGCCATCGGAGGAACGGTTCCGCGCGATGATCCAGGCGATCATCAACAACGTCATGAGCGACGGTCAGCTCGAGGAGTGCCCGCTCACCCTGAAGGAGCTCTACCGCATCGCCGACGCCTTCGTGGCGGTGCTCCTTGGTATCTACCACCACCGCGTGGAGTATCCCACCACGCGGGAGATCTCCTCGGGCACCTCCGCCTCGCCTGCCAAGTACGTGCCCGTGCCGAAGCAGGGGACGATCACGCTGGAGATCGCGAGCCCGCTCCGGCCCGCGCCCCCGGGCGCCGCCATCTCGCCGAGCTACCAGGCCGGTGCCATGCCTGACTACGAGAGCGTGGAGACCGATCCGGAGCTGCCGCGCCCCCCGGACACCGACGACTGATGCCGGTGGCGCTACGCTGCGAGGGGGTGCGCTTCCCGGTGCGTGCCCTGAAGGCCGACGCCTCGCGACTGCTGGTCCTCCTGGGGCACGCCCGCGCGGAGCTGAGCGTGCTCCTCTGCGACGACGCCTTCATCGCCCAGCTCAACCGGCAGTATCGCCAGAAGGACGGTCCCACCGACGTGCTCTCCTTCGCGATGGACGACGAGCAGGTCCTGGGCGACGTGGTGATCAGCCTCGATACCGCCCGTCGCCAGGCGGAGACTCTTGGTCACCCGCTGGATGACGAGCTCCGCGTGCTGCTCGTCCACGGTTGCCTTCACCTGCTGGGCCACGATCATGAGGCGCCGGGCGACGACGCGCGCATGGCGGCCGAGGAGGCTCGTTGCCTCGGGGGCCTCGGGTTCTCGGCGCCAAGTCTCGTGTCGCGGGTGTTGTGAAGTCACCCGCCGGGCGCTACCATGCCGCCATGCGCCGCGCGTTCTCGCTCGTGGAAGTGATGATCACCGTGGCCCTCGTGGGCATCCTCGCCGCGATCGGGGTGAGCAGCTGGCGGCTCTCCCACTACCAGACGCTCCGGGCGGAGATACCGCCGAACGTCGCCGGCATCCGGCAGGCGCAGATGGCCTACTTCGCCACCTGGGACACCTTCGTGGAAGACGTGGACTGGTACCCGGCCGACCTCCGAGGCGATGGAAGCGATCGGCAGCTGACCTCCTGGCCGGCCGGCGCGGGCGGCTTCGACACGCTCGGGTGGCGGCCCCAGGGAGCAGTCCGGGGGCGATACTCTCTGTCCGTGGGCGACCAGGCGCAGTTCCAGGTCGACGGCAAGTGCGACGTCGACGGCGACGGGGAGGTCGCCGCCTACTACGCCACCGAGGACAACCCGGGAGCGTGGGACTCGCACACGGTGTACTAGCGCTCGTCCCGAGCGGCCGGGTTTCTTGATATCCGCGGGCCATGGCTTCCGAGCTCGCCGAGACCACCCAGGCCCTCCGAGCGCGCGTCGATGCGCTCCGGGGGCACCTTTGACGTAGACAACCGCAAGCACCGCATCACCGACCTCGACCACCAGGCCGGCTTCGCGGAGTTCTGGACCGACGCGGCCCGCGCCCGCGAGCTGCTGCGCGAGAAGAACACGCTCGCCAAGGTCGTGGAGCGCTTCGAGGCGCTCGAGCGCGCCGTGTCCGACGCGGAGACGATGTTGCAGCTCGCCGACGAGATGGGCGACGCCGACGCGGAGAAGGAGGCGGCCGGCATGGTAGCCGCGCTCGAACCGGCGGTGCGCGCCCTCGAGGTGAGGCGGCTGCTCGGCGAGGAGGGCGACGAGGCCTCCGCCGTGCTCGAGATCAACGCCGGGGCCGGGGGCACCGACGCCGCCGACTGGGCCGAGATGCTCAAGCGCATGTACCTGCGCTGGGCCGACCGCATGGGCTTCAAGTGCACGCTGGTCGACGAGCAGGCCCACGAGGAGGCCGGTCTCCGATCCTGCACCATCGAGGTGGAGGGCGACCACGCCTACGGCTACCTCAAAGGGGAAATCGGCGTGCATCGCCTCGTGCGCATCTCGCCCTTCGACGCCAACGCCCGGCGCCACACCGCCTTCGCCTCGGTGGGCGCCTACCCCGACGTGGACGATAGCATCGAGATCAAGATCGAGGAGAAAGACCTCGAGATCCAGACGATGCGCTCGGGTGGCGCCGGTGGCCAGCACGTCAACATGACCGACAGCGCCGTGCGCATCATTCACGTGCCCTCGGGCATCGCGGTGAAGTGCCAGAGCGAGCGCAGCCAACACAAGAACAAGGCCACGGCGATGAAGATGCTGCGCGCGCGGCTCTACCAGCAGGAGTTGGAGCGTCGGCAGGCTGCCGTCGACGCGCAGAACGCCACCAAGAAGAAGATCGAGTGGGGCAGCCAGATCCGCAGCTATGTGCTGCAGCCCTACCGCATGGTGAAAGACCTTCGCACCCGCATGGAAACTGGCGACACCGACCGTTTCCTCGACGGTGACATCACCCCCTTCATGGAGGCCTACCTCGCCGCCCGTGCAGCCGGGAGCCTCGCCGACTCCACGGAGGACGTCGAATGATCGCGCTCTTGTTTGCCTGTACCCCGGAGGAGGAGGTCGACGTGCCCCAGCTCCTCGGCACCATCGAGGCCCGCGACAGCAGCGCCGAAGTGTGGGACAGCACCACTTACTTCTACGCCTCGGAGGGACACATGTTCCTCTACATGAGCAAGGCGGAGGGCGTGGACTGTCACGACGTGGCCGAGGCCTTGGACGGCGGGCTCTATAGCGCCAGCGGCGAAGGGCCTGGGGTGCTCCAGCCCTCCGGTTCCTGCGTGCTCACCGCCGACAGCACCACGTGGGACGATGGCCTCTCCGTCGACCTCGCCGCGGGCGATGTCACCGCCGACGTGGCGCTGAGCGTGAACTGCTGGATGGACGGCGAGTGGGTGCTCGGCGACGACGGCTACGTCTTCGACGGCATGTACTGGAATGGCAACCCCCAGGAGTTCCACCTGGTGGTCGAGTCGACCGACGACGGCGGCCGCTTCGAGATCGAGATGGACAGCTACGAGGGGAAGGACCCCTACGACTTCGACGCCCCCGACTACCCGGGCACCGGCAAGGTGTCGGGCGAGGGCGACGTCGACTGGTGCGAGGAGTTCGTCGAGACGCCCTTCTTCAGCGAGTGATCAGAC
>Ga0194131_10002980_pt1 | contig 27213 bp, 25 predicted proteins | sample TA2KigO120mmetaG_FD_148631 | JGI IMG/M metagenome (GOLD analysis project Ga0194131, IMG submission 148631) | Freshwater microbial communities from Lake Tanganyika, Tanzania - TA2015053 Kigoma Offshore 120m | ecosystem: Environmental > Aquatic > Freshwater > Lake | place: Tanzania: Lake... | reverse complement strand
GTGGCCGACATGCTTGCGCTGATCAGGGCGGGCGCGCTGCACGGCGAGGGCATCGTCGCGCACGTCACAGAGCACTATTGGAACATGCCGCGCGAACATGCGGATTGCTTCGGCGCCGCGCTTCGGCGTGTCGCTGAGGCGCAGCCGGCGGTGATCCACTGCACCAGCGGCAAGGACCGCACTGGCATCACGGTCGCGCTGCTGCTCCACGCGCTCGGCGTGCCCAAGGAAACGATCTTCGAGGACTATCTGCTCACCAACGACTATCGGCGCGATGTGACCGGGCTGCTCAAGCTCTCGGCCACCGAGGAGGACATGCACATCCTCACCTCGGCACGGCCTGAATATCTCGAGACCGCATGGCGCTCGATGATCGAGCTTGCCGGCTCTGTCGAGGATTACCTACGCGACGCGCTTGGTGTCGATGACATGGTGCGCACACGGCTTCGCGCAACGCTGGTGGAGTAGGGACGGGCCCCTTCGCCATTCAAGATGAAGTGGACCGTCGCCCCATGTTCAAACCGTCATCCTCTGGCGCGCCCTCGGCGCGACCAGAGGATCCAGCGTTCAGCGCATGGGGCACCGTGGGTCCTCTGATCGTGCCTTCGGCACACCAGAGGACGACGAGTAGGATGGAGCGGTCAATGCTCTCTTCGGCGCTCGACGCCGTTACTCCACCGCCGCGATCGCCTCGATCTCGACCAGCATCTCGGGCTCGGCCATCGGCGCCTGAACCGTGGTGCGCGCCGGCGGGTTGTTGGGGAACGCCTTGGCGAACTCCTCGTTCATCTGCTGGAAATAGCGGATGTCGGCGAGGTAGACATTGCACTTCAGCACGTCGTCCATGGTGGCGCCGCCTTCAGCCAGGATCGAGCGGATGTTGCTCAGCACCTGGCGCGTCTGCGCGCGCACATCGCCGATGCCGACAAGCTCGCCCTTCTCATTCCATGCCACTTGCCCCGCCGTATAGATGAGGCCGGCGCCCTTGGTGCCGGGCGAATAGGGGTAGGTCGGGCGCGGCTGGAACATCAGGTTCTTCGGCGTCAGAACTTGCTTTGGCATGGTGCGTTCTCCTACAGGTCCATCCCGCCATCGACATTATAGGCTTGGCCGGTGACGTGCGGCGCGGTCGCGAGGAATACCGCCATATCGGCCATGTCAGCCACGGTCTGCTCGACGCCCTGCGGGATGTAGCGATCGATCGCACGGGCGTAGACTTGCTCGGGCGTCTCGCCCGGATTGGCGAAGGACGTGTTCAGCAGCACCCACATCTGGGTGGCCACGATGCCGGGGCAGATGCAGTTCACCGTGATGGCCTCGCGCGCCACCTCCTTGGCGAGCGCGTTGGTGAAGCCGACCACCGCGAACTTCGAGGCGCAATAATGCGTGAGCGTCGCGGTGCCGAACTTGCCGGCGACGGAGGCGATGTTGATGATCCGCCCGCCATCGCCTTGCTTGCGCATCTGCGCCACCGTCGCCTGATTGGTCAGGAAGGTGCCCTTGGCGTTGACATCCATGATGCTGTCCCATTCGTCCTCGGTCATCTCGGCGATGGGACGTGCGGTAATCACGCCGGCGCAATTGACCATGACGTCGACGCGGCCCAAGCGCTTCGCGGTCTCGGCGACCATCGCCTGGACATCGGCGCTGTTGGTGACATCGGCCTCGAGCGCGATCGCGCCGTTCCCGATCGCGGCGGCGACCTGCTTGGCCGCGGTGTAGCCGCCGAGATTGCGACCGTAATATTGGGTGGCGGAGTTCTTGGCCTGGTCGAGCCCGGCAACCGCGAGCGTCATGCCCTCGCGCGCGAATCGTTCCGCGATGCCCTTGCCGATGCCTGTGCCGCCGCCGGTGATCAGCGCGACCTTGCCCGTGAGTGCTCCCATCGTGCTCTCCCTCGACTCAGTAGATGTGCAGCTTGGCGATGCTGGAAGCGAGGCCCTCGCGCCAGCCATGGTGGGTGAGATCGAGCTGCAAGGGCGTCACCGAGATCGCGTTGCGATCGATCGCCTCGAGATCGGTCTCGGCCAGCTCGCCACCCTTGTTGTAGCTGATCTTGACCCAGTAATAGGGCACGTTGCGCGCATCGATCCGTCCATCCAAGGTGAACGAGCCCGGCGGCCGTTGGCCCTGGCGCGTGAGCCTGATGCCGGTGACCTCGGCCGGCTCGCAGTCCGGGAAGTTCACGTTGATGAAGGCGTTTTGGCGCCACTCGACGGTCAGAAGGTGCTCGATCACGCGCTTGGCATAGCGCTCGGCGGTCGCCCAATAAGGCTTGCCGCCGATCGTGAACACGAGGCTCAACGCGACCGAGCGCATGCCGAGCTGCGTGCCTTCCATGGCCGCGGCGCAGGTGCCGGAATAGGTGACGTCCTCGGCCAGATTGGCGCCGCGGTTGATGCCGGAGAGCAGAATGGTCGGCTTCTTCTCGCGCATCAGCTCGTAATGCGCCATCAGCGCGCAATCGGTCGGCGTGCCGCGAATGGCGAAGCGCTTTTCGTCGACTTGCCGCACCCGGATGGGGTTGGCGATCGAGAGCGAGTGCGAGGCGCCGCTCTGCTCGAACTCGGGCGCCACGACCCAGACGTCGTCGCACAGCTCGCGCGCGATGCGCTCCAGGATCTCCATGCCGGGAGCGTGGATGCCGTCGTCATTGACGAGCAATAGGCGCTGGTTTTTGAGGTTGGGGCTCGGGCTCATCGTCGGGGGTCCGTCGCTTTCACCATCGTTCCGTCCGACAAGGTCGTACTACAATCATCCCCCGGAACCGAGTGTTTTGTGAAATCGAACCCGCCATGAACCTCGCGGTCCTGCTCGACACCCCGGCCCGGGTCTGGGCCGATCGCCCGGCGATCTCGATCGGTGATCGGGTGGTCTATGACTATGCGACGCTGGGGCTGCGCGCGGCGCGGCTCGCCGGCGGTTTGCGCGATCGCCTGAGGCTTGCGCCCGGCGGGCGGGTCGCGCTCGTCATGTCCAACGGCTCCGACTATCTGACCATTCTGTTCGCGCTCTGGCGCGCAGGCCTTGCAGCCGCGCCCATGAACGCGCGGCTTCACCCGTGCGAGCACGCGGACATGATCGCGCATTGCGGTGCAGTGCTATGTTTCGTGAGCGCGGATTTGGCGCACGGTCTAGCGCAGGCGCTCAAAGAGGTGCCTGATGCGCCGACGCTAGTCGTCGCGGGCGAGCGCGACTTCGAGGCGCTGATGGCGGCCGATCCCTGGCCGATCGAGCCGGTCGCGCCGCATACGCTCGTCTGGCTGTTCCACACCAGCGGCACGACGGGAAAGCCAAAAGGCGCGATGCTCAGCCATCGCAATCTCCTGGCGATGACGACCGCCTATCACGCCGACGTGGATTGGCTGGACGAGCGCGATTGTCTGATCCATCTCGCCGCGCAATCGCACGCCTCGGGCCTGTTCGCGCTGTCCTTCATTCCGCGCGGTGCCAATCAGGTGTTGCCGACGAGTGGCGGCTTCGACATCGACGAGCTGGCCGACCTGATCGACCGCTACGACCGAGTCACGTTCTTCGTGCCGCCGACCTTGCTGCGCCGCCTGTCCGCGGCCGAGCGCATGGCGCGGCTCAAGCTCGACAATCTGAAGACCATCCTCTGCGGCGCGGCGCCGATCTATGCGCAGGACCTGAAGGACGCGCTCGCGCGCTTCGGCCCGCGCATCTGGAACGGCTATGGCCAGGGCGAGAGCCCGTGCACGATCACGGCCATGCCGAAGGCGATGGTGGCCGCGGCCGCCTCTGTGGGCGACGACGAGCGCCTCGTCTCGGTCGGCGTTGCGCGCACCGGCGTCGAGGTGAACGTCTGCGACGGCGAGGGCAGGGTGCTGCCGCGCGGCGAGGTCGGCGAGGTCGTGGTGCGTGGTGATGTCGTGATGCGGGGGTATTTGAATGACCCCAACGCCACCGACGCCGCCTTCGGTCCTTCTGGCCTCCGGACCGGCGATCTCGGCGTGATGGACGAAGCAGGCTTTCTCAGCCTCAAGGATCGCGCGAAAGACATGGTGATCTCGGGCGGGATCAACATCTATCCGCGCGAGGTCGAGACCGTGCTTCTGGATCATCCGGACGTCGCCGATGTCGCGGTCATCGGGACGCCGGACGCCGAATGGGGCGAGCGGCTGGTGGCGTTTGTCGTGGCCCGCCCGGGCGCCGCGCTCGAGCCCGCGGCGCTCGATGCACTCTGCCTCGAGCGGATTGCCCGGTTCAAGCGCCCGAAGGTCTATTGCGTGGTCGAGGCGCTCCCGCGAAATTCCTATGGAAAAGTCCTAAAAAATGAGCTTAGAAAGGGTTTTAAATCATATATCTGATATTTCACTTTCAATGTGAATTGCTCAGGATTGTCCGACAATTTTGTGCTAAGGTCCGATTGACAGGGGGTGCTCCCGACCGCAATTTTCGGCCGGGGACGCGTTGGTCCTAGGGCCGGCGACGGTGCATGGCTGCGGGGGGAGAGAGCATGGCCAAGCTCTACATCGATAGCGACAAATATGGCGAGCGGGCGAAGTTCCCGACCGTCGAGGCCTATCACTCGGCGGTGAAGGACCTGGTGCGCAAGCGCCTCGATCAGGCGGGCGGCGATTGGGCGAGCTTTGTCTTTGACAAGAGCCTGACCTTGATCACCGCCGACGATCTGAAGGCGATCGAGGCCAGGCTCCTGAAGGCCGGCCATCGCTTCGATTATTCGGCGATCATCTCGGTGCAGGAGCGGCCCGAGGCCTATAAGCCGGTGCCCGGGCTTGGAGATGCCGCCAAGGACTATTCCTTCGAGCATCCCGATGCGCCGACGGCGCCCGCCGACGCACAGGGTCGCGCGCTCTCAGGCGTCGGCGACAATGTGGTGAAGCATCCGGCGAACACCACCGGCATTGCGCGCTATGTGCGCACCAGCGCCATGGTGATGGACTACCTGACCAAGGGCGTGCCGCCCGACACCATCGCGATCATCGACGACTCAGGCGGCACCTTGACCGCGCCGATCATCGAGCGCTTCAAGGGCATCATCTGCATGGGTGGCTCGACCCGCTCGCATCTCGGCATTCTGGCTCGGGAATACGGCATACCCTGCCTGATGAACTCCAAGATCAAGGGCATCAAGGAGGGCGACACGGTCGAGCTCGAATCGTCCGCCGCGGCCAAGACCGCCGAGGCCTATCAGACCGGCAAGGAGATGACGGCGAATATCTGGAAGCACGGGTGCTGAGGACGAGACGATGAGCCACCGCCCCATTACCTACGCCCAGCTGCTCGAGACCAACAATCTCCTCCAGGTCTTCACCGACGAGAGCTATTGGCTCTGCGTCACGCGCACGGTGCAGGAGTCCAAGCTCTTTCCCGTGCCGGCCTACATGATGCTCTCCTATCTCAACGCGTTCTATCGCTACCCCTCGCTGCTCCGGAAGGTCGAATCGCGCATGAAGGCCGAGGAAATCGGCGATCGCGCGCGCAATATGGGCATCAAGATCAACAACCCGCCGATGAGCTGGGGCCTGTTGGGCTTTTATTTTCTCGGTCGCGAGTGGCTGATCAATATGGGCCTGCTGCGCCCGCAGGACGCGGTCGAGGACATCGTCTATGTCATGGATTTCTGGAAGCGCTTCCAGCTGTCCTGGCATCGCAATGACGGCCACATCACTAACAAGGAGTTCGGTCACCGCGCGCAGGTGCTGCCGGAGCGCCGGCTCCAGGTGTTCCATGCCGACATGTATCGCTGCGAGGCGGGCGATGAGTTGCACACGGCGGCAGCCAATTTCATGGCCACCGTCTCGCAATATGGCTTCCTGATCAGTTGCGAGAGCCGCATCAGCCTGTGCAACACGGGGCCCTACAAGATCGATGACAAGCGCGAGATGATCGTGCGCGACTTCATGGATCTCGCCGAGAACGACCTGCCGTGGCTCGACGGCGTCGCCGCCGACATGCCCTACAACAACCTCACCGTGCCCATGATGGTGAAGGACTGCCACTTCTACCTGATGGACGATTGGGGCAGCTTCGAATCAAAGCCGGATTTCCGCGCCGAGCACATCGCCGGTGTCGGCCTCTATACCTCCGATCCCTTGACCGAGGGATTCGTGCCCGTCGGCATGGGCTCGAAGGCCGAGCTGATCCGCACCTACAACGATCTCGCCGGCAAGGCCAAGGAGGCGACCAATCGGCTCTGGAAGCGCATCGCCGGCTGGACGCGCGATCAGATGATCGATGCCGGCGCGCTGATGTATTTCGGCATCTTCAAGGATATCGCCCACGTCGCGGGTACGTACGAGTACGAAGACTGGATGTTGATCGATGAGCGCGCGCAGCGCTTCCGGCCGCTGCTGAACGACGAGTTCTCGCGCGATGTGCTGGCCGAGCTGGTCGGCTATGTCTCGCAGCCGAGCCAGACCGTGCATGACTATACGATGATGCAGCACAATAATGGGCCGCGGCGGATGTTCACGCCGATCCCGTTCTCGATCCTGATGGGCGACGATTACACGCTGACCAGCGGCCCGGTCTATCCAGGCTCGACCTGCCTGCCGAAGAAGGAGGATCGCTATCGCACCAGCCGCGGGCAGATGACGCTCGCCGAGTACAACAACGCGGTGCGGTCGTTCACGCCGGTTGCCTGTCGCAATGAGAACCGCTTCCTCGACGAGACCTGGCTCAAATACAACGCGAAGAGCGAGGCGGCGCGGGCGCTCTATGAGAACGAGCAGGCGCTCTCGCGCAAGCTCAAGGGCAAGGGCGCGGGGCTCAGTCGCGCCGACGTCGAAGCGCTGGCGGACAAGTCCTGATGCAGATCGGCGAGATCATCCGCCGCGCCGGTGTCATGTTTGGCGACGCGCCGGCCTTCGTCGAGGGCGCGCGCGTGGTCAGCTTCCGCGACTTCGATGAGGCGACCGACCGGCTCGGCAACGCGCTGCTCGCCGAAGGCCTGAAACCGGGCGAGCGGGTCGGCGTGCTGATGCCGAACAGCGTCGGGTGCCTGGTCGCCTACTATGCCCTGGCAAAGTCCGGTCTGGTGCGCGTGCCGTTGAACCTGCGCGAGACTGCGTCCGACCACGCCTACAAGATCGCCGACAGCGGCGCGCGCGCGGTGATTCATAGCGCGGAGGGTAAGGCAGAGGCCGAAATGGTGATCGGGCCCGAGCAATTCGCGGCGCTGATCCAGAAGGCATCGCCCGCGCCTTGCAAGATCGATCGTGCGCTCGATGCGCCCTATCGCCTCGGCTATACCGGCGGCACCACGGGCAAGCCCAAGGCGGTGACCTTGACGACTGAGGGAGAGCTGGCCGAGCTCGCGGCCTTCCTCGTCGATCTGGTGCCGGATCTCGGGCCGGAGGCCACGTTCCTCCATTCTTCGCCCATCGCGCACGCGAGCGGCGCGTTCGTGCTGCCGGCACTGGTTAAAGGCACGCGCTCGGTGATCATGCCGAAGTTCGACGCGGCGCAGTTCGTGGCGCTGGCGGAGCAGGAGCATGCAACCCACACCTTCCTTGTGCCGACCATGCTCGCGATGATCCTTGAGGAGCCGGGTCTGCCGGCGGCGAAGCTCTCGTTCAAGCGCATCTGCTACGGCGCCTCGCCAATCGCGCCGGCCCTCCTGACCCGCGCCATCGCGCGCTTCGGCAAGGTGTTCGCGCAGACCTATGGCCAGGCGGAATCACCCATGGTGATCACCTGCCTGAAGCCCGAGGATCATGATCGCGTCGGAAGTTGCGGGCGGCCGTTCTTCCTGGCCGAGGTCGCGGTGTTCGACGATGAGGACCGGCCGCTGAAGCCGGGCGAGACCGGCGAGATCGTGGTGCGCGGGCCGCAGCTCATGGCGCGCTATTGGAACCGGCCGGACGCCACCACCGCCGCCTTCCGCAATGGCTGGCTCCACACCGGCGATCTCGGCACCATGGATGCGGATGGCTTCTTCTATATTCTTGATCGCAAGAACGACATGCTGATCTCGGGCGGCTACAACGTCTATCCGCGCGAGGTGGAGGACGTGCTGCTCGCCTGCGATGGCGTGGTCGAGGCCGCGGTCGTCGGTCTGCCCGATGAGAAGTGGGGCGATCGGGTGCACGCCGTCATCGCCGGGCGCGCGGGCCTCGACACGGACGCGGTGCTCAAGGCCTGCAAGGGCAAGCTCGCGAACTACAAGTGCCCCAAGGCGGTCGAGCTTTGGCCCGCGCTGCCGAAGAGCCCGGCCGGCAAGATCCTGCGCCGCGAGGTGCGCGATCGCATCATCGCGCGTAGCCAAGAGAAAATCGCGGCCGCGTCATGAGCGAGATGACCCTCGTCCTCCACGGCCTTGCCATCAAGAAGCATGCGGGGGCGGAAGCGGTTGCGGGCCTCATCGGCGTCGATGCGACCAAGGTGAAGGTGCTGCTTGCACAAGCCGTCACCGAGGGGCGCGCGGTCGAGAGCGGCGGCGCCTTCATGCTGACCCCGCTCGCGCGCATGGCGCTCGAGGGTGAGTACTCGCGTGCCTTCGCGGATCAGCGCGCCAACGCGGCGTTCATGGCGGCCTATGAGCGCTTCGAGGTGGTCAACAAGGAGCTGAAGCAGCTCATCACCGACTGGCAGACCATTTCGGTCGGCGGCCAGAGGGTGCCGAACGATCATTCGAACAAGGCTCATGACAGCGGGATCATTGACCGGCTTGGCGCCCTGCATGAGCGCGCCGAGGTGGTGCTGAAGGCGCTCGGCGATGGCCTGAAGCGGCTCAGCATCTATGCGACGAAGCTGCTGACCGCGCTCGAGAAGGCCGAGGACGGCGAGATCGAATGGGTTTCCGGCGCGAAAATCGAGTCTTACCACACGGTCTGGTTCGAGCTGCACGAGGACCTGCTGCGCATCCTCGGCCGTGAGCGTGACGAGTAGGGCGCATGGCCCGCGCGCTCGGCGCCCATACGCTCCTGATCGAGGCCGGCGAGCCGCCGTCGCGCGCGCTGATCGGCGGCAAGGCGTGGAGCCTGGCGCGCATGAGCGGCATGGGCCTGTCGGTGCCGCCGGCGTTCGTCGTCACCACCGAAGCCTGCCGCGTGTATCTTCGCAGTGGTGCAGTGCCGGACGGCCTTGTGGACGAGTTGAAGGCCGGCATCGCAGCGCTCGAAGCCGCCACCGGCCGACGCTTTGGCACAGGCCCGCGTGCGTTGCTCGTCTCGGTACGCTCGGGCGGCGCCGTCTCCATGCCCGGCATGATGGACACCGTGCTTAACCTCGGGATGACAGAGACGACCGAGGCCGCGCTCGCGACCGAAAGTGGTGATGCCGGCTTCGCCCGTGACAGCCATCGCCGTTTTCTCGAGATGTATGCGCGCATCGTGCTCAAGGCCCCGCTGATCGAGCTCGACCATGGCGCGGACGTGGCGTCCTGGCGTGCGGCGATCGCGAGCCAGGGTGTAGGCGAGGTGCCGCATGAAGCGCCGGCCCAGCTCGATGCTGCGGTCAAGGCGGTGTTCGAATCGTGGAACTCGCGGCGCGCGCGGCGCTATCGCGAGCACCACAACCTGCCGCACGAGGCCGGCACCGCGGTCACCGTCCAGGCCATGATCTTCGGCAATATGAGTGATGACAGCGGCACGGGCGTGCTGTTCAGCCGCAATCCCTTAACCGGCGATCCGGTGCCCTATGGCGAGTATCTGCCGCGCGCCCAAGGGGAGGACGTGGTCTCGGGCACGCGCACGCCAGAGCCATTGTCCGCGCTTGCCGGGGTGTTGCCCACGGTCCATGACGAGTTGCTGTGTGCCGCACGGCGGCTCGAAGACGAAGAGCGCGATGTGCAGGACATTGAGTTCACGGTCGAGCGCGGCAGGCTCTATCTGCTACAGGCGCGGGCGGCCAAGCGCGCGCCTGAGGCCGCTGTCGCGCTCGCGGTCGATTTCGTCAAGGAAGGCCGCATCGATCAGGCGATCGCGCTTGGCAGGGTCAGCGCCGATCAGGTGCGCAGCCTGTTGCGGCCACGGCTGAAACCGGGCGAAGCTGCACGTGTGATGATCCTGGCACGCGGCGAGGGCGCGTGCCCCGGTGTTGGCGTCGGCGCCGTGGTCGGGGACGCCGATGCCGCCGAGGCCGCGGCGCGTGCGGGCAAGGCGGTCGTGCTGGTGCGCCCAACCACGAGCCCGGAAGACGTGCATGGCATGATCGCCGCCAAGGCGGTGGTCACCGCGGAGGGCGGCTCGACCTCGCACGCCGCCGTGGTCAGCCGCGCGCTCGGCCTGCCCTGCGTGGTCGGCTGCGGCGCCGCGGCCATCGCGGCGCTCAATGGTCGCACTGTCACGGTCGATGGCGGCGTGGGCCAGGTGTTCGATGGCGCGCTCGCGGTGGTGGCGCCGAGTGAGCGTGATGATCCGAGGCTCATCGAGCTTGCGCGCTGGGCTACTTCCGCTTCGACGCTCAAGGTCTACGCGCGCGGCGAGGCGCCGGCATCGGCTCGCATTGCCGATCTCGATCAGTTGGACGGCGGCGAGGACGCGACCAGGCTCGCCTCCTTGGTCGCTGGTTGCGATGGCGCGCGCGGCCACGTGCTCGCAAGCGATGCCGGTGTCGCCGCCGCGCTCAAGGCCGGATTAAAATTCATCGAGATTTCACCCGTGCTTCCCGCTCTGCTCGCGGCGATCGCAGCGAGCAGGAGCGCGGCGGCGATCGAGGAGCCCGTTGCGTGACGAAGAACATGAAGGATGTCGAAGCGCTGATCCGGCTCTTCGACCAATCGGATTGGGTTGAGATGAGGCTCGAGGTCGAGGGCCTCTCGATCGTGCTCTCGAACGACCCAAGCGCCGGCGCGCGCGCGTTGTCGACGTCCGCCGCATCCGTCGCGCATCCCGCGCCGATGGCAGCGACGGCCTCGGCTGCTGTGGCGGTGTCAGCGCGCTCGCCGGCTGCCGCAGGTCCGGCGACCACTGTGGTGCCGGACGGCCTGGTCGCGGTCCGCGCGCCCAATCTCGGAACCTTCTATCGCTCACCGAAGCCGGGGGCGCAGCCCTATGTCGAGCTTGGCCAGGCGATCGAGCCCGAGACCGAGGTCTGCCTGATCGAGGTGATGAAGCTCTTCACGCCGGTGAAGGCCGGGGTGCGCGGTAGACTGGTGCGCGTCTGCGTCGAGGACGGTTGCATGGTCGACTATGACGCGCCGCTCTTTCTGGTCGAGCCATTGGCGTAGCGATTGACAAGCCAGCGGGCCTCATCCTTCGACAGGCTCAGGATGAGGCCCTCATGGTGAGCCTGTCGAACCATGAGGGCCGCGTCTACGTGCCATGACCATCCGCCGGTTGTTCGTCGCCAATCGCGGCGAGATCGCGCTCCGGATCATCCGGGCGGCGCAGGCGCTTGGCATCGAGACGGTGCTCGGCGTCTCGACCGCGGATCGCGAGACCATGGCGGCCGAGGCGGCGGACCATGTGGTGGTGCTCGGGCCGCCGGCGGCGGCGCAAAGCTATCTTGACATGAAGACGGTGGTGCACGCCGCCAAGGGTGCGGGCTGCGACGCGCTGCACTCGGGCTATGGCTTCCTCTCCGAGCGCGCGGCGTTTGCGCGGCTCTGTGAAGAGAACGAGCTCGTCTTCGTCGGCCCGACCGCGGACTCGATCGAACGCCTGGGCGACAAAATCTCCGCGCGCACCTTGGCGAAGGCGGCGGGCGTGCCGGTCTCGCCCGGGACCGATCAGATCGCGAGCGTGAAAGACGCGCAGAGAGCTGCCGGTGATCTGGGCTATCCGGTGTTGATGAAGGCGTCAGCGGGCGGCGGCGGGCGCGGCATGTTCATCGCGCGCGGACCGTCGGACATCGCGGAGAACTTCGACCGCGCCTCGGCCGCGGCACGCGCGGCGTTCGGTGATGGCACTCTCTATATGGAGCGCTATGTCGAGCGCGCCCGTCATGTCGAGGTGCAGGTGGTGGGCGACGGGCAGGGCACCGTGCTCCATTTCGGCGAGCGCGATTGCTCGGCCCAGCGGCGCTATCAGAAAGTGATCGAGGAGGCGCCGGCGACCATTCTGCCGGCAACATTGCGGGCGTCGCTGCACGAGGCCGCGATCAAGCTCACGCGTGAGATCAATTATCGCAATGCCGGCACCGTCGAGTTTCTCTACGACCTCGATCGCGAGGCGTTCTACTTCATCGAGGTGAATGCGCGCATCCAGGTCGAGCACCCGGTGAGCGAGACGATCACGGGCGTCGACCTCGTTCAGCTGCAGTTGAAGGTCGCTGGCGGCGCTGGGCTCGGCATGACACAGCACGACATCGTGACCGATGGCCATGCGATCGAGCTGCGCCTGAACGCCGAGGACCCGGCGAAGGATTTCCAGCCCTCGCCCGGGCGAATCACGCGCTGGCAGCCGCCGGCGGGGCCCTGGCTCAGGCTCGACAGCCACTGCCGCAGCGGGTATCTCGTGCCGCCGTTCTACGACAGCATGATCGGCAAGCTGATCGTGCGCGGACGCGACCGCCCGGATGCGATCGAGCGCGCGCGGGATGCGCTTCAGGGCTTCCGGCTCGAAGGCGTCGCCAACAATCTCGCCTTCCAGGCGGCGCTTCTGAGCCATCCGGACTTCATCGCCAACCAAATCGACAGTCGCTGGCTGGAGCGCGTTTTCCTGCCGGCGTTCAATGCACCGAAGGAGTGAGCGCCATGGCGCACATCGAGTTTGTCGACGAGACCATGCGCGACGGCCAGCAGAGCCTCTGGGGCATGCGCATGCAGGCCGGCATGGCGCTACCGATCACGCCAACGATCGATCGTGTGGGCTTTCGCGTCGTCGACCTCACCGGCTCCTCCTTGTTTGAAGTACTGATCCGCCATTGCCAAGAGAATCCGTGGGAGGGGCTCGATCTGCTGGTCCAGTCCATGCCGCGCAGTCGCATTCGGGGCGGCATGCGCTCGAACGCGTCGGTCACCTTCGGCGTCACGCCGGATTCGTTGATGGACGCCTGGATGCGCCAGCTCTGCGTCCATGGCTGCCGCAGTTTCTGGATCTACGACGTGCTGTTCAACATCGACAAGATGCACCGCCTCGCCAAGGTCGCGAAGGGCTTCGATGCCGAGGTGGCCGGCGCGATCATGTTCACCATGTCGCCGGTGCACACCGACGCGTACTACGCAGACAAGGCCGACAGGATCTCCGCCTCGCCGGACATCGACACGATCCTGTTCTATGATACCGCGGGCGTGCTGACGCCGGATCGGATGCGTACGCTGTTTCCCGCGGTGATCGCGAAGTCGCGTGGCAAGCCGCTCGAGTTCCACTCGAACAACATTCTTGGCCAGTCAGCGATCGCCTATGTCGAGGCAATCAAGCTTGGCGTGCACATTCTGCACACATCGAGCAAGCCGATGGCGAACGGCCCCTCAGTGCCCTCGACCGAGGTGATGCTGAGCAACATCGCGGTCATGGGTCACAGTCACGAGCTCGACGTTTCGCTCTTGCCGGCGATCGCCGAGCATTTCGAGAAGGTTGGGCGCGCGGCGGGTTTCGCGGTGCATCAGATGCACGAATACGACCTGTTCCACGCCCAGCATCAGATCCCCGGCGGCATGATGGGCACGCTGAAGGCCCAGCTCGCCCAGCACGCCATGTCGGAGAAGCTGCCCGAGGTGCTGGAGGAGACCGCGCGGGTTCGCCGCGAGCTCGGCTATCCCGGCATGGCGACGCCGTTCTCGCAGCTCGTCGGCACGCTCGCGGTGCTCAACATCGTCTCGGGCAAGCGCTATGCCGTGATTCCCGATGAGGTGATCCAATACGCCGCCGGCCATTACGGCCAGACGGTCGCGCCGATCGAGCCGAATGTGCTGGACATGATCATGGCGACGCTGCGCGCCAAGGAGGTGGCGGGCAATCCGCCCGAGCAGCCGACGATCGAAGAACTGCGCAAGCGCTACAACACGGACAATGACGATGAGCTGATCCTACGCGCGCTGGTGCCCGAGGCAGACTTGAAGCGCATGCGCGAGGCCGGGCCGGTGAAGCGTGATTTCCCCTTGCTCTCATCGCCCGAGCTCGACCAGGCGCGGCGCCTCATGTCGCTCGCCAAGAGCGCCTATGTCGAGATCAGGAGCGCGGAGCTCAATCTCTCGCTCCGCCGCGCCTCGTGATGGACGACAGGGCCGTGGAGCATACCCCCCACCCCAACCCTCCCCCTCAAGGGGGGAGGGGGCGCGTGAGGCGGCCGACCGCCTATACCGTCGAGCGCACGGCGCCATGCGATCAATCGCCTACGGCACGATGGACAAACAGTCATTTGATCACTCATGTGGCTTCGCATGATGCGCACGCCCATCCATTCTTGACCCTCCCCCTTGAGGGGGGAGGGAAGGGTGGGGGTGGAGCATCGATCGGGAGCGTTGGGGGACAATCATGCTGAGGCGTGCGGTCATCGTCGAGGCGGTGCGCTCGCCCTTCGGCAAGGGCAGGGAGGGTGGCGCGCTCAATCATCTGCACCCGGTCGATCTGTTTGCGCACACGCTGCGCGCGCTCATCGACAAGGCCAAGATCGAGCCCGAGCGCATCGACGATCTGATCGCCGGCTGCGTCATCCAGGTCGGCGAACAGGCGGCCAACATCGCGCGCCAGGCGTGGCTGGCCGCGGGGCTACCCGAGAGCGTGCCGGCGGTGACGCTCGACCGAAAATGCGGCTCTGCCCAGCAGGCGCTCGATTTCGCGGCGCAGGGCGTGATCGCGGGTGCCTATGATCTCGTGGTCGCCGGTGGTGTCGAGATGATGTCGCGCGTGCCGATGCGCTCCAACCGCATCGGCAAGGATTATCTCGGGCCGATGTTCCATGCGCGCTATCCTGAGGGCCTGGTGCATCAGGGCATCTCGGCCGAGCTGATCGCGGCGCGCTGGCAGCTCAGCCGCGACGCGATGGATCGCTATTCCTTTCGTTCGCATCAGCGCGCGGCCGCGGCGGAGCAACGCGGGGCGCTCGCGCGCGAGATCGTGGCGATCAACGGCAATGCGCGCGATGAGGGCATTCGCCCCGACACGACGCTCGAGCGTCTTGGCCAGCTCAAGACCGCGTTCGATGACGAGGCGATCGCCAAGCGCTTCCCTGAGATACACTGGTCGGTGACCGCTGGCAATTCGAGCCAGATCAGCGATGGCGCGACCGCGCTGCTGATCGCCGAAGAAAGCGTGGCGGCAAAGCTTGGCCTGAGGGCCCGTGCCGTGATCAGCCATTTCGCGGTGGTGGGCGATGATCCGATCCTGATGCTCTCAGGGCCGATCCCCGCGACCAAGAAGCTACTGGCGCGGGCCGGCCTCAAGATCGATCAGGTCGATCGCTTCGAGGTCAACGAGGCCTTCGCGTCGGTCGTGCTCGCCTGGCTGAAGGAGACGGGTGCCGACCCCGAGAAAGTCAATGTCGATGGCGGCGCGATCGCGCTCGGCCACCCCGTCGGCGCCTCGGGCGGGCGGCTGATGATGAGCCTCTTGCGCGGGCTTGAGGAATCCGGCGGCCGGCGCGGCCTCATGACCATGTGCGAGGCCGGCGGCATGGCCAATGCGACCTTGATTGAGCGGCTGGGGTAGGGGCAGGCCTCATCCTTCGACAGGCTCAGGATGAGGGGACGGACGGCCGAAACCCAATTTCGTCATGGCCCGCGCAGGCGGGCCATCCAGAGCGCCATCGAGGTGCTCGGGGCTCTGGATCCCCCGGTCCGCGCGATGCGCGGCCGGAGGATGACGAAACAAGTGTGGCGCTCAACCTCGCGCGCTACGCCATCAGATTGTGACCGCCGTTCACGTAGATCACTTGGCCCTGGATGAACGCGGCGGCGGGGCTCGCGAGGTAGCGGATCAGACCTGTGTAGTCTTCGGGTGCGACCGCGCGGCCGCTCGGATTGTCGGAGGCCGCGTGGCGCATGATGTCATCGGTCTTGTGGCCGAAGAGGGTGCGCACCGCGTCGGTGTCCACCACCGAGGGCGCCACGCAATTGATGCGCACGCCGCGTGGCGCGAGCTCGACCGCCAGATAGCGCACGAGCGATTCCGCGAGCGCCTTGCTGATGCCGACGGCGACGTAATTGGCAATCACCATGCGTCCGCCGCGGCTGCTGAGAAAAAACACCGTGCTGCCTGGGACGAACAAGGGCAGCGCCGCGCGCACCAGATATTGCAAGGCGAGCCCGTTGACGCCGACCGCTTGTGCAAGCTCGTGGCCGTCGGCCTCGAGCGCCGAGGTGATGTAGGGCTTGACCGCCGCATGCACGAGCTGGTCGAGCTGTTTGCATTCGCGCTTGACCGCTTCGATCACCGCGGCCGCGCATTCCGGCGTGCCGACATCGCCCTTGATTAGGTGGCAGCGCGCGTGGCGTGCCTCGATCGATGTCTTGGCGAGGGCGGCGGCGCCGTCATCGGAGGCGTAATTCAGGAACACGTCGACGCCGGGCTCGGCAAAGGCACGCGCGATGTCGAGCCCGATGCCCTTGGTGCCGCCGGTTACGAGGATCGCCATGAGGCCTCCTACTTGAGGACAATCTTGTCAGACAATCTAAGGGGACTGCGCTAGACTGCCACGCGGGATGATCGACCCTCAAGCGGAGCCCACGATGAATTTCGATTGCAGCCCGAAGACCAAGGAAATTCGCGATCGCGTGGCGGCCTTCATGGCGGCGCACGTCTACCCGAACGAAGAGAACATCCTGGCCCAGATCGACGAGGGCGATCGCTGGACGCCGATCCCGCTGCTCGAGGAGCTGAAGAAAAAGGCCAAGGCGGAAGGGCTGTGGAACCTCTGGCTGCCCGAGAGCGAGCACGGCGCCGGGCTCACCAATCTCGAATACGCGCCCGCGTGCGAGCAGATGGGCCGCTCGCCCTGGGCGCCCGAGGTGTTCAACTGCTCGGCGCCCGACACCGGCAATATGGAGGTGCTGGTGCGCTATGGCACGCCGGCTCAGAAGAAGCAGTGGCTCGAGCCGCTGTTGGCCGGTGACATCCGCTCGGCCTTTGCGATGACGGAAATCGAGGTGGCGTCGTCGGATGCCACCAACATCGAGACGCGCATCGAGCGCGCGGGCAATGAGTACGTCGTCAACGGCCGCAAATGGTGGACCTCGGGCGCGCTCGACCCGCGCTGCAGGATCCTCATCACCATGGGCAAGAACGATCCCAACAACCCGGACCGGCACAAGCAGCAATCGATGATCCTGGTGCCGCTGCCCTGGCCCGGTGTTACGGTCAGGCGCATGCTGCCGGTGTTCGGCTTCGACGAGGCGCCACACGGCCACGCCGAGGTGACCTTCGAGAACGTGCGCGTGCCGGCCGACAACATGCTGCTCGGCGAGGGCCGCGGCTTCGAGATCGCGCAGGGCCGCCTTGGGCCGGGGCGCATCCATCACTGCATGCGGCTGATTGGGCTTGCGGAGCGCGCGCTCGAGCGCGTGTGCCGGCGCACCAAGGCGCGCAAGGCGTTCGGCCGCGCGGTCGCGGATCAGACCGTGACCCAGGAGCGCATCGCCGAGGCGCGCATCATGATCGAGCAGGCGCGCTTGTTGACCCTCAAGGCCGCCTACATGATGGACACGGTCGGCAACAAGGAGGCCAAGCTCGAGATCGCCATGATCAAGGTGGCGGCACCCAACATGGCGTGCAAAGTGATTGATTGGGCGATCCAGGCCTTCGGCGGCGCCGGCGTGACCAGCGACTACGGTCTCGCTTATGCCTATTCAACCGCACGTCTGCTGCGCCTGGCGGATGGCCCCGATGAGGTCCATCGCAATCAGATCGCGCGGCTCGAGCTCAAGAAATATGACGGCGAGGTGAGCCAATATGGCGGCTCGTCCCTCGTCGTGCCGCGCAGCAACCAGCCGGGCTTCAACAAGCGCACGCGCTGGGTGTCGTAGGCTGGGCCCTCTCTATCTCGTCATGGCCCGGCTCACGTGAATGCGAACTGGCATCTTTCGTCGTCATGCCCGGGCGAAGACCCGGGCATCCAGCTTCCGACTCATTGCATGTCGAAAATCTGGATTGCCGGGTCAAGCCCGGCAATGACGGGCAGGGGAAATGGTCGACCCGCGACGCTTCGTCCGAAGTAGCCTTAAGGCTCCGCGGCGAAGGCCTCGTCGGGCAGGCGCTCGATCGCGAGGCGGGTGCGACGGATGTGCTGGCGCATCAGCTTTTCGGCGTCATTCTGCTCGCCCGCGAGGATCGCCGCGACCAGGGCGTCATACTCCTCAAACTGGCGCTCGCGATCCTTCGGTGTCAGATGCGCGTGGAACTGCATGCGCAGCAGGTGAATGTGGAGCGCGGGCATCATGCGCCTCAGCTCGGCATTGCCGCCGATGCGGATCATGGTGGCGTAGAAGCGCGAGCGCTCTTCGATGAACGCGATGGCGTCGTCGCGCTGCCGAAACGTCTGTAGCCGCCCATAGGCATTCTCGAACTCGGCGCGATGGTCGGCTTCGTTGATCACGGCCGCCGCCAGCCGCGCGCCCAGGCCCGCAAGCGCCTCCTGCACCAGCAGCATGTCGTGCACCTCGGCGCGGGTGAGCGCGCGAATATAGGCGCCGCGATGCGGGATGAGGCTCACCAGGCCCTCGGCCGCCAGGCGCTTCAGCGCTTCGCGCACCGGCCCGCGCGAGACCCGAAGCTCGCGCGTGAGATCCGCCTCGATCAACCGCTGGCCAGGTACGTAGCGGCCCGCGTGCACGCCCTTGATCAGCGCGGCCACCACCTGGTCGGGCGAACTCGGCCCGTGCGAAGGCGGGTGCGCCTCAGCTGTCCTCTCGCCTTTGTTGTCTGGCAGATCGGCGACCGCCATGTCCCGACCTCTGCTCCCTGTTCCCGGCCCCGATGATAAATCTTGTCTTACAAAATCGTCATTCAAAACGTTGACCCCGGGGCGCCGGCCCCTACAATCCCACGGGCGGCGGGACCGCAATTTCGGCTGCGTAAGTGGCCCCGGACGCGCGCCCGAGAACGGACGAACAGGCCCCCATGACCACCGACATCGTGCTCGCCGGCGGCAAGCGCACGCCCTTCGGCGATTTCGGCAAATCCCTTCGCGACATCACGCTCGGCCAGCTCGGCGTGCACGCCACCAAGGCGTGCCTCAAGGCGGCGAAGCTCGACCCCCAGCACGTCGACCATCTGGTGTGGGGCAATGTGCTGCCGGTCGATCAGGAGGGCTATCTCGCAGGGCGCTATGTCGCGATCGAGGCAGGTCTCCCGGTCGAGAGCGCGGCGCTCAATGTCAGCCGGGCCTGCGGCTCGGGCTCGCAGGCGATCATCTCGGCGGCCGAGCAGATCATGACCGGGCATAGCCGGATCGCGGTCGCGGGCGGCGGCGAGAATTTCTCCCGCGCGCCCTACGTCGTGACCAGCGCGCGCTGGGGCCATAAGCGCGGGCCGCAGACCATGATTGACGCGCTCGACCTCGCCTATCGTGATCCGTTCAGCCTGCAGCTCATGGGCGAAACCGCGGAGAACCTCGCCGAAGACCATCAGATCGCGCGGCCCCCGATGGATGAGTGGGCGGTGATGAGCCAGAAGCGCGCAGGCGCGGCGATCGCCTCTGGTTTCCTCTCCCGCCAGATCGAGCCGATCGAGGTGCGGGACGGCAAGGCCACGCGCCTGATGAAGGACGATGAGTATCCGCGCCCTGACGTCACCGTCGAGAAGCTGGCCAAGTTGGCGCCGGTCTTCCGAGAGGGCGGCAAGGTCACCGCCGGCAATTCGAGCGGGGTCACCGACGGCGCGGCGATGGTGGTGGTGGCCGAGCGCACCGCCGCCGAGAAGCTCGGCGTCGAGCCGATCGCGAAGATCGTCGATTGGACGATCGTGGGCGTGCCGCCGCGTATCATGGGCTGCGGCCCCGTGCCCGCGATCCGGAAGCTGCTCGAGAAGCGTGGGCTCAAGGCCGGCGATATCGACTATTACGAGATCAACGAGGCGTTTGCCGCGGTCAGCCTGTTCGCCGAATCCCAGCTTGGGGTGAGCCGCGAGCGCACCAATCTCTATGGCGGCGGAATCTCGATCGGCCATCCGCCCGGCGCGACGGGCGCGCGTATGACGCTCGTTGCCATGCAGCATCTGAAGGAGACCGGTCAGCGCCGCGCCATCATCTCCATGTGCATGGGGGCAGGGCAGGGCCTCGCCATGCTGATCGAGAACGTCGCGACCGCCTGAGCATTGCGGGTTGGCCGTGGCCGAGTTCGCCGACCCGCGCGTCCTTCGCTTTCTGCTCTATGACGTGCTGGCGGCCGATCGGCTTGTCGAGCGCGCGCGCTTCGCCGGGCAGGAGCGCGCGATCTACGATCAGGTGCTCGACACGGCGGAGCGTCTGGCCGCGAGCCACTTCGCCAACCACAACCGCGCGGCCGACCTCGCCGAGCCTAGGCTCGAAAATGGCAAGGTCGTGGTCATTCCCGAGGTGGAGGCGGCGCTTGATGCCTTCGCCGATGCGGGCTTTCTCGCCGCGCATCACGATGCGGCACTCGGCGGCGCGCAATTGCCCTGGACCGTGGTGCAGACCGCCTTCGCCTTTTTCCAGGCGGCCAACATCGCGACCGCGGCCTATCCGTTCCTCACCATCGCGGCGGGCAATCTGATCGCGCGCTTCGGCTCGGACGAGCAGCGCGCGACCTTCCTGCCGTCCATGCTGGACGGGCGCTGGTTCGGCACGATGTGCCTGTCCGAGCCCGGTGCCGGCTCCTCGCTCGGCGATATCCGCACCACGGCAACGCCCGCGCCGGATGGCACCTGGCGGCTCAAGGGCACAAAGCAGTGGATCTCGGGCGGCGAGCACCAGCTGTCGGAGAACATCATCCACCTCGTGCTCGCGCGCACCGAGGGCGCGCCGCCGGGGGTCAAAGGTCTTTCGCTCTTCATTGTGCCGCGGTTTCGGCTTGGGGCTGGTGGTGCGCGCGGTCCGTCGAACGATGTCGCGCTCATCAGCCTGCTGCACAAGATGGGCTATCGGGGCACGACCTCGACGATCCTCGCTTTCGGCGAGCATGATGACTGTGTCGCGCAGCTCATCGGCGAGCGCCACCAGGGTCTCGTCCTCATGTTCCAGATGATGAACGAGGCGCGCATCGGCGTTGGTCTCGGCGCGGCGATGCTGGGCCATGCCGGCTATCGCTATTCGCTCGGCTACGCAAAGGAGCGGCGCCAGGGCCGGCCGATTGCCGCCAAGGACCCCACACAACCCCAGATACCGATCATCGAGCACGCGGACGTGCGGCGCATGCTGCTGGCGCAGAAGGCGCTATCCGAAGGTGGCATCGCGCTCTGCCTCTACGCCGCGCGCCTGGTCGACGACGCCGCGACCGAGCCTGACCCGATCAGGCGACGCGACGCCGGCCTGCTGCTCGATCTGATCACGCCGGTGTGCAAGGCTTGGCCCTCGATCCACGGGCCGGCGTCCAATGACCTCGCGATTCAGATTCTCGGCGGCTATGGCTACACGCGCGACTATCCGGTCGAGCAGTATTATCGCGACAATCGGCTGAACCCGATTCACGAGGGCACCAACGGCATCCAGGCGCTTGATCTGGTCGGCCGCAAGCTGAGTGCCGACGCGGGGCATGGCATGCGCCTCCTTGGCGCGCGGATTGGCGACACGGTCGATGAAGCGCGCCAATCGAGCGAGTTCGCGCCTCTAGCTGACAAGCTGGCCGGGGAGTGGGGCCGGCTTGTCGCGCTCGCCAAACGCATCGACGCCGAGATCACGGCGGGCAAGCGCGAGGCGGTTCTCGCCGATGCGAGCCTTTATCTCGAGGCCTTTGGCCATGTGATGGTCGCCTGGCTTTGGCTGTTGCAGGCACTGCGCGCGGGCGCCGCGCCCGGCCTCGACGATGACTTCCGCCGCGGCACGCTCCAGGCCTGCCGCTATTTCTTCGCCTATGAGCTGCCCAAGGTGGCGGCGTGGTGCGACACCGTCGGGCGCTTCGAGGGCATCGCGCTCCACGCCAAGCCCGCCTGGTTCTGAGACATGGAAGGGAGACAAGAATGAGCATGACCAAGATCGGCGTGATCGGCGCCGGCATGATGGGATCGGAGATCGCGCTCGTCATGGCGCTGGCAGGCAAGCATGTACGCCTGACCGATCGCGATCAGGCCTCGCTCGATCGCGCGTTGAAGAACCTCGCGGGCGTGCTTGACAAGGGCATCCAGCGCGGCTTCTACAAGCCCGAGGACAAGACCCGCGCGCTCGGCAATATTGAGACCACGCTTGACCTCGGCGCCTATCGTGACCGCGAGGCTGTCGTCGAAGCTGTGTTCGAGGACGAGGCGATCAAGGGCGAGACCTACAGGAAGCTCGAGCCGATCCTGCCCGCGAACTGCCTGATCACCAGCAACACCTCGAGCATTCCGATCACCGTGCTGTCGTCCTATTGGCCGGCGGCGCGGCGCCCGCGCTTCCTCGGCACGCACTTCTTCTCGCCGGTCTCGCGCATGGGGCTGGTCGAGGTGATCCCCGGGCTCGACACGGCCGAGGTCACGGTGAAGGAGGCGTTCGCGCTCTGCACCGAGGCGGGCAAGACGCCGGTGCGCATTAAGGATGTGGTCGGCTTCGCGGTCAACCGGCTGATCCATATTTTCTGGATCGAGGCGATCCGGCTGGTCGAGGAGGGCGTTGCGACACCCGAAGATATCGACACCGCGTGCAAGCTCGGCATGGGCCTGCCGGTCGGGCCGTTCCGCCTGATGGACGGCGTCACGAACAATCTGACACTCGACGTGCAGGAAATCCTGCACAAGGCCTATGGCGATCGCTTCCTCCCGCGGCCGCTGATGAAGCAGATGGTCAAGGCCGGCTATAACGGCCGGAAGGCTGGGCGCGGCTGGTATCGCTACGAAAAGGAGTGAGCGCGATGAGCGATGAGGTATTGATCAGCGAGCGCATCGGTGCGGTCGAGCGCCTCACGATCAATCGGCCGGCCGCACTGAACGCGCTCAATGCGAGCGTGCTTGCGGCGCTCAAGGCAGCGTTCGAGCGCATTGCCCGTGATGACGCGATCCGCGCCATCGTGTTGACCGGCGCGGGCGAGAAATCGTTCGTCGCGGGCGCCGACATCAAGGAGATGGCGACCATCGGCCCGCTCGAGGCCGAGGCGCTCGCGCGCTCGGCCAAGCGCGTGCATGACGCAATCATCCATTGCCCAAAGCCGGTCATCGCCGCGATCAACGGCTTCGCGCTCGGCGGCGGCTTCGAGCTGGCGCTCGTCTGCGACATCCGCATCGCGGCGGACGATGCGCGCTTCGGCCTGCCCGAGGTGAAGCTCGCGGTGCTGCCGGGCGGCGGGGGCATTATGCGGCTTTCGCGGCTGGTCGGCCCCTCGGTCGCACGGGCGCTGTGCCTGACCGGCGACATGATCTCGGCCGAGCGCGCCTTTCAGCTCGGCATTGTGAGCGAGCTTGTCGCGCATGACAAACTCGATGAGCACGCGCTCAAGAAGGCCGAGGCGCTGGCCGCCTTGAGCCCGGTCGCGTTGGCGCAGATCAAGAGCGCGCTCGAGATCGGCGCCAATGCCGATCTGGAATCCGCGCTGGCCGCCGAGGCCAAGGCGTTTGCGCTTTGCTTCGCCGCGGCCGACCAGAAAGAGGGCATGGCCGCCTTCATCGAGAAACGGCCTGCCCGGTTCACCGGGAGATGAAGTCGCGACGCCGCGTCGAGTTCCACCCCCACCCCAACCCTTCCCCCCTCGAGGGGGAGGGGGCAAGACATTGAGGCACTGCCTCCTATTCCCTCCCCCCTTGCGGGGGAGGGATAGGGCGGGGGGTAGCGGAAAACAAGTCGATGGGAGACGTTCCTATGCTGCAGCTAAAGATGCGCCATCTGTTCACCATGACGATCACGCTCGAGCCGCCCCAGCTCGACGGCAAGACGCCCTATGGCCATCGCCGCATCGTGATCATCAAAGGCGGCACGTTCGACGGCGAACGGCTCAAGGGCGCGATCCTGCCGGGCGGCGGCGATTGGGTGCTGATCAGGAATGACGGCACGCTCGTGCTCGATGTGCGCCTGACGCTCAAAACCGATGACGGTGCGTCCATCCTCACCACCTATCGCGGCTATCGTCACGGTTCCAAGGACGTAATCGAGCGGCTCAACAAAGGCGAGGCGGTCGACCCGAGCCTCTACTATTTTCGCATCAACCCGCTCTTCGAGACGGCGGACGAGCGCTATGGCTGGCTCAATAACGTGGTCGCGATCGGCGCCGGCGAGCGCCTGCCCGCCGGGCCCCGATACACGGTATATGAGGTGCTGTGAGGCATGACGAATCTGATACGCGCCCGTCCAGCCGCCTGCCTATTCGTCATGGCCCGGCTTGACCGGGCCATCCAGTCGGACTGACCACAAAGACACAATGGCACCAAGGAGAACTCATCCTTCGGTCTTTGCATCTTCGTTGTCGGGTCTGCCAACGCCTCCGTGCGTGCGGTCCAATGGATGGCCCGGTCAAGCCGGGCCATGACGAGAAAAAAATTTACGGCCTACACCGTCAGCAATTTTTTCGCGGCGTCCGGTGCCTCGGGCAGTTTGTCGGAATAGTAGGTCTTGTTGAGCACGCGCCAGCCCTCTGGCGTCTTCAGGAGACTCAGATAGTCGGTGAACCAGACGCCGAAGATGTAGTCGGTGATCTTGAGCACGGCCTGATCGCCGGTCTGGTCGAGCACCTCGAACGAGCAGTCACGCTTGTCCTTTTTGTCGGCCGGCTTCGGCATGAGCGTCACGAACTTGCAGAAACTCTCGCGCGTCATGCCGGCAAAGAACTTGCCGGCCATGATGCCCTGTAGCCGCGCCTCGGGGTGAAACGCCTTGCGGATCAGCTCGGGGTCGCCGTGGTACATGCCGTTATAGTAGTTGTCGACCAGTGCCTGATAAGCCTCTTTGCCGCTCATGGACTGCCCTCCCGTGGTTCGACCGGCATCTACGCGCCTGTGGTCACGGGGAAAGCCTAACAGGGTTGGACAATCAGCGAAACGCCGTCAGGCGTCGAGTCAGAGCGTGTCGATCAGCTTGAGTGCGGTGCCGGCGAGCTCGGGCACGGTCGCGCCATAGGCCGGGGCATTCTGGGCGCTGGCATTGCCCTTGAGGCCGCGGTCATAGACGCCTTGCGCGATCGCGGCGAGGCGGAAAAGCGCAAAAGCGACATAGAACGGCCAGCGCTCGATCCGTCCGATGCCGCGCTTCGCCGCGTAGCGCGCGACATAATCGGTCTCGCTGGGGATTCCGAGCGCAGCGATGTCGAGCCCGAGTAGGCCCGGCTGCAAAGGGATGCCGGCCTGCCGATAATACGCGATGCAGTTGTAGGCGAGATCGGAGAGCGGATGGCCGAGCGTCGAGAGCTCCCAATCGAGCACCGCGACGAGGCGGGGCTCGCTCGGGTGAATGATGAGATTGCCCATGCGATAGTCGCCATGCGCAATGGTTGTTTCATCGCCGGGCGGGATCAGCGTCGGCAGGCGCTCGATCAGCCGGTCCATGGCGGGCACGGGCTCGCGCTTCGAGGCCTCGTACTGGCGCGACCAGAGCGCGATCTGCCGCGCGATATAGCCCGAGGGCTTGCCGAAATCGCCAAGGCCAAGCGCTTGCCAATCCACCTTGTGCAGCGCGACCAAGGTGTCGCTCATCGACTCATAGATCGCCGCGCGCTCGGCCGGTGTGAAACCGGGCAGCGCCGGGTCCTGCGTAATGCGCCCCTCGACGTGGCGCATGACGTAGAAGCCGGTGCCGATCACGCTTTCGTCGCGGCACAGCAGCAGCACCTCGGGCACCGGCACGCCGGAGCCGCGCAGCGGATCCTGAATGCGAAATTCGCGCTCGATCTGATGCGCGGAAGGCAATAGCGGGCCGGGCGGCTTCTTGCGCAGCACCAGCCTGACGCCGTCGGCCTCGATCAGGAAGGTCGGGTTCGACTGCCCGACGGTGAACTGCCGGACCGTGAAGCTCTCGCGCCCGATGCCGCCGAGGCGCTCGCGTAAGTAGTCGCGCAGCGCCGCTTCATCGAAGCGATGGGCCGCGCGAACCTCGGTGGTGACGACCATGGCGCTAATGTCCCTCAAAACAAAGGGATTGGATCACGATGACGTGCTACTCATGCTTCGACAAGCTCAGCATGAGGGTACAAGGAATCTGCCTCATCCTGAGCCTGTCGAAGGATGAGGCCCGTGTCACTTGTATCGGCACTATCGCCGCTACTTAGCTCGGCCGAACGACCACGACCGCCTTGCCGATGACGCGGCGCTCGGCGAGCGAGGCGAGAGCCTGGGGCACTTCTGCGAGCGTGAAGCGCTGCCAGATCGGCGGGCGGATGGCGCCGGTCTTCAGCCAATCGATCAGACGCGCGAAGTTGGCGCGATTGGCCTCAGGCTCACGGCGCGCGAAGGCGCCCCAATAGACGCCGATCGCGCTGCACTCCTTCAGCAGCAGCCGGTTGGTCTTGAGCTCGGGGATGCGCCCGCCGGCGAAGCCAATCACGAGGATCCGCCCCGCTGGGGCGAGGCAACGCATCGCCTGGTCGAACAGGTCGCCGCCGACCGGATCGTAGACCACATCGACACCTCTGCCGCCGGTGAGCGACTTGATGCGCTGAACCAGCTCCGCCGGCGCCTCGTCGATCGCGTCGTGGGCGCCGGCCATGAGGGCCGCCTTGCGCTTCTCCTCCGTGCTGGCCGCGGCGATCACGCGGGCGCCAAGGAGGCGCCCAAGCTCGACGGCTGCGAGGCCAACGCCGCCGGCTGCGCCCAGGACGAGCAGGGTCTCGCCCTTGGCCAGCGTCGTGCGTTGGGTGAAGGCATGGAGCGTCGTGCCATAGGTGATTGGCACCGCCGCCGCGACATCGAGCGGGATTCCCGCTGGCAACCGCAGAGCGAGGCTTGCCTTGACCGCGGCCAGCTCGGCGAAGCCACCCTGGCTTGTCGTCGCCATCACCGCGTCACCGCGCTTGAACCCGCCGGCCTCCGGACCGACCGCCTCGACGACGCCCGTGAGCTCAAGGCCGGGCGCAAAGGGCGGCGTCGGTTTCTCCTGATATTGTCCGCGCGCAAGCAGCACGTCAGGAAAGTTGACGCCGGCGGCATGCACCCGCACGAGCAGGCCATCGGGCGGGCAGGCGGGTTCCGCGATCTCGCCGAGCGCGATGTCCTCGATCCGCCCGGGCGTGGTAATGAGCGCGGCTTTCATTGGGGTGAGGGTGGAGCCGAGTGCAGAAGCGTCGCAGACAACGGGACTGCCCTATTGCCGCGCGCTTGTGCCGCCATCGATAACCAGCACCGC
>Ga0194131_10002977_pt1 | contig 27218 bp, 28 predicted proteins | sample TA2KigO120mmetaG_FD_148631 | JGI IMG/M metagenome (GOLD analysis project Ga0194131, IMG submission 148631) | Freshwater microbial communities from Lake Tanganyika, Tanzania - TA2015053 Kigoma Offshore 120m | ecosystem: Environmental > Aquatic > Freshwater > Lake | place: Tanzania: Lake... | reverse complement strand
GCTCCATCTCTCTGACAGGCCAAGGGTTGTTTATTGTCTTCACAACCCCTTCTGTCGTCAGTTCGAAGCGGACAATTCACGTGTCAACTCCACCGGACAACTCACATGCTATTAACATGGACTTCCATAACTTCATTTCCACAACTTTCAGAGCGCGGTCCGGCTTCCAGTCGGCGGCGGAAACCGGACCTCACCTGTCTTCCGCAAAGCGCGATAATGGTTCCAACCATGCTGCGCACGATCCGCGAGCAGATTGACACTATCTTTCGCGAAGATCCCGCCGCCAAGAGCGTGCTGGAGATCGTGCTCTGCTACCCCGGTTTTCATGCCATTCTCTGGCATCGCCTGGCCCACAAGCTGTACCGCGCCGGCGTACCTCTCGTTCCGCGCGTCATCTCTCAGATCAGCCGCGCGCTCACGGGGATCGAGATTCACCCCGGCGCGCGCATCGGCCGCCGCTTCTTCATCGACCATGGCATGGGCGTCGTCATCGGGGAAACCACCGAGATCGGCGATGATGTGCTGCTCTACCAGGGCGTGACGCTCGGCGGAACGGGCAAGGAAAAAGGCAAACGCCATCCCACCCTCGGCGACGGCGTTGTCGTCGGCACGGGCGCCAAGATCCTCGGCAACATTCTCATCGGCGAACACGTGAAAGTCGGCGCCGGATCGGTGGTGGTCAATTCCGTGCCGGCCAACTCCACGGTGGTTGGCGTTCCGGGCCGCGTTGTGCGCATGCGCGGCGTCCATGAAGGCGAGCAGCTCGAACACGGCAAACTGCCCGATCCCGAGTTGCAGGAAATCGAGGATCTGAAAAAGCGTGTCGGCGAATTGGAATCGCAAATCCGGCTGCTGCTCGAAGGCGAGCTGGCCCGGAGGCGCGGCTAGTGCGCCTGCTCGCCGCGTTCCTGCTCCTGCTCGGCTTCCTGTCCGCGGAAACCTACACCTACTGGATCGAGCCTTGTGCGGACAACGGCACCACATGCCGGAGTGAAGATGCGGATTTAGCGCAATGGGCGCTGCGCGCATGGCAGAGTGCTTCAAGCGGAGAGCTCCGTTTCGAAAAGACCGGCCGCATGGAACAGGCGCAGCTGCGGTTTCACTGGGCGGTAGGCCGCGGGGGACTCTACGGGGAAGCGCGGCCGATCCTGGTCAACGGCCGCCGCGGAGCCGAGATCCATGTCCGCCCTGACCTTGCCCACCTGGGCAAGGAGATGGCCGCTATCGGCCAGCGCGACCCGCTGTTCCGGGAGACCATCGTCTATTTGACTTGTCTCCACGAGTCCGGCCACGCCATTGGGCTCGCCCACACCGCGGCCTTCGGCGACATCATGTACAGCTTCCAGCACGGCGGCGACATCGTAGAGTACTTCATGCGCTACCGCCGCAAGCTCGCCGCGCGAGACGATATCCGCCGGAACTCAGGAATCTCCGCCGAGGATCAAGCCGCTCTGCGGACTCTGTTCACCTCGAAGCGCCCATGATACGTTCCAGCGCGGCCTTGGCCCGCTCCAGCACGGCGCCCGGCGCCGGATCTTCCACTTTCACCACCTCCATGAGCCCGCGTCCGAATGGATGCCACCGTGCGAACATGCGCTCGGAAACATGACCGGCAAAGATGGTCACCAGCGGCACGCCGCAACAGGCGGCAACATGCTGGCCGGAGGAGTCATACCCCACGTACATCCGCGCGCGGGCAATGGCGGCCGCAAACGGCGCGAACGCGCCCTGAAACGTTCTCACCTGACCGCTCCGCGCCCCGCATTGCGCAATCGCCCGAAGCACGCGCTCGGATTCTTCCCTTCCCGCGCCCTGATCCACTAACAGCTCCAGCCCCGCTCTCACCAGATGCCGGATCAACTCCGCCTCGAACGGGTCTGCAATCCGCTTGGCCGGGTTTTCGCCCACGCCCAGGCTGACGCAAACCAGATCCGGATCCTTGGTAGCCGGTTCGCATTCGGGCGCCAGAAAACTCTCCGCCTCGACGCCAAAAACTCCCTCCACCCACCGGCGCGCCAGTGCGCCCAGCGGCTCCTTTCCATCGGCGCCAAAGGAGCGGCTCTCGAAAAAGAAATAATCCTCTTCCTCGCAGACAGGCAACAACCCGAGTTGCGTCAGCCTGGAGTCCGGATCGATCACCACTCCTCGCGGCTTCAGCTTATCCCGCAACTCCAGACCCGCTTCCAGCTTCTGCCTCAGCGTCCCGCCGCGCGAGTAACCGACTTCCAGGTGACTGATTCGCGGGTCGGCGGAAAACAGCTCATACGCCTTGGACGAACCGGCGAAATGAATCGTGGCGTTCGGGAAACGCTTCTTCGCCGCGTCCAGCATCACGCTGGTCACGGCGACGTCGGCACCTAAAGTGACGCGCGAGAGAACATAAACATCACGCACCGAGGCGGCGTTTCCCGCGTACTTTTTCGGTGGGCGGATGCGTTCGTACCGCTCACGCAAACGCCCGGCGTTGAACTGAGGCAATGCATGCTCGATGGCTTCGCTCAACAACTCCGCGTAACGGGCGCAGTAGGAAGGCTCGAAGGAGTCCGACAGAGGCTCGACCAGATCGCGAAACAGAGCCAAGCTGCCGGCTTCCTCAGAGGTTTGCCGCAGCAGTTGCCGCCAGACAGCATTCGGAGGTTTCTCACCGCTCCGGCACGCATCTAAAACCTCCCGCGCGAGGCTGCCCGGCGATTGGCTCACAAGGGATTCCCCGCTTCTTCTAATGTCCGGCCGGAGCCGGCTCCTTGATCACGGGAGGCTTTACGCCCTCAGGCACCGGAACCAGCATCTGCTCCTTCCGCAGGATGAGCGCGGAGGTTTCATAAGCAGCCAGCTCGAACCCGTGGCCGTGAGTGATGGCGTCGGTGGGACAGGCTTCCACGCAGTAGCCACAAAAAATGCAGCGATTGTAGTCGATGTTGTAAACCGAGGCGTAGCGTTCCCCACCGCTGATGCGAACCCTGTCGGTGTTCTCCTCGGCCGCGATGTAGATGCAGTCGGCCGGGCAAGCAGCCGCGCATAGGAAGCAGGCGACGCACTTCTCCAGTCCGTACTCATCCCGCTCCAACACGTGACGGCCCCGGAACCGCTCCTGAAACTTCGGCGGCGCGTCCGGATAGTCCTCGGTCACCGTGGGCGACAACATCTCTTTCAGGGTGATGCTCAACCCTTTCGCTATGGCCGACGCCGAACCTATCACTTCATCAATCATCGATTCCGTCTTTCCTCCGGCTCCGCACGGGAGCCTAATTCCTCGACCCTCAACCAGCTTTCCAACTGGGCACATCTTCATTGGGCCGGAAGATCTCCGTCGAAAGCCGCCTGCCGAGCGATTCCATGTCGGCCTTGGAGAAGCCATCCCAACCCATCGCCACTTTGCCGTTTGTCTCCACCAGGAAGATCGACGGCACGTGCGAGATACCGTATTCATTGCTCGCCGGGTAACCTTTGGATGACTCATCCATCAGCATCGGGAAGCTGAGCCCGAACTCCCCGGCAAACTCCTTTGTGTCGCGCGCGCCGTCCTGCGAGACGCCGAACACGCGCGCATCGCCCTTGGATGGGGACTGATACAGCCGCTCCAGAAACGGTAGGGCGTACTGACACACCGGACAGGTGTTCTTATAAAAGACCAACACAGCCGGTCCTTCTTTTAGAACATTGTTCAGCGTGTGTGTTTTGCCGTCCAGTCCGGCCAGCTCGAATTCCGGCGCCACTTGCCCGGATTCGAGCAGTTTTCTCTGCACTCGCGGCACTAGGACCAGTGTACCAATCCTTAAAGCCGTTTCCGTAATTGCCGCGCGGCCATCAGCACCGGATCCCAAACCGGCGCGAACGGAGGTGCGTATGCCAGATCCAGCTGCGAGAAATCCTCCAGGCTCATCCGGGCATGCAACGCCGTCGCGATGACGTTGATCCTGCCCGCCACTGCCTGCTCGCCCACGACGCAGCCGCCTAGCAGCCGTCCACTCGCGCGGTCCGCCACCAGTTCCACCTCTACCGGTCTCCCCCGGAAGTAACGTGCGCGATCACGCGATTTCGTCCACACCGATACAGGCTGGAGTCCCTCCCGCCGCGCTTGCGCCGCCGATAGTCCGGTAATTGCCACACCCAACCCGCACACCCGCACGATCGAGGTTCCCACTACGCCGGGGAATCGCTCCCGCGCACCCGCCGCGCAGGCACCGGCAACCCGCCCCATCTTGTTTGCGGTAGTCCCCAGTGGAATCCAGCAATGCCGTCCAGTTACCAGGTGCATGCTCTCGGCGCAATCTCCGGCTGCGTAGATTCCGCCGAGGCTCGTCTCCATCCGATCGTTTACGCGGATCGCGCCGCTCTGTCCCAACTCTGCCCCGGCTGCCCGTGCAAGATCCACATTCGGCTTCAATCCGCTGGCGAGCACCACCAGGTCCGCCTTTTCATCATCCACACCGCCTTCCGTGATGCTCTTCACTGCATAGCCCAGGCGGAGATCCACACCGAACCAGTCCAAGTGAGTGGCGATCCGCCGCGTCAATTCGCTGTCCTCGCGCTGCAACAAGTCTGCTCCGCGCTCCAGCAACATCACCCGCCAGCCGTAGGTGCGCAACGCTTCGGCCGCCTCCAGTCCGATATAGCCACCTCCGATCACGGCTGCACGCCTCGGCTTAACCCGCTCCAACTGTTGTTTGAGCCGGACCGCCTCCGCCGGCGTGTTCATCGAATAAACAAGCGGCAGGGTGGAGCCGGGGATTGCTTGTCTGTCTTGACGGGCCCCCGTGGCGATCACCAGCTTTTCGTACGTAACATGTTCGCCGGATGCCAGCTCCAACCGCCGCCTGGCGTGCTGGATTTCCTTCACTTCCGCCCGAGTGCGCACTTCGATCCTGCGCTCCCGCGAGAAATAGGCGGCGTCGTAAACCACCAGATCCCGCCAATCCCCGACGCGCCCCGCCACGAAATAAGGCAACCCGCAAGCGGCATAGGACACGCTGTCGGATTTTTCCAGGACAACGATCTCCAGGCGCGGATCCAGACGGCGCGCCCGCGAAGCGGCGCTCAATCCGGCCGCCACGCCGCCGATCACAGCCAGCCGCATCAGCTTTCCCGGCCGCCGCTTTCAATAAAGCTCAAGATATCGAACTTGCTGATTTCACGCCCGGGAAAGAAACTGTTCACGGCGTCCTGTTCATCGGCGAACAGTTCAAACACCGTGGTTAGCTTGGTAAGCAGCAGCAGTTCGATATTCCGCTTATTCAGACTCAGCAGCTTCAGTGCGCCGCCCGCCTTGCGCAAGGTGGTGAAACAGATCACCAGCCCGCCCAGCCCGGTACTGTCGATGTAATCCACCTGCTTCAGGTCCAGAATCACCTTCACCTGACCGGCTTCGGCCATTTCCCGCAACCTCTCCCTCAAGATGGTGGCTTCCGGGCCCACCGTCAGCCGCCCTTTCAGACTCAGGATCTGGATGCCTTCGATTTCCTTCTGCTTCAGCTCAAGCGCCATGACCTGATTCTAGCCTCCCGCCGCCGCGCAAACCAGCTTCCTGCCGGACCAGCGGCTCCTCGGCGGCGCGGCCTCCGGCGGCCGGAAACTGCACCAGAAACCGGCTCCCCACTCCCGGCGTGCTCTCCACGTTGATTTTCGCTCCGTGCGCCTTGGCGATCCAGGCGGCGAAGCTCAGTCCCAGCCCCAATCCACGTTCCGGGTCAACGTTTCCGTCCGGCACGCGAAAGAATCGCTCAAAAATGTTCGGGATGTGTTCCGGCGCGATGCCGCGCCCAGTATCTTCGACGGAAAACTCCACGCGGTCCCCTCTGGTCTGCACGATCACCTCGACGCGGCCGCCGGTCCCCGTGTATTTCAGCGCGTTGGAGATCAGATTGGAAACCAGCCGCTCCAGCTGGATCTTGTCCCCCTTGATCATGCTCCGTGGGCTCAATTGCCACTCCAGTTGGATGCGCTGCACGTCGGCCGGCAATTCGAAATGGTCTACCACGCTACGCACCACCTCACTCAGATCCAGCACATCCCGCGCCAGCGTCACCTGTCCTGATTCGGCCTGGCTCAGATGCAGCAATGTCCGGACCACCTGCGTCAGCCGGTCCACGCTCTCGATCGCGGTGACCATTGCCTCGCGGTACTGCTCAATCGTGCGCGCGGAGATCATCGCCACTTCCAGCTCCCCGCGCACCGCGGTCAGCGGAGTTCGCAACTCATGCGACACATCGATGGAAAACTGCCGGATCTGGTTGAACGAACTCTGCAGCCGGTCCACCATGCCATTGAAAGCATCGATCAGATGATCCAGCTCATCCTCGGCCCCACGCCGCCGGATCCGCAGCCCCAGATTCTGCCCGGTGATCGATTGCGCCGCCTGGGCCACATCGTTCAGCGGACTCAGCGCCCGTCCAGCCATCAGCCAGCCCAACAGGCACGTGGCCAGGATCAGCAACGGCACAATCGCGAAGTAGCGCTTGGTGAATTGACCGAGAATCCGTTCATTGGTGTCCAACGCACGTCCGATCGTCAGCAGAAACTGATCCTTGCCGTCCACCAACACCGCCGAGCGCACCAGGTAGCTCACTCCATCCTGATCCTTCCGCACGCGCCACACGGGTTGGCCCGTCTTCATCATGGACTTCAGCTCTTGTTTGGATTCGATCCCCATGTAACTGTAGGCGTCAGACACCTCCAGCACACGCCCTTCGGCATCGCTCAGCAAAAAGACCCGCCGCAGCCGCTGCACGATGAACGCTTCCTCGGTGTCATCGGGATCATACCGCCAGGAGGGCCGCCCGCCATCCAGCACCAGGTAACCCTTCACCGCCGCCCATTCCTCGTTCAGGATCGCCGCCGTGTTGTCTTGCAAGCTGTTATCCAGCGTTTGCCGGAACAAGGCTCCCACCACCAGCAGCAGCACCGTGAAGATAATGACGTAGCTGAATGTCAGCCGAAGCCGAAGGCCCAGAACACGGCTTTTACCTGCTCCCGCCTTCCCCATTCCCGCCTACGCTTCCGCCGGCGCGCCCTTCTCCGGAGCGTCCAGCATGTAACCAACTCCCCGCACGGTCTGGATCATCTTCAACGGATACCGGTCGTCGATCTTGCTTCGAAGGTGCCGGATGTAGACGTCGACGATATTCGTCAGTCCGTCGTATTCCACATCCCAGACGTGCTCCACAATCATCGTGCGGCTCAGCGGACGTCCGGGATTGCGCATCATGTACTCGAGAATGCTGAACTCCTTCGGCGCCAGTTCAATCATCTCGCCCGAACGCGTCACCTTCCGCCGGATGCAATCAAGCACCAGATCACCCACCTGGAGCTTTTCCGGCGTCGGCTGGCCGCGCCGCAGCATGGCCCTCACCCGCGCCAGCAACTCCACAAAGGCGAACGGTTTCACCATGTAGTCGTCGGCGCCCTGCTCCAGCCCCTTCACCCGATCATCCACGGCGTCGCGCGCGCTCAAGATCAGCACCGGCGGACTCGATTTCCTGTTCCGGATCTTCTTCAATAGATCCAACCCGTCAATATCGGGCAGCATCAGGTCGAGAATGATCAGGTCGTATTCGGTGCCATACACCAACTCCAGCGCCTGCTTCCCGTCCCCTGCCACATCCACCGCGTAGCCGGAGCTTTCCAGTCCCCGCCTCGCGAAATCGGCGATTCGCGCCTCGTCTTCCACAACCAAGAGTCTCACAATTAGTTAAGATACCATTCCTCAACGACTGGTATCCCCTCCTGTTTGCCGTCTCTCTTTGATTCTATCTCGGCTCGTGACAATAATTGCAGTCGTTGCGCGCGCGATGCCTCACGTGGCAATCCATGCAGCCACCCATACTGATATCGTTCTCCTTCCACAACACGTCCCGGCTCGCCACCGGCCCATGGCAGGTTTCGCACTTTGCTCCCGCCTCCGCGTGCCGCCGGTGACTGAAATACACGTAGCTCGGAATCGCGTAAACCCTGGCCCACGGCACCTCCTGCTTGTTCTCCGCGTGCCGGGCGAGCCGCTTGATGCCATCCGACTCCGCGGCAAGCGTCTTATGGCAACCCATGCATGCAGAAGCCGGCGCGATTCCCATCATTTCTCCCGGGTCCGCATTCCGGTGGCAATTCCTGCAATCCAAACCCGCCGCGGCGTGCACACGGTGGCTGAAACCAATCGGCTGCACGACGGGCTCCCCTTTCTTCGGCTGGTTCTGGCTCCACATCAGGCCCGCCAGCAAGAACACCACCGCCAATTTCACAGATTGCCCTTTTTCATTTCTCCGGCCAGGTATTCACTGGCCCGCAAGGACAGCGCCAGAATCGTCAGGGTGGGATTTTGCGCGCCGCCGCTAACAAAGCTGCTGCCATCCACGACGAACAAGTTCCGGCAGTCATGGCTCTGATTGAATCCATTAAGCACTGACTTCTTCGCATCGCTGCCCATGCGGCACGTGCCCAGCTCGTGGATGCTTTCTCCCGGCGGCACCATTTGATCGTGCCGGGCGAGAACCTCAAACCCCGCGCCGCGGCACATCTGCTCGGCCATCTCCATAGAATCCTTCGCCATCGCCCGTTCATTGTCGCCGTAGCGATGCTCGATATGCAGCGCCGGGATTCCCCACTTGTCCTTCAACTCCCGGTTGATCCGCACGTGATTCTCGCGCCGCGGCAGAACCTCTCCCATCGTGGTCATCGAAAAGCCGGCACCCCGGGTTGCCTCCAGTTGCTCCAGCAACGGCGCGCCATAGAGAGGAAAGTATCTCGCCGAAGGGGAAGAGCCGCTGTGAAAGTCGTAAGTGTAGCCGCGCAGAAAGCCCTTTTCCCGCTTCTCCAAATTGCGAAATCTCGCGACGTAACCGGCGCCTCCCATCAAGTCCCTGCCGCCTCCGCCGCCGCGCCCCTCCGGCACCACGCAGATGATCACGTTCTTCACGTAGAACTGATCAAACAGGTAGCGCCCCAGCGCACCGCTGGAGTTGCCAAGCCCCGCCGGATGCTGACGCGCCGCCGAATTCAACAACAGCCGCGTCGATTCCAGACACGAGGCGGCGACAACCACCACGCGAGCCTTCACCTGATACTCCCGCCCGTTCCTGCGATCCAGATAGTAGACCCCGTCGGGGAGGCCTGTTTTGGTGTCCACGCTGATCTGGCGCGCCACGGCATTCGATACCAATCGCAGCTTACCGGTCTCCATCGCCTCCGGTAACAGAAGATTCACGGAGCTGGCCAGTGTTCCGGTGGCGCGGCGCGGACGCGTAGTCGGCACACCCAGCCGCCGGCAGGATTCGATGAAGCGCTTCACGCTGCCGGTATCGGGCGATTCATCGGAAATCAGCTTGCCGTCGGGCAGCTGCGCCAACCCTTCATTACGCCCTTGCACGCGGAACATCGGCTCCACGCGGTCATAGAACGGCGCCAAGTCGCGGTAGCTGACCGGCCAGTCCTCGCCAAAGCCGTCATGGGTGGCCGCCTTGAACTCGTAGTCGCTCAGCCGCCAACTGGCGCGGCCCCATCGCATGGTCTTGCCGCCAACCATCCGCATGCGCACCCAATAATAAGGCGCATCCTTGGGATATGTGTAGGGATTCTCCCGCTCATCGGCCCACATGTTCGCGTCGAACTCCGACGCCTGCGTGACGTGCGGAAACCGGCCCGGCTCCCCGAAACCCCGGTAAGGCAGATCATGCACCGCCACCAGCCGGCGGTCTTTCTCCAAGTCCACCATTGGCCCGGCATCCAGCATCAGGCAGTTTACGCCGAGCCGCGTCAGTGCCCAAGCCGCCATTCCCCCGCCGGCGCCCGAACCAATAATCACCACGTCGTGTCTGGTCTGATTCGCCATACGTCTACTCCAGCACCCGCCAGTAGTAATTCAAACCTGCCGCGCCGCGCCGGCCGCTGGCTACAGACCATTCCCGCGAATTCAGTGTCGCTTGCAGCGCCTCCTCCTTCACTGCCATCAGAAAGCGAGTCAGCTGGTCCGCGGAACCTGCCGCACTCCAGTCGCCTCGCAAAGGTTCCAACAAAGGAACCGTCTGTGGCTCGTCCAACTCCGCGAAGCTTTTTCCGTATCGTGACTTAGCCCGCCGGTTCAATTCATCCAGCCCCTTCCGGTACAGGCTTCCGCGCGAGACGGCCGATTTCGCCGCCAGAAAATCCAGAAACTCCGCCGCCGCTGCCTCCTCCGCTCCAGGCCGCCCACTCAAGCCCGGAACCAGCAGTGCACACAGCCGCTGGAGCGCGGCAAACTGCTCGCCCGTGAAAAAGGCCGGCACACCACTGCCGGCCGACTCCGGGCTGGAAGCCGTCACGGTTAATGTACCTCCAGCCTGCGGCGTTTGCGCTTGGGCGCCACCCTGTATCGCCGCCGCGGCCGGCATTCCCAGAATCGATTGAAGAACTCTTCTGCGCTTCATCCCTTGGTACGTTAGCACAGAAAAAAATCACGGCGGCTTTCACCGCCGTGATTCTCTCCTCCAGGGTTGTTCCGGAAATTGACCGCTAATGGAACAGTGCCGGTTCCATTCTGTTGGCTTGGTCGATCCAGCCGGCCACCATGCGCGGCGCCGGTGTCGCCTGGCACAGGTGCCGGTCCTCGTTCACCGCCTCCATGCGTGCGGCCAGGTTTTTTGCCTCGACCCCATACTCGTGCAACTTGCCGAGATGGTCCCCGCGGATTCCTTCCAACTGCTCGATCTTGTAAAAGGTCATTTTCATACCCGTTCCTGCTTCCCTACCGATCTCAATCATGAATACATCTTTATCTTATCAGACAACCTCTTTACCATCAAGTGTTTGGGGAGTCGTTACCGGCCTCCACGGGAGCCTCATTGCGCTGCTACCCCGCGAAACGCTACTCTGGTTAGTGCGACCGCAAAAATCTCATGCTTAAGCCGAAGACAGAAGTGCCGGAAGACTTCAACAACGTAGAAACCCAGGAATGGATAGAAGCCCTGGAACAGGTGATTGAAGAGGCGGGTCCGGACCGAGCCCGCTTTTTGCTGAACAAACTGGCTGACCGCGCCTGCCTGCTCGGCGTCAGTTCCCCGGTCAAACTCACCACCCCTTATGTCAACACCATTCCCGTGGAGGAGGAAGTTCCCTTCCCCGGCAACCGCGCCATTGAGCGCCGCATCAAGAGCCTGACACGCTGGAACGCGATGGCGATGGTCGTGCGCGCCAACAAGTACGACGACGGCATTGGCGGACACATCTCCACCTACGCCTCCCTGGCCACTCTCACCGAGGTCGGATTCAACCATTTCTTCCGCGCCAGCTATGGCGACCAGTCCGGCGACTTCATCTATTTCCAGGGTCACGCCTCGCCCGGCGTCTACGCCCGCGCCTACCTGGAAGGCCGCCTCCGTGAAAAGCACCTGGAAAACTTCCGCCACGAGCTGCGCGAGGAGGCGGGCCTGTCTTCCTATCCGCATCCCTGGCTGATGCCGGACTTTTGGAACTTTCCCACCGTTTCCATGGGGCTTGGACCGCTGAACTCCATCTATCAGGCCCGCTTCATGCGCTACTTGGAGAACCGCAGCCTCATCCCCGTTACCAACCGCAAGATCTGGGCCTTTGTCGGCGACGGCGAATCCGACGAGCCGGAGACGCTCGGCTCCATCACGCTCGCCTCGCGGGAGCGCCTGGACAATCTCGTCTGGGTGGTCAACTGCAACCTGCAGCGGCTTGACGGACCGGTGCGCGGGAATGCGAGCATTATTCAGGAACTGGAGGGCATCTTCCGCGGCGCCGGCTGGAACGTGATCAAAGTGCTTTGGGGCGATGACTGGGACCGTCTGCTGGCCAAGGACAAATCCGGCCTGCTGCTGAAGCGGATGGGCGAATGCGTCGACGGCGAATTCCAGAACTTCAAGGTCAAGGGCGGCGCCTATATCCGCAAGGAATTCTTCGGAAAATATCCCGAATTGCTCGAGTTGGTTTCCGACTTGACCGACGAGCAGCTGGCCAAGCTCCGCCGCGGCGGCCACGACCCGGCCAAGGTCTACAACGCCTACAAGCGCGCCGTGGAGACAAAGGGGCAGCCCACCGTCATCCTAGCCAAGACGGTGAAGGGCTACGGTCAAGGCGAAGCAGGCGAAGGCCGCAACGTCACGCACCAGCAAAAGAAGCTGAACGAGCAGGAGACCGAATACTTCCGCCGCCGCTTCGACATCCCCATATCGGATGAGACCGCGCAATCGCTTTCTTTCTTCCGCCCGGCCGGGGACACGCCCGAGATGCAGTACATGCACGAAAGGCGCAAACAGCTCGGCGGCTACATGCCCAAGCGTAATCCCAGGCCCATCACGCTCAAGGCGCCTTCACTGGATCTATTCGCCGACGTCACCGCCGGCTCCGGCGGCCGCCCGGCGATGACCACCTCCGGCTTAGTCAGCATGCTGCGCAACATGCTGAAGGATGAAGCGCTCGGCAAATATATCGTACCCATCATCCCCGACGAAGCCCGCACCTTCGGCATGGAATCGCTGTTCCGGCAATGCGGCATCTATGCCAGCCAGGGCCAGCTCTACAAACCGGTCGACTCCGACATGTTCCTCTACTACAGGGAAGCCAAGGACGGCCAGATTCTGGAAGAGGGCATCACCGAAGCGGGCTCGATGGCCAGTTTCACCGCCGCCGGCACGGCCTATTCTACTTATGGCGTGCCGATGATTCCCTTCTTCATCTACTATTCGATGTTCGGCTTCCAGCGCATCGGCGACCTGGTTTGGGCCTTCGCCGATTCGCGCGGCAAGGGCTTCCTCATGGGCGGCACGGCCGGACGGACGACGCTCAACGGTGAAGGGCTTCAGCATCAGGACGGCCACTCGCATGTGCTGGCCTCTACCATCCCCACGTGCCTCACCTACGATCCAGCCTACGCGTACGAGATCGCTGTCATCGTGCAGGACGGCATCCGCCGGATGTACGAACTCGACGAGAGCATCTTCTACTACGTGACCATCTACAACGAGTTCTACGAGCAGCCGGCGATGCCGGAAGGCTGCCAGGAAGGCATCCTGAAGGGTATGTACAAGTACAAGGCCTCGGAATCCGGCAAGGCCGCCGCTCAGCTGTTCGGCAGCGGTCCGATTCTTAACGAAGCGTTGCGCGCCCAGCAAATCCTCGCCGAACGCTTCCATGTGCCCACCGACGTCTGGAGTGTCACCAGCTACAACATCCTTCGCCGCGAGGCGCTGGAAGTAGAGCGCTGGAATCGTCTCCATCCCGCAGAGGAGCCCCGGCGGCCCTGGCTGTGGGACGCCCTGCATGGAAACGACGGCCCCATCATCGCCGCTTCCGACTACATGAAAATCGTGCCCGATCAGATCGCGCCCTGGCTGCATGGGCGGCTGGTTTCTCTTGGCTGCGACGGATTCGGCCGCAGCGAAAGCCGGGAAAACCTCCGCAGGTTCTTCGAGGTGAACGCGGAATCGATCGTTTGCGCGACGCTCAGCCGCCTGGCCCGCGAAGGCAAGTTCGACGCCGGGCGCGCCAAGCAGGCCTATATCGACTTCGGGCTGGATACGGATACAGCCGACCCGGCCACTCGTTAATTCAGGAACGAATCAAAGAACCCGCGTAGCTGCAAGTATGCGGGTCCCAGAGTGACCAACAGCACGCTCGGAAAGATCAGGAAGAAGACCGGGATGACCAGCTTCACGCCCAGCTTCCGCGCCGACTCCTGCGCCTTCTGTCTCATGCGCGTCCGCAGGTAGCGGGCGTGCGTGCGCAGCGCGGGCCCGAGGCTGGTGCCAAAGCGCTCCCCGTCGATGAGCAGCGCCGCCAGCCGGATCATTTCGTCTTCACCGCTGCGCTCTCCCAGTCTCCGTAGCGCCTCGCTGCGGCTGGTGCCGGCCCCCATCTCCAGATAGCACAAGGACAGCTCCGCACTCAGCTCCGGGTACAAGCTGCGCAGACTCGATGCTGTATCCCGCATCGCCTGATCCAGTGACTGACCTGCCTCCAGCGCCAGCACGAGCAGATCCAGCGCCGCGGGCACCGCACGTCTCACCCGGTTCGCCCGCGCTTTCACTTGAAACTCCACCAGGCGCGACGGCAGCATGTAGCCGATGCCGGCGCCGCAAACCAGCGCCAGCAGGGCGTCGGAGAAGCCGTCCCCTCGCATGCCACCGGCCCAGCCCAGCAAAGTGGCCAGCGTCAGGCCGATCGACACTTGCACGCCGCGAAAGATCAGTGGCGCCGACGGCTTCCGGTATCCAGCGCGGAACAGCTGCTTGCGCAGAGGTTCATCCGTCTTGCCCGGCCGTGATACCCGCCGCCCGATCTCCACCAGAGTGACTTGCACCCAGGCAGTTGTGGGAGAATCCGGTCTTGCCGCGGCGGACGGCGCCACCGCCTCCGGCTTTATGCGCATCCATGCATAACCCACACCCGCCACCAAGGCCATGACTGCGGCGAAGAACCCGAAAACCAGCAGTGTCATATTTTGATGTCCACCAGCTTGCGGATCACGAAGTGCGCCGCCACCAGGCAGCCGACCGCCGCCAGGATCATGTTCTTGCCCGACGGATGGTTCCACAGCACTGCCATGTGCGTCGGATTTACAATCATCATCATCGAAGCGATCGCCACCGGCAACACAGTGAGAATCAGGCCTGTGGTTCTGCCGTGAGCGGCGATGGCGCGGATCTCGCCCTTCAATGCCGCGGACTCGCGCATGTTTTCCGCCAAACGCGCAAGGACTTCATGCAAACGTCCGCCCGTCCGGCTTTGCAACTGGATCGAGGCCGCGAAGATTCTCACCTCCTGGATCGGCACCCGCACGGCCAGATTATCCAGCGCCTGCTCCCAGCTCAGCCCCAGATTCCGCTCATCCACTGTCTTGCGGATTTCCGTCGAAACCGGAGGTCTACCTTCACGCGCCAAAAGCTCCAGCCCACCGGCCAGCGAGTTGCCCGCCCGCAACGCCCTCGCCAAGGTGTCCATCGAGTCAGGGAACTGTTGCTCAAACTCCAATAGCAGTTTGGTCCGCCGCCGCATGATCATCAGGTAGGGGCTGACACCAGCCGCCAAGCCCGCGATCAAGGCGCCGATTTCCGGAATCCAGCTGATCCGGTGCAGGATGGCCCACGACGCCGCCCCTGCCAGCAGCATCGCCAGCGTCAAGCGTCCCACCGACCAGTCCGATCCCGACTCGGCCAGGTGCCTTTTTACGATCTCAATCCCGTTCATCCGTGCCAACAGCCGGTCCCAGAAGGAAATCGTGCTCAGCGTCTCTTCTTTCAACAGCAGTGTCCTGTCCAGCGAGAAAATCGAATCGTAGCTGACCTCTATCTCCGGGGTTGCCGTCTCCGGATGTCCGGTGAAGTAGTTCTTCCCCAGCACCAGAACCGCGGTTGCGGCTCCAAACGCCACCAGGAAAATCAGGACAAGCGCCAGCAGCAACATGTTTGCGCCTCGCCTATTGCAGCAGCGGAGCCAGTTGCGTCGTCTGCGGCGCGCAACCGGCCTGAGAAGCGGCCGGAGATAAGGCCGGCCGTGGGGCGGCGGCGCGCGGTGCCGTGCTGGAGCTGTTTCTTGTGCTGGAATCACGCACAACTTTCTGGAACGCCACCGATGAGCCACCCACCCGTTCCTGATCCGCGGGATTACGCAACGTCAACCGGATCCTGGATGCCGCATCGGCCAGACCCAGCACATTGGCATCGGCGGGCGTCGCCAGCAATGTCACCACCGGAAGCGCTGGCTTGCCCGGAGCGGTTTCCGGACTCAGATCCACTTTCAGAACGGCGACGTTTTCAAGAATCGTCTTCAACTGGTGATCGATGCCGCCACGCGAGTGAACCGCCTGAACATCCACCTTGTGCCCTTGCTTCAGCATCCGCAGAACGCCGCTGGAATCTCCCACCTGAACCGAAATCGCCCGCATGCCCTTCGGAATCCCCAGGTTCGGCAGCTCCTCCGGGGCCAGCGGAACAGCCGTTATCCTCCCTTTATTGGATGGCTCGGCCTCTGTCCGCGCCGACATCCGGCTCACTAGCAGGCTGTAGAAAATTCCCGTCGCGATAACTGCCACAATAAACGCGATCGCCAACAAAGGAAAGAGGTTCTTCTTCATTCTGCCTTCCGTGCCCGGCGAATGGACGGGCCGATTCATTTCACCGCTCCCCCTTAATCGGGCGAATCCGGACAATGCTTTATACAAAATGTCCTGGAATGAGATTAAACTCCCCGCCGGTTGCCGTACAGGATCACGTGGAGCCGCGGTGTAAACCGGTAGCCCTCCCGCTTGCACGCCTCGCTTAGCCATCCGGAGCGTTCCCTCAACGTCTCGGCGTCCACACCCTCCGGCATCAGCACCACGCGATCCGGGGCAGCCCCCACTTCGGCCGCCATTTCCCTAACCTCTTCCAGATCTTCCGGTTCCACGACCACGAACTTCAGCTGATACGCGCACAGCCCCATCAGGCGCTTCACCACCGCTGGCTTCCACCGCAGCCGCTCGTGCTGCCCCGCCCAGCGTCCCCCGTCACGCTCAAGCGGCGTCGAGTTGGCCAGTTTCGGACTGATACTCATCAGGTCGCAGTCGACCTCGGCGAAAACGGTTCCGGCTGTCTCGATCGTGATGTGTTCGCCCGCTGCCCTCAAACGCCTGGTGAGTTCGACGATCTCCGGCGCGATCATCGGCTCGCCGCCCGTCACCACCGTGTAGCCGGTGGAGTTCGCCCTCGCATACGCGGCGATCTCCTCCAAGGTTTTCTCCTCCCCCTCCGGCGCCCAACTCGTGTACGGCGTATCGCACCAGTGGCAGCGCAGATTGCACCCGGACGTTCGCACGAACACCGAAGGAACGCCCACCAGCGTCCCCTCCCCCTGAATCGAATAGAACATCTCGGCGATCTTCATCGAGGATACTCCAGCGGATCCACCAGCCCTGCCTCCTTGAACCCCTTGCGCCGCAGCAGGCAGCTATCGCAGGCCCCGCACGGCCTTCCCTCGCCTGCCGGATCATAGCAGGAGTGTGTCAAGGAAAAATCCACTCCCAGTTCCGCCCCCAGCCGGATAATCCCCGCTTTGGTCAGCCGGATCAGCGGCGAATGAACCTTCAGCCGCGTCCGGCCCTCCACGCCAGCCTTCGTCGCCAGGTTCGCCATCCGCTCAAACGCCTCGATGTACAACGGCCGGCAGTCCGGATAGCCGGAATAATCGATCGCGTTCACACCGATAAAAATATCGGATGCCTCCAGCACTTCCGCCCACGCCAGCGCATAGCTCAAAAAAATCGTGTTCCGCGCCGGAACATAGGTTACCGGAATGCCCGCGTCCATCTCCTCCAGGCTGCGATGCTTGGGCACTTCGATCGCCGAGGTCAGCGCCGAACCGCCCATCTGCCGCAAATCGATCGCCACCGTCACATGCTCCACCGCTCCCAGCCGTGCCGCCACGCGAGCCGCCGCGTGAAGCTCCAAACGGTGCCGCTGCCCGTAGTCAAACGACAGTGCATGGCAGAAGTATCCGTCTCGCCGCGCCACTGCCAGCACGGTGGCCGAATCGAGGCCCCCGCTGAGCAGGCATACCGCGCGTGGCCCTGTCTCAGGCATATTCGGTCCGCGGCAACATCCATGCCAACAGGAATCCCACCGCGGGAAACAGCGCCAGCGCCGCCAGTGCGTAGTGCATCGTAATCTGGTCCGACACCCACCCGGTCAGTGGAATGAAGATCATCCCGCTCATGCCCCAAGCGAAACCCATCATCAGCGCCGACACCGTCGCCGTCTGTCCCGGAGCCAGATCCTGCGCCATCACCACGTTCACCGGAATCGTGAACAGCAGCACCAGCCCGCCCGCAAACAGCCCCGCCAGCGACATCCATCCGCTCCCGAAAAAGAACAGCGCCAGAAACGGGATGCAACCGAGAAACGAAATCATGATCACCTTGCGCCCGCCCAGCTTGTCCGAAAGGTGGCCGCCGAGAAAGCCTCCCAGCGCGCCGCAGGTCAGATAGGCCGACAGCACGTAGTTGGCCTTGGTCACGGGAAACCCGCGCTCCAGGCTCAGGTACAGGGGCACGAATTGCGCATAAGTTACCTGCACCACGGATCGTATAAACACGCAGAAGTAGAGCAGCGTCAGCGGACGCCACACGGCTTTCAGCGGGGCCAGGTCCAGACGCTTGTTTTGCTGCGGCGCCGGGCCTTCGCCCAACGTCACCCACAACAGCGCCGTGCAGAGCACGCCCGGCACCGCCGCCCAATGCAGCCCCTCCATCCCGAGCCACGACGGCATCCAGGAAAAATAGGTCGGACCCCATGCCATTCCCAGCGTTCCGGCGCTGATGAAGACCGCCATCCAGCGCCCCTTGGCCGCCGACACCCCATGCGTCACGCGCGCCGAGGCCTGCGGATGAAACGACGCTACTCCCGCTCCGCCCAGCAACACCAGCGGCACCAGCCATCCGTAGGCGGGAGCCACGCCCAGCAGCGAAATGAACAGTCCCGCCACCAGCGGCGCCAGCACCGTGAACATCCGCGTAGGGAACCGGTCCGACAGGTACCCATACAGCGGCTGGCACACGGAGCTGGAGAACACCAGCAGCCCGCCCAGCAGTCCCGCCTGCGTCAGCGAGAATCCGAGCTTATCCACCAGACGCGGCTGCAACGCGCCCAGGCCGGCGGCATACATGTCGATGCAGAAGTGGCCGACGCTGAGCAGAATCAGCGCGGCCAAGCCGGTACGCTCCGGCGACCGTCCCGCTTCCCGCCCCACCGCGAGCGCTGCCGGAGTGGAACTCATTTCCGCCCTGCTCTCAGGCGTCCTTCTTCTTTAGCTGGCTGTCGTTGTCTTCGATGAACTCTTTCAGCTCATTCACCTGGCTGAGCAACTTCTCCCATTGCTCCTTATAGAGAGTAACGGGAAACCGCCCCAGTCCATACACGGATACCCCGCCTTTGTCGCTCACCTTGAAGGTGATCGTGCCGCGTCCGGCGGGCTTCTTCAAATTGGCGTTTTCCGCCTTCAACCGTTCAATTTCAGCAAGCAGATCTTGTTCGCTCATTGTTCCTCTATTGTCCCGCTGAAGGCCGCGAACAGGCAAACGGCCGCGTGCCGCTATAATGAAACCTCGATGAGCGCGCGACTGGAAACTTTGAAATCGATGGTCGAGCAGGACCCTTCCAACAGCCGCCTCCGCTATATGCTCGCCATGGAAACCATCAACAATGGCGACCTGCAGGCCGGTCACACCGTCTTTGAACAGTTGCTCGCCGCCGACGACACCTACGCCGCCGCCTACTTCCACGGCGCGCAGACGCTGGAGAAGCTCGGCCGCATCGAGGATGCCAGGCAACTCTACCGCCGTGGCATCGACGTCACCACCCGCACCGGCGACCTTCACACACGCAGTGAGTTGCAGGCCGCACTCGATCTGCTAGGCTGATCCACTCTTCACCCGCGTGTAGTACGGACGGTGTTTGCCGTTTGATCCCGGCCGGATCTCGCTCACCAGTTCCAGCTGGATCGCCACGCTTTCTTCCAGTTCATCCCGCAACACGCGCTGCACGGACGCCATCTCTTCCGGCGACGGCTCTCTTACCGGCTCCATCAAAAACCGTATCGAATCCACCCGCTCTTGAATAATCTGGTACTGCCTCAGCCAGCTCACCGCCGCCTTCGACATCGGCACAACCAGCGAATAGGGATGCAGCTTCCTTCCGCTCGGCAACGTGAACATCTCGATCACCCGGCCCTGAATCGCCGACAGCGTCGGTCCCTCCAAGCCGCAGGGACACCTCTGTGGCCCGACCGTCACCAAGTCATTCAACCGGTAGCGGATCACAGGCATGGCGAAGGAGTGCAACGCCGTTCCCACCACTTCCCCGGTTTCCCCCTCCGCCGCCGGACGCCCTTCGTGGATCACCTCCAGGATGAGCGACTCTCCGCAAACATGAAACAGTCCCTCCTCCCGGCATTGATACGCAAGCAAGTTGAACTCATGCGCGGCGTAGTTCACCAGCACCGGTGCACAAAAATATTCCCGGATCTGGCTCAACAACAGCGGCGTCAGCGTCTCGCCTCCACTCAGAATCAGCCGCGGTTTTAACCCAGTTGTTCCGCTTCTCTTTGCCGCCAGGCCCACTGCCGCGATCTGGTTTGGATAACCTTGCAGCACCTCGGGCCGCAGGCGGAGTAATTGCTCCAGTAATTCCTCCGGAGCAATCTCACAGCTCAGGGCATACCGCACAAACAGCCCGAACCGCTCCGGCCATTTGTGCCGGTCCCTCAACTTCGGGTCGATCCAGCGGTGCAGTGCGATCGCTGCGCGCGCATCCGTCGGCCTTAGCCCCTCCGACATCTGCACCCACAACCGGAACACGTGCAGCAGACGCTCCTCGAACCAGGTCCGCCGCATCGTCATTGGCTCGCCCGTAGTTCCGCTTGATCGGTGGGTAATCAATCGCCGCGGATCGTAACCCCGAGCCACCACTTCCTCCGCACCGGCTTGGAAATCAGAGCGGTGTGTAATCGGAATCCGCCCCAGATCCTCCACGCCCCGAATCGCCTCCGGCCTCAGTCCGGCCTTTTCAAAGAGCCGCCGGTAGTGCGGAACGTTCTCATAGGCGTGGCGGACCAGCCGAAGCAGCCGCCGATCCTGAAACCGCCTCACCCGTTCCTGGTTCCAGCGCGGCCCCAACCCTATCGCCGCCAGACTCTCCAACCGCGCGGTAAGTGGCACACAGGATTATACAATGGTTCCTCCATGTCCCTACACCGCGCGGACCCGCGCTGGTCTTCACCTATCCTCTTTGAGAACCGCCTTGGTTTCTATTGTCAGGGACTGGACCGCGTTTGCCCTATACAAGCCACCGTTTGCCTGGACTACGGCGCCGAATACGAATCCATCAGCACCGCCGAGGGCATGCCGTTTTTCACCATCGAGCAGACCACCCGCGAACGCATCGCCTGGCCTGACGAAGCCATCGAGCAGGCGCTGCCCGCCGTGCGCACGCGCCTGGATCCGTTCCTTTCCCAACGCGCAACCTCCTGGACGATCGTGAGCGGACTCCCCTGCCAGGCGATGGAGCGGTTCGCCGCCGAAAAGAACTACCGCTGGATCGGTCCTCCTTTTGCACTGGCCCAATGGCTGAACCATAAACCCAACCTCTTCTCCGGCCTCCGCGAGCTGGGACTCCCCGTCATGAACGGCTGCTGGCGGCCGCTTCCGCAACTGACTTACGAAGAGCTCCGCAACAGCATAGCCGCCCGATTCGTTGCGCAGCTGCCGGTGGGCGCCGCCGGCTCCGGCACGGCGTTCATCGACACCCGGCAGGACTACCTTGACGCCTGCCTACGATTTGGGGATCAGCCCGTCTGGATCACCCCCAACCTCGGTCCACTTTCTCTCAACGTCAACGCCGTCACGCTGCAAGATGCGGTCTATGTCAGCTGGCCCAGTGTGCAGTTAGTGGGCCTTGCCGGGCTCGGCGCCACTCCCGGCCAGTATTGCGGCAACGACTTCGCCGCCGCCGAGGACCTGGAATCGAGCATTGTCGAGGAGGCCCGGCGGCAAACCCTGTGTGTCGGTGAGTGGCTTTCCGGCCTGGGTTTTCAAGGTTTGTTCGGACTCGATTTTGTCGTTGAACAGACCTCGGGCATGCTCTACGTCGTCGATCTCAATCCCCGCTGGCAGGGTTCCACCCATCTCCAAATCCAGTCCGAGCAGGATGCAGGCCGCATCCCCCTTATTGCTGCCTATCTGTTGGCCAGGCTCGGTGAGATCGGCAATACCTGGCTGGCTAATCAAGCCGACCTTTTCTTCCAGCCCATCACGGTTTCGCAGATGATTCTCCGCTGGAATCTCGGAGCGCAGGGCAAGGTGAACGGAGAGTTGGAACCCGGTGTTTACTCATCATCTGTGTTTCAACGGCTCCACGGCGGTCTCCGCATGGACGAAATCATCGGCTCCCAACAAATCATCGTCACGGGAGCTGTTCCTTCCGCCGGTTGGAAACTGCGTTGCGGCGCCAGCCTTCATCGCCTCTACAGCCGCCGCCGCGCCATCTCCGCCAACTGGCTGGCTCTGGAGCCATGGACACAGCTTCCCATTACCTCTTGCCTGCATTCGCTCGACATCACACTCCTCAACGGCAAACCCTGATATGTGTGGCATCGCCGGACTCTACAACACCCACCTTCCCACGGGCCTCATTTCCGAAACCCTGCAGAGGATGGCCGCGCGCATCGTGCATCGCGGCCCGGATGAAAGCGGCATCGTTCCGTTTGAAAGACTCGGCGCCGGCCTCGCCGTTCAGCGCCTTAGCATTGTCGGCGTCGAGACCGGCCATCAGCCCATGTCGAACGAGGATGGCTCCGTCTGGGCCGCCTTCAATGGCGAGATCTACAATCACACCTCTCTGCGTAAGCAGCTGGAGGCCCGCGGCCACCATTTTCGCTCCGACTCCGACACCGAGGTCATCGTGCACTTGTTCGAGGACCACGGCCCCGATTGCCTGAAACTTCTTGAGGGCATGTTCGGTCTTGGGGTCATCGACCTCCGCGATCAGTCCATCCTGCTCGCCCGCGACCGCGCTGGCATGAAACCCCTCTACTATGCCGAGACGCCCGCCGGGCTTGTGTTCGCATCCGAGGCCAAGTCCATCTTCGCCTCCGGACTTCTCGAAGCCGCGCCCGACTGGACCTCCCTGGATGTTTATCTCTCCGCCGGATTCGTGCCATCCCCGGCCACCTGTTTCCGCGGCATCTGCCGACTCCCCGCAGGAGGCTTCCTACGCGCCCAAGGAGCCATTTCGAGGAAGGACAGCTACTGGCGTCCGCGCTTTTCCGCCCCTGCCAGCCGCGCCTCGGACCAGGAATACGCCGAAGAGCTCGAGCGGCTGCTTCGCGCTTCGGTCCAGCTTCATCTCAAGGCCGACGTCACCGTCGGCTCCTTTCTGAGCGGCGGTTGGGACTCCTCGTTGATCACCTTGTATGCCGCCGAAGCGCTCCCCAAGCCGCTCAAAACCTATTCCCTCGTCCTTCCCGAAGACGAAACCCTCAACGAAGTCCGCTTCCAGCGCATCATGGCCTCGCATGCCGCAACCGACCACCACGAGGTGGAGTTCCGCGCCGCCGAAACTCCCGATCTGCTCCCGAAAATGATTGAGCACCTGGAGGAGCCCTGCGCCATCTATCCCGCCCTGCTCGGTTACAAACTCTCCCGCGCCGCGGCGCGCGACCTGAAATGCGTTGTCTCCGGGGAAGGCGCCGATGAATTGTTTGCCGGCTACATCTGGTTGCGCTCGGATTCATTCTATCCGCTGCGCAGACTCGTTCCCAGACAGCTCGCTCAGGCCCTGTCCCGCCGCATCCACCGCGCGCCGTGGAGCAGGATTCTCATGCTGCTTGCCGCGCGCGATGATGTGGCCGCGGATCTGGAATGGATGCGTGTCCTGAAGCCTTCGCAAAAGGAAGATTTGTTCGCTTCCGCACCGGCTATCCATTCCATCGATTTGGAAGCGCTCCGGCCGGACCCCTTCTTCCTCAGCTCGGCAAGCGATCACCTGCAGCGCCGGCTTGCCATCGAAATCTCGCGCCGCCTGGCCGACGGCCTTCTCTTCGTGCAGGACAAGATGAGCATGGCCAATTCACTCGAGCTCCGCATGCCATTCCTTCATCCCCCGATCGTCGACTTCGCCCTTTCCCTTCCCTCCGATCTCAAGATCCGCAACGGCCAGGAGAAGTTCATCCTCTCCAAGCTCGCCGAACGCCTGCCGCCGGAAATTGCGCAGCGCAAGAAGCAGCCTTTCCGCTATCCGCGCAACTATCTCTCCGCGCCCGCCGTGCAGGACTTCTCCCGCGATGTTCTTCTCCGCACGGACGGCCTCTTCGAGCGGCGCCGCATCGAAGTGATTCTCGCCACGGCCAACCGCCGCAACACGGAGGAGGCCAGGCTCATCTGGACCCTCGTTGTGCTTCAGCTCTGGTGGGACCGCTTTATTTCTTCCTGTCCCTGAAGCCGCTGCCCGCCCACATCCGGGTCACGTTGCCCGCCGCGTCCATTTCAAACCGCAACAACTCTCCCGGCGAGGCGCCACCCTTCATCCGGAACGTATGTTCGGTCACCGGCTCCAGCCTGGTCCGTGTCTCCCACGGATTGTCCGCCCCCGAGGTCACCACGCACAGCTGTCCCTCAATGACGATCACCATCGACTCCTCGTTGCGCCACGTATAGGCGCCCGTGTACTTGTCCCACTTTGGATCCGGCTTCGGCGCCGGCTTCGGCTTTGCCAGCGCCTTCACAATCGCCGGTCCCGCAATCTGAAAAGCCTGATCCACATACAGCATCGGATCTCCGTCGTTGGAGTTCGTCAGTACGATCACACCCAGCTTGTCCTCCGGCACAAACTCGATTTGCGTCCGGTAGCCGCCAAGGCTGCCTCCGTGTCCCACGCGCGTCTGGCTGCCGGCGCGGCGTATCTGAAACCCAAGCCCGCTGCCGCCCCGCCAATCCGGCCGCAGCCAATGTATCCGTTGCATCTCGCGCAGCGTCGCACCGCGCAGGATCTGCGCGCCGCCCGGCTTCCCGTCACGGAATTGCAGCATCATGAACTTCGCCAGGTCCTCCACGTTCGAGCTCAGATTCGCCGCCGGCGCGATCCCTTTGGTATGGGTAAACTCCTCCGGCTGCCTCGCCTGGCCCGCCGCGCGGCGTAGGTAACCTGCCGCCAGCCCCGCCTGTCCCGGCTGCGGCAGCACGCGCGTTGCCGTCATCCCCAAAGGCTTCAGAATCTTCCCCTCGATGTAGGCTGCGTATGGCTCGCCCGACACCGACTGCACCACTTCTCCCGCGATCGCCAGCGCCAGGTTCGAATACTTCCACTCCGTTTCCGGCGCGAATACCGCCTCCTGCTTTGCCAGCATCGCGATCATCTCTTCTCGCGACGGAAACTGCTTCGTGTTCCAGTACGGCACGGGTGACTCCCGCGGCAGCCCCGATGTGTGCGTAATCAGATGCCAGATCGTGATCCCCGGGGTGTCATGAAAACGGCTCTTCACGTCGAACCAATCCAGATGCTCGGCCACGGCGTCATCCATCCCCAACTTTCCCGCGTCGCGCAGCTGCAAAAGCGCCGTTGCCGTGAACAGCTTCGAGATCGACGCGATCCGGTAAGAGGTCGCCGGCGTCGCCGCGATCTTCTTCTCCAGATCCGCGAAGCCATAGCCTTTCGCCCACACCAGCCGCTGATCGTGCACGATCCCGATCGACAGTCCGGGCTGCTCCCGCTCAGCCACCTTCGCCTGTACCCAGCTATCCAGTACCGTGATCGCTTCCTTCACCGGCGTCGGCAGCTCCTGTGGCAGCGCCACCACCGCGCTCATCAATAGCAGTCTCAACATTCGCATGACTGTTACTCCCATTCCGAATCGAGCATACTGTAAACCACCGTATCGTTGTAATCTTCTCCCAGCTTCTGCACCCCGCGCAGCACACCCTCCCGCCGGAACCCCAACCGCCGCGCGATCGCGCAACTCTTCCGGTTCCCCGTCGCGCACTGTATCTCCACCCGGTGCAGCTCATAATGCCGGAAACTCACCCGCAGCAGCGCACGCACGGCCGCCGTCACCAGCCCCTTCCCTTGCGCCTCCCGCGCGATCCAATAGCCCAGCGCCACATTCCGGTTCGCCCAGTCGATCGGATGGAAACCCGCCATCCCCACGGGCCGCTTCTCATGCCAGATGCAGCCGTGAAACCCCAGATTGTCCGCATGCTGCTTCAGTGCCCCGCGCAGGAATTTTTCGACGTCCGCCGCCGAGCGCGTGGGCTCCACCCAAGGCAGATACTTGCCCAATTGCGCGCGATTCGCTTCCACCAGCGCGAACAGCTCCTGCGACTGCTTCAACTCCACCAGCCGCAACTCGCTCTTCACAGCAATGCGGATCGGGAACCGCAAGGACATGCCATCCAGCATGCCACAGCCGGTGCTACACTGTTTCTCGAAGGCCTGTGTTTACCGCCACGCGCTAATTCTCTTCTCCGCACGTATTCCTCAGGGAATACCTGAGGTGATCTGTGTCCCCCAACCCTTCAGGAGAAGAACAAATTGCAACCTCAATGGTTTGAAACTTTTTTCCGTGGTATCGCTGTCGATTTCTGGATCAAGGCCATCCCGCCCGAATTCACCCTCGCCGATGTGGATTTCCTCGAAAAGTCGCTGCGGCTGGAACCCGGAGCGCGCCTGCTCGATGTCCCTTGCGGTAACGGCCGCCACGCGCTCGAACTGACGCGGCGGGGTTACCGGCTGACGGGCGTCGATTTGTCGGAAGAGTTCCTCGGACATGCGCGCCGCGATTCCGCTTCCGCCGGACTCACCATCGATTGGCACCACGCCGACATGCGCTCCCTGCCGGACCTCCAGCCGTTCGACGGCGCCTATTGTTTCGGCAACAGCTTCGGCTATCTCGACAAGCCCTCCGCGGACCAATTCCTTTCCTCCCTCGCGGCTATGCTCCGCCCCGGCGCGCGTTTCATCCTCGAAACCGGCGCCGCTGCGGAATCCATTCTCCCCTCTTTCCGCCGCAATGAATGGTACCGCGCCGGTGACATGTTCATTCTCAGCGAACGCCGCTATGTCCCCGAACACAGCCGCCTCGACATCGACTACACCTTTGTCCACAACGGGTCAGTCGAAACCCGTCCCACTTCCAGCTACGTCCGCACCTCCGCCGAACTCTCCTCCCAGCTGGAACGCGCCGGCTTCCGTGTCGAAGCTCTTTACGGCTCCGTCCAAGGCGAACCATATCAGCTCGCCTCAAACCATCTCATCATCGTCGCCGGAATCCCCCGATGACGGTCTGACAGGCAGGGGCCTCCGATTGCCCCTGCCCGCCGCGCCCAGGCGGTGCCGGCCTGGTCAGTACTTTGGACCGATTTCCCAAGTGGGCGTCGTTCCCCCCGAGCCCCCCGAGTCTGTCGGTGGCGGCTTTTTAGGGGGCCGTTTCCCTACCGATACGTCTACACCTTGAATCGGATCTCCAGGTCCACCGCCTGACACAGGATCCAACTGATCCTCAGTCAATTCGTTTGATTCCTTGTCCGTGCTCATGAATTTACCTCCGGCTGGATTCTATCAGAATCGGCCGGACTCCTCATCCTCGTGGCGGAGGCGTGTAGTTCGCACGTCAAGTTGTCCGGTTTTATTCGCACGTGAATTGTCCGGTTCCAAATTCACATTAGTGCCGTAGACTGGTGTTGGCCGGAGCGGGAGGATAGGGCCACGCAGGGA
>Ga0194131_10002976_pt1 | contig 27225 bp, 29 predicted proteins | sample TA2KigO120mmetaG_FD_148631 | JGI IMG/M metagenome (GOLD analysis project Ga0194131, IMG submission 148631) | Freshwater microbial communities from Lake Tanganyika, Tanzania - TA2015053 Kigoma Offshore 120m | ecosystem: Environmental > Aquatic > Freshwater > Lake | place: Tanzania: Lake... | reverse complement strand
TGGATGTACCGGTTACCGCCCACTGCCGAGGTGACCAAGCCACTCTTGATTGCGTCATGGCGGGAGTTGACATCATCTGGCACGCTTCGAATCTCGGTGAAGAGGCCCTCGCCGCAATCGTCGACAAGAAAGTGCCGGTTGGTCCGGTATTTACGTTCTTGGCAAATGTGTATGACTACGGCGACAAGGCCGGTGCATCGCCAGCTGCCAAACGGATCTTTGAGGGCGAACTGGAGGACACAGGCAAAAAATTGCGACGTGCATACGACGCCGGAGTCAAACTGCTGTGCGGATCTGAAAGCGGATTCTCAATGACGCCATACGGAAACTGGCACGCCCGCGAGATGGAAGTATTCGTACAGCATCTCGGGTTGACGCCTCTCGAAGCCATTCGTTGCGCAACAATGGACAATGCAGTGGCGGTTGGCGAGTTTGGGAAGACCGGAGTGCTGGCCGAGAACTACCACGCTGACGTACTTGTGCTTGACGGTGACCCGAGCAAAGATATCGCCCTGCTAGGCGACAAGTCTCGATTTCGCCATCTCTGGTGTCGCGGTCGCAAAGTTGACCTCACGCCTTTGCCTGACCGTGGTCACTTAGCCGGCGAAAAGATCTCAGCGTGGTCCGATGTTCCTGTCACGTGGGAGCTAGCACACTCATAACTTTTTCGCGCCAAAGACCCAGGTCGAGGTAGTCCCGGAACGCCTCAATCCTGCCGCTTGCTTTATCGACATAGACGACTCCGTGGCATGGTACTGAGTACTCACTTCCATCAATCCAGAAACGGTCGACTCTCTCGAGATGGGCGCGCCACGGCAAAAAGGACTCGCTGATTATCTCCCATTGCACCCGCGAAGAACGCGAAAGAATTGGCAGAAAGAGCCGACGGATCGCATCGTGCCCCGTGTGAATCTCATATGGCACATTCTGATACGTAGCGGCTGGCGTGAAGCATCGGACGACTGCGTCTGTGTCTCTGGCCTCAACTGAGCGAAGAAACTTGGCGATAATCCCACGGGTCAATTTGGTGTCTTTGTTCATATGCAGGTACCTTACGTTCTCGGGAGGAAACCATGAAATTCGCAATTGTTACTGGCGCTGCTGGGGGTCTAGGGAGGGTTATCTCCGAGCAGCTCTCCCGTGAGGGATGGGGCGTGGGCATGCTTGACGTGAGTCGAGTGGCGCTCGAAGCAGGGGGGCTTCCGACGAACTGTCAAGCCATTGCATGCGATGTAGGCGATCCATCGTCAGTCGAGGCGGCCTTTCAGCAATTCGGCGCAGTACCAGATCTCGTGGTAAACAATGCCGGAATCGTGCGATTCGGACCATTGATCGACCTGGAGCAGCAGGACTTCGATGCTGTAGTCAGAGTGAACCTTGTGGGAGCATTTATTGTTGCTCGCCATTGTGCCGCACAGATGCGAAACGCAGGCAAAGGTGGAGTAATCATCAACATCACTTCAATGAACGGCATCGTGCCGGGACCGAATAGTGGCGCTTACACTTCCACCAAAGCGGGTCTGGCTCTTCTGACGAAGCAGATGGCGGTGGAGTGGGGTCCGTTCGGAATTCGCGTTAACGCGATTGCACCTGGTCTCATGGATGCGGGAATGAGTAATGCCATTCATGCTGACCAAGAAGTTCGACGATCGCGGGAGGCCAAGATTCCCGCCCGCCGACTGGGTAGACCCGACGATATCTCGAACCTCGTTTCGTTTCTTGCGTCAGACAAAGCCAGCTACATCACTGGCGAGAATATTCTCGTTGATGGCGGCATCACCATGAGCGTCCTTACGATGCTCCCGCGACCAAAGTCAGTTGACAAATTCGGCACGGGTAAATGAAGAAACTCGCCGTTGTAACAGGTGCCGGCGGCGGCATTGGCGCAGTTATCGCTCACCGACTTTCAATAGACGGCTTTGATGTCATCAAGCTTGATATCGCGGGCGACGACTATCTGCGCTGTGATGTGAGCGACGAACGCGAAGTGAACGAAGTCGTCAATTCCCTCGGTCCCGTCGACGTTCTCGTCAACAATGCCGGAATCTGGCGATTCACTCCGCTGGCGGAGACGTCGACGAAAGACTTTCAGGACGTCATGAATGTCAATGTGCTCGGCCCCTTTCAGATGTGCCGCGCGGTGGTACCGACGATGATTGCGCGACGTAGCGGCTCCATCGTCAATATCGTCTCGATTGCTGCGACGAATGCGAGTCCAAGTGTGGGGTCTTACACACCGTCCAAGGCAGCGTTACTCGCGATGACGCGCCAAATGGCTGTCGAGTGGAGTGTGTTTGGAATCCGGTGCAATGCTGTGGGGCCAGGACTCATTCTGACCAGTGGCGCAGGCGTTTACGGCGACCCCGAAGTTAGTGAGGCTCGAGCACGCGCCGTGCCACTGGGCAGGCTCGGAGTACCAGATGACATCGCTCACGCAGTGTCATTCTTCGCTTCCGAAGAGTCCGCTTACATCACTGGTCAGGCGCTCTTTGTCGACGGCGGCCTCACTCAATCGCTGATGTCATTTCTGCCACGCCCCAAGGGCATAGCTGGACCTCAACTTCAACAGCGAGGGTAGGCGCGCGACCGCTAAGTAGTGTGGCTTTGATGCGAGCCCTCGACGAAATGTCTGTACTCATCACAGGTGGCGGATCGGGAATCGGTGAGGCAACGGCTCGATTGCTGGCAGCAAACGGTGCTCTTGTGACCGTGACCGGCCGCCGATCAGCGAAGGTACGAGCTGTTGCCGAAAGCGTTGGCGATAACTGCTCGTGGCTCGCCGCCGATGTCACGAAGCACGAGGATCGCCAACGGATGGTCGAGCATGCGGTACGACACGGAGGCGGTCGTCTCGATGCCTTGGTCTCTAATGCGGGCAACATGGAACGAACTCCGATTGAGTCGTGGACTCCCGAGCGACTTCGACAGGTCTTTGAAGACAACGTGATTGCCGGAATGATGCTGGCTCAAGCAGCCCTTTCCCATCTGGAGTCCAGCAAGGGTGCTGTCGTCTTTATTGGTTCGATTTATTCCGTTCGTTCGTACCCCGGCGCGGCGCCGTACGCGGCAACAAAAGGTGCATTGGAGACCTTGGCTCGGGTACTCGCGGCCGAACTCGGTCCGCGAGGTATCCGCGTGAATGCCGTTCGCCCAGGAGCGGTGCTGACCGAGATCAATCAGCGGGCCGGATTGTTTGATGACGAGCAGGCAGCCAAGCGACTCGCGGGAATGGCTAACCACCACGCACTTGGCAGAATTGGAACATCGACCGAAATCGCGGAAGGAATCGAGTTCGCGATTCGTGCTGAATGGGTTACGGGCACCGTCATCACCATCGACGGAGGATTGGGTCTGGGAGTTATTGTGTGACTATGAACGTCTTGACAGTGACGACCTTCGCCGAAGCGAAAGAGGTATACCGTCACAAGGATTTTCGACAGGCCCTTTATGACGCTGGCGAAGTGGTTATGGGCGACGTCATCATCAATCTGCACGGAGATGAACACCGCGCGCGACGCCGGCTCGAGAACCGTCTGTTTCGTAGAGAAACACAAGTGCACTATGAACGCGATCTCTTTCCTCCTATCGTCACTGAGACACTGACGCCTTGGCTCGCAACTGGTCGAGCTGAACTCGTAGAGCTCTCGCATCAGTTCATGATGAATCTTGCCGCGCTCAACGCTGGCCTTGACCGACCAAAGCGCACACCCGAGGAGACCGCGAACCTCTATGCGTTCATGATGAAATTTGTCGAAGGAGCCACGCTGGCACACTCCACCCGTGACCCAGCCGTGGTGACTCGAGAAATCACGGCTGCAAAGAAACAGTTCGACACGGAGTTTCTTGGGCCATCAATCGATCGTCGACTAGCTCTCATCGCCAGCGATGACGGATTTGGAGCCAATCTCCCCAAGGATGTCCTTACCGTGCTACTACAGAACGAAGACGCATTACATATCCCGCGCGAGATCTTGTTGCGTGAGATTGCGTTCTTCCTCCTCGCTGGAGCGCACACATCTGCAACTGCGTTCGTGCGCACGCTGGACCATCTGTTTACGTGGTGTAAGGACAACCCCGACGATGCAGCCCGTTCGCGCTCCGATAAGCAGTTCGTTCAGTCAGCTGTCTACGAAACGATTCGACTGTTCCCTTCAAGTCCCGTCGCGATGCGTCGCGCCACACGTGACATTGAGCTCAAGTCGGGCACCGTCGTGAAGACTGGCGAGACGGTGACGATTGATCTGATGTCAGTGAATCGCGATGTCACAGTATTCGGGTCGGATGCCGCCACGTTCAATCCAGCCCGAACTCCACTCGACCCCACTGCAGATGCCTGGGGGCTCTCCTTCGGGCACGGTATGCACGCATGCATCGGTCAAGAATTGGCTGCGGGAGTGCTTGATCGCTCTGGGGAGACCGCGGAATTCGAATACGGTCTCGTCAGCGTCGCTGTCCAAGCGATGCTCGACCGCGGCGCGGCACCCGATCCTGCTCGCCCACCGAAAATGGACACGACAACCAAACGCCCGTACTGGGGCGAGTATCACATTCTTTTCGTATAGAGCCAAATGACTCAGCACGAGTCATCACGAACGAGGTTTTCTGCTTCGGAATCGAGCGTCACTGCTGTCGCGGTGCGATAGGCAAGAGTTGCTAGCTCAGTCGGAGTGAGTGATTGACGTAGCTCGACACTCTGTACCTCGACCGAGATCGGAACCTGCGGGACACTGCGCAGAAATGTTCGAAGGTCAAGTTCTCCAGATCCCGGCATCAGTCGACCAAATCTGGCTTCCTCGATCAACTGTGCGTCGCCGGACGGAGAGACAATCGGCGCATCACACAATTGCAAGTAGCAAACGTCGGTCGCAGCTTCGGAAAGTTGACCGAACGTCGAGCCCGACCTCTGCATATGAAGCGCATCTGCCAGAACCATCACCTCATGTCTCCCAAGGTGCTTCACCACGGAGAGAGCCTGCGTGAGAGTCTTGATTGCCGTGAATGGCATGAATTCGAGCGCAATGACGAGACTATGAGCGGCTGCTTTGTCTGCTAGCTCGTCCAGTCTCTGCAATGTCTCAATTTCGTTCGGCGTGTCACTTACGGTAAGCACTGCCTTCGCGCCCAGCGTCAATGCGGCTTCGAACAATACGTCCGTCGTTGACCGATCTTCGCTACCGATTCGGATCACTTCAATATCGAGCACAGTCAGACCGCTATCAGCAAGTACCATATGCAGCTCGACGAGCTCACCCCGAGTTGGCGGAGCAAGGTCAAAGCGCAGTCCGACTCCATCGAAGCCCGCGATGCCGGCTCCAACGACCATCTCGGCGCGTGTCGAGGCGGGCGCCGTGGCTGAGGCTAGGAAAAGTGGGCGCATCTACAGTGGACTCATGAGCCTAGATTCCCACGCTGCCGGGATGGCGATGAGCGAGATTCGGTTATCTCGATACTCCTCAGCCCGCGAGGCAATGAGATCTCGTGACCTCCGGCAAGGCCTCTACGACGAAGGCCATGCCCTCATGGCAAAGGTCATCGTCAATCTGCACGGCGCCGAACACACCGCGCGTCGACGACTGGAGAATCGTCTGTTCCGACGGGAAACTTTCGTGCACTGGGAACGCAACCTAATACCTGCTTCAATAAGGGCAAGTCTTACCGAGCACAGTGGACTCGAGTCGGTGGACATGGTCCAGCTAGCGCGGAATACGATGATGCGAATCGCTGCGGATATTGCGGGGATTGACCTCGGCGATAGTCCAGAACGGTTCGCGCAACTTGCTGGCCTAATGGCACGCATGGCTCGCGCGGCGAATGTTAATCACTTCATAGGCGACAAATCAGATGTCGTCAACGATGGCAACGTGGCACTCGCCGAGTACGAGCAAGAGTTTTTCGCTCCTGCGCTCCAGCGCAGGATGGTAGCCCTTCGGCGCGTGGAGACCGATGGTCTCGCGGAGTCAGAATTGCCGAAGGATGTGTTGATGACACTCCTTACAAGTCAGAAAACTCTTGAGATTCCCATGCACGACATACTTCGGGAGATCGCGTACTACCCATGGGTCGGTTCACATTCAACGTCAGGGGCCTTCGTCAACATGATGGATCATGTATTTGACTGGATTGAGGCTGATCCAGGTCAGCGGTCGGTGCTCGCCAAAGACATCTCGGCTCTCCAGCGGATGGGGTTCGAGTCCCTTCGTCTACATCCCGCAAGCCCAGTCTCAGAGCGAGTCGCCACCCGGGATCTCGTGCTCTCCGATGGCACGAATATCGCATGTGGGTCCCGTGTGATTATCGAATTGAAGATGGCGAACCGTGACCCTGATGCGTTCGGTCTCGATGCCGATCAGTTCCGACCAGGCCGAAACCTGCCCGCTGATGTGTCGCCGTGGGGGCTTAGCTTCGGTACTGGATTCCATGCATGTGTTGGTCAGGAGGTAGTTGGGGGTACCGATCTCGGCGCGGATGAGACCGGGGTTCCCCTGCACGGTGCGGTAGCGACAATGGCGCAAATCTTGCTGCAGCACAACGCGAGGCGTGACCCTGCGCGCCCAGCTTCACGCGACGAACAATCAGTGCGACGTCACTTCCTCGAGTATCCAGTACTCATTGATTGAGACTCAACAACCAGTCCTTCTTGCCTGCTAGCTCGCTCCCAAAGCGTTTCGGACCGTGATACGACGGTCGTAGAACTTGCGCATCGAGACACGCTTCACTTCCTCGTACCCACGCACCAACTCGGGTAGGCTGAGTAGCTCCACACACTCCCGACGATTGTCGTCCGAGATAACGGATTGGACGAGCGCGATGTCTTCGAGATAGTCAGCGAGCAGCCTTCGCTCTTCACGACGAATCGAGCTCAGCGCGAAGATGTCAAGAGGGGTTGACCTGAGATGCCGCATTGCTACTAGCCCTGCGAATATTGGCATCGCAAGAGAGGCCGGAAGAGCGATTTTGGACTTTAGTCCGAGTGCGGTGAGAAAGGGCGGCTGCAACAAGAACCGCTGACGCCGACCATCTGGTACGAGGCGAGTCAATTCCGATCGAAATTGAGTCTTGCGGTGCAATCGGGCAACCTCGTACTCATCCTTAACGGCGGTTAGTCGAAATAGCTGCAGTGTCGCGGCTCGAGAGACTGCTCCTGTCGCGCCAAACACCTCAGATTCGCGTTTGGCAAGACCATTAACCACCTCGAAGTAACAATGCGCTAGACGACGACCTTGATAGTCGATGAGTTCCGCCGTGAGCAATTGGACAAGTCGCTGGTCCTTCTCCTCTTGTCCCTGCACAACATCACGGGAAACGATCTGTGTGGCGACTTCTCGCGCCCGCGAGGAGGGCGAGGGATCCATTTGTCCAGGACGGTGATCGGGCAACAAAGCTGCAAGGGCGCTCGGCTTAGCCACTGCCAACCTGCCAACCGCGAAGGCCTTCTTGCTTCGCTCGACCGACGCACCGTTGACCTCGATTGCTCGCACTAACGAGGCCTCCGTCACCGGCAAAAACCCGCGCTGATAAGCCATGCCCAAAGCGATGACGTTTGCGGTCATATGGTCTTTGAATACCCCTTCCGCAATCCCGAGGATGTCAGAAACCTGCCGAAAGTCAGGATTTACACATTCCCCAATCGAAGTCGTGAGTTCTGCCAGCGAACCAAAGCTTGCTTCGGTATGCAACATCATCTCTGCGGTCGGGACCACAGAAGTGGAGAGCACTGCTCTAGTTCGAAGTGGGCTTAGACGAGTACGGTGCCGTGGATCGTTCGCCACGAGCAAATCAAGCGCGATGAAGGTATCAACGGCTTGGTCCGTGAGTGACTGGGAGGTGTTTGATGGAGTTTGGAATATCTTAAGGTGCGACACGACAGGGCCGCCCTTCTGGGAGAGTCCCGTCTGATCGAGGCCCGTGACATGCAATCCGTCAAACGCCGCGGCGGTGGCGAGAATTTGGTTGAGTGTGACGAGACCGGTTCCACCAACACCAACCGTGTAGACACCAAATCCATCATCTGGGATTGTGGTCGGTACAACTGGTGATGGGATGTCTGGGAGTTGTATCCGCGCGACGTCCACCGAACGTGATGGAGCGCGATCGACTTCAACGGTCACGAAGCTCGGACATTCACCATCGAGGCAGGAGTAGTCGGTGTTGCATGAACCTTGGTGAATCTGGGTCTTGCGACCGAGCAGACTCTCCACGGGTTGCACCGACAAACAGCTGCTCTTCACACCGCAGTCACCGCAGCCTTCGCAAACTGCCTCATTGATTACGACACGTGTCTTGCGTTCTGGTACGAGATCCCGCCTACGCAAACGTCGGAGCTCGTTCGCACAGGCCTGGTCGTAGACGAGTACTGTAACGCCAGGTGTGGCTGCCAGTCGTAGCTCGACTGCCGAAACCTCGCTCCGATCCCACACCTCTATATCGGTGGGCAGTTGACTTCGGACCTCGGCTGAGTAACGCACAAGCTCGTCAGTCACTATCGCAATTTTGGCAACACCCTCTGCTAGCAAACTGCGACACAGTTCGGGGATCGTCTGCTGCCCCGAAGGCATCTGCCCACCCGTCATCGCGATGACGCCGTTGTACAGAATGCGGAAGGTGATGTTTACTCCTGCCGCCACGGCAAATCGCGGAACCAATGATCCAGAGTGGAAGTACGTTCCATCTCCCATGTTCTGGGTGAAGTGAGCAGTGGATGTGAACGGAGCTCGTCCTACCCACTGTGCCCCCTCACCACCCATGTGCGTATACGAAGTGGCCCCGCGGTCCATCCACATGACGAGTGCATGGCAGCCGACTCCCCCACCAATCGGACCGTGACCATGATCGGATGTCGAGCGATTGTGTGGACAACCTGAACAGAAATAGCTGGTGCGCGACGATGCCGCAACGCGTTCGGCCGCCGATGCGACCGGGATGAGCTCACGACCGGCGGGCAGTTCGACGAGCTCACCGAGCTCTCCCCGCAGAATGTTTCGAATGCGATCGGCGTTTAACTCACCATCTGACGGAAAGAGAAGCGCGCCGGATGAGTCCCGCTTGCCAAGTACCCGCGGCCTTCGCTCAGAATCATAGAGCTGGTCTCGGATGTATCGCTCCAGAAGCGACCGTTTCTCTTCGACGACGATGATTGTGTCGAGTCCCCGCGCAAACTCTGCACAAGTTTCAGGCTCCCACGGATAGAGAGCGCCAACCTTAAGCAGTCGGATGCCCCGCCGGACGAGTTCGCTGTCAGAAAAACCAAGCTGGCGAATAGCCTCACGCGTCTCAAAGAATGTCCGACCAGCAGCGACGATTCCGACCGTCGCACTGCCGTCTTCGTTGACGATTTCGTTCACTTTGTTCTCCCGCAAAAACCGGACCGCGGCAGGAAGTCGTCGCGCGTGCAACTCGGATTCCAGCTCCAGCGTGTCGGGGATGAAGAATCTTGCCCTTTGCGCGAATGACCAACGCTGCTCACCGAAAGACCACTCCGTCCTGGTGCGCGGATGCCAGGCGCTCGAAACACAAGCAATACCGAATCCATCGGCGATCGTCGTCACAATCTTCAACGCGGTGTACAGGCCGGTGGACCGCGACAACTCGAATCCGACTCGGCCGTAGTCGAGAACCTCCTGTACCGTGCCCGGGTACAACACGGGGATTCCAAAGTCGATCAAAGACAATTCGCTGGCACTCGGCATTGTCGACGATTTCGACCCTGGGTCATCACCAACGAGAAGGATGACTCCACCATTCTTTCCTGCTCCGTGGAGGTTCGCGTGCCGAAGAACATCACTAGAACGATCAAGACCCGGAGCCTTGCCGTACCAGACACCAATCACGCCATCATGTTCTGTTAGAGGAGCGAGATGATCCTGCTGGCTTCCCCACACCGCTGTGGCTGCCAACTCCTCGTTGAGCCCATCGACGTGTGTGATTGGAAGATTTCGCTTGTCCATTTTTCGCAGTGCTTGGTCAAACCCCGCTAGCGGAGAGCCTGGATATCCGGACACGAAGGCAGCGGTACGCAATCCACGAGCATGGTCGGCCCGAAGTTGATCGGCAACCAATCTCGCAGCCGCTTGAACTCCAGTCAGCAGGATGTCGGAATCAACCAGATAGTCACGCTGCGAGAGGGTAAAGGCTTGGGCATCGATGCCAGCTTCGCGGGCGGCGGTCATACGACGCTAAGAAACGGGGTTTCCAAGTTCATCCATGATGGTGACGGCTTCGCCAGGACAAGTGCGTGCGATCTTGAGCAACCGTTCGAGTGACGTCTCCACAACATCCATAACTGGCTCAGCCAGTTCGTCGCCGTCGAATCGAAAGAGGTCGCCTGCGTCCCCGACACACTTACCGGAACTGATACACCGATCCTTTCGAACGACGATGCGGTATGCCATGTTCGCGAGACTAGTCAGAACGTGACATCACGCTGCGGCGATTGGGTCTAATGATGCCGCATGCGTTCCTGCGATAGCTCCAAATGTGAAGGCCAGACCAAGGGTTCCACCCGCACCCCAATACGCCTGTCCCGCCCGAGATGAGACGCAGTTACCAGCTCCGTACAACCTCGGAATTACTCGGTCTTCTTCATCCAAGAACCGGCCCGCCGCGTCGGTCACTGGGCCTCCCTTGGTATCGAGTGCCCCTCCCCCCAGCAGGATGCAGTGATACGGGTCGGTTGGCGAGAGAGGATGCATCGTCGGATTCGGTACGCCATTTCTCGCAGCGAGCGCCCATCGTTGCTCAATTGCGGTCTCGCCACGAGCAAAGTCTCCATCGACTCCACACGTTGCGAATTCATTTAATCGCAGCACTGAGTCGTGCACGGTCTCGACGAAATGCTCGTCGAGTTGGACACCGCCGACGAACGCCCCGAGACGAGACAGGCGTTCGTTGATGCGCACAGAAAGGTCAAGCAGCGTGGGAGCCGAAATCACATAGTCTGGTCGCTCCCCAGGCTGCGGAACGGGCCATCGGAACGGACTATGAGCCGTGCCGTTGATCACATGATCGTCGAACAACATCAGTAGCACTCGATTCGGATACTCAAGTCTCTGTGAATCCCAGATGAGGTGCACCTGACCGCGCTCGTTGTAAGGGGCCTTCTCATTCACCACACGACGCCCAAAGCGGTTCACCATCAACATCGAGTCACCGAAAGGTGAATATAAGTCATCAATCGTTTCGGTGAGTCGATGGCTGAGCTCAAGAACAACTTGATCCCACCACGCGTGCGACATGTTGCCGAGCTGAGCACCAATGTGCGATGCCATCGTAACGAGATTGTCTGTCGATGATCGCGCGGCAGCACCTCCAAAATTGGACCTCGTAGGAACGTGTCTCGCATCCTCGCATTGTGCAAGAACCCGCCCGAGCCGAAGATAACACCGCAACGGGCTCCCATTAAGTGCACGCGACGACCGGAACGCACCTCAATCCCCATGGCATGGCCAACTTCGTTCTGCAGGATTCGATGGACCGAATGATTAGTGAGTACTCGCGCGCCGAGGTCCGTCGCGGCTCCCAACAGTCGCTGGACAAGCCACGCTCCCCCCATGCATCACGTGTTCTTTGCCAGTGCCTGGGGTATGCGATCTTCAGCGAACGCCCTAATGGCGCTTTGTCTTCGTCTAGATGGCCCTGGTAGTCGGGGTAGTCAAGTGGCGCAAGTCTGACGACGTCTTCGGCCTCAGCTCGCTCCACCAGTTGCGCTGCGTGGTCAAGGAATGTCGAGAGCATCTCAAATCGGTGTGTTCCGATACCGAGATCTTCCGTATCCGCTCGATAGTCGAGTGGATACGAGCACCGCGCCATGTAGCGAATCGCGTCGGCGCGATCATCGACGATTCCCGCCGCTCTCATGTGATGATTATTGGGAATCCACATGACTCCTCCCGACTTGGCAGTTGTACCTCCGACGACTGCCGACTCTTCCAACACGAGGACGGATTTCTTCTCTCGGGCGGCACTCCACGCAGCCGCGCTACCCGCGGCTCCTCCGCCGACGACCACCACATCGACGGCCTCGTGTCGTTCGTACGGTAACAGCGAGTGCGTTTGTCATCGCATTGGGCGCTGTCTCGGCGAACACCATCGGATATTTGGTACCCGACTTGATGAGCGATTTACGTATTAGCCGAGCATCTGCAGGGCTCATCACTGGTCTGTTCTTTCTGGCAACCGGAGCTGGTGCATTCACCGTTAGTCGAATAGTTCAACGTTTTGGCCCACGTCATTCGCTTGTTGCAGCCTCGCTGACGGTAATGCTTCTCGCCACAGCGCCGGGTGCCGCAGGCGTGTACTGGGTGCTCTTGCTGTACGGGCTCTGCTGCGGATTTGCATACTCACTCGCCACAGTTGGAACGAACGTTGCAGTCGCCGCCGTCGTGACAGAGCGGAGGCGAGGTGTTGCCCTGACAGCAAAGACCTCGCTGGCGCCACTGTTCTCAGAGACCTCGTCGATTCTTGTCGGCTACTTCGTTGACGACATCGGGTGGCGGAGCATTCTCTTCGTCATTGCTGCTCTGTGCTTGGCCGTCGCAACGAATTCCCTATTGTCGTTTCGCGGCCCCGCACCGAGAAGCGTGCGAAAGTGTACAACCTCGCAACGGTCCGGTCTGGGTCCGACGATTTACGTGTACGGCGTTGCAGTATTTCTTAGCTCTGGGGGCGGTAGCGCGTTTTTCCTCTGGATCGTCCCATTCCTCAAGCAGGACCTTGGCCTATCGTCGCGCGAGTCGGGGCTCGTTGCAGGCGTCATGACAGTGGTCAGCGCTGTTGGCATGGTCTGCATCGCTCTGGTTTCTGACCGTCTCGGCGTTCGCCGTCGTTTTGATGTGATTATCAGCCTCACGGGGATCTGCGGAATCGCAGCCGTGGTGCTGCACAGCGAACATCGCCTCTCTTCTACCTTCATTGTCGCCCTGCTTGCCATCGGGGTTCTTACCATCGCGACGAACTCCGGACTCATGCATGCCGCGATAGTCGAGCTGGCCCCGCAGTCGGTAGCTCGTGCGACGGGCATCACACTTACGGGCTATTACCTCGGTTCATTCGTCGCGCCGTACCTGTTCGGTTTCGTAGCCGATCGTCGTAATTATTCGGCGGCCTGGCTGGCAAGTGGCGTCGCACTTTGCCTGGCGACGATGCTGCTCATCTGGATACGCGCGTCGCACTTAAAGTCAGGCGACTTGCGATGTGCCTCAGGCATCACCGCTTGATGAGTTTGTCCGAGCTTGCTTGATCCCGCGATTTTCGAGTTCCTTCACGATGCGCTCACGGAGCACATGCTCTTTGATCTTGATTCTCAACATGAATTCGAGTTGCTGCACATTGATTTGCGCCGCCGAGGAGTCTTAGCCGATTTCGCTACGAATATGCGCTGCAAGACTACGAAGTCGCGCAGCGTGGTATGGGGCCTTGGCGTAGAGGATGACTTCATCACAGCCCGCTTCGTGCAAGGCCGCTGCAAGTCGCACGGACTCAACCTCATCAAACGGCTCAAAGAGATGGGCCGAGATCTCAATTTCTTCTGGATTGCGACCCACTTCGGCACAATGGCGTTCGAGCACATCTCTCTTGCGGCGCAATTCGAGAGGGTCTCGCCCCGGATAGTTCCAGTGATCCGCGTAACGAGCGACGATGTTTAACGTCCGACGCTCCCCTGCCCCGCCAATGACGATTGGAGGACGCGGATGCTGCACGGGTTTTGGTTCGCAATGCGCCTCGCGAAGTTGATAATGGGCGCCACTGAACGACGACACAGTCCGAGTCAACAATGTGTCGAGCACTTGACATGCTTCCTCGAGCATGTCCATTCGAATCTTTAGCGGCGGAAACGGTATTCCGTAGGCATCATGCTCGGCCTGGTTCCACGCCGCACCAATTCCAATAAGGAGTCGGCCGCGCGACGCGACATCAAGGGTTGCGCACATATTCGCGAGCACGGCAGGGTGCCGATACGTATTGCCAGAGACCATCAATCCGAGTCGAAGTCGTCGTGTTGCACCGGCAAGATACGACAACGCAGACCAACCCTCGAAGCATGGGCCGTCAACTGTGGGTTCAAGTATCGGGTAAAAGTGGTCAAACAGCCAGCCAGCTTCAAACTCATCGGACTCATCGAGTTCGCGCCAGCATGACTCGAGGTCGGTCCACGAACCGTGCTGTGGCTGGGTCTTGAACGTCAGTCGGAGTCGGCCACTCATATACCGCCTACTTCGGCGTCTGATTTACCGCATAACCAGGCAATGCTTCGTCGAATGAGCGTCTGGTGCTGGTCATTGCTGAGCGATTCAGCATCATGACCTAGCGCGTCGTATACGACGCGGCCCGGACCAGCGGAGGTCGTCCATAGCGCTGGTTCATCCGAAGTGGTGCGATCATCAGCTTCTGAAACAAGGTGAACAGTGGAAGTGGGATCGACGGCAAGTCTGCTGTACCGCTCATCACGAATCCGAAACGAACCAAGACCCTTAACAATTGGATGCGCGGTAGTCGTACGCATAGTCAGCACTGCTGGAGAAGGATGAAATGACCGTCCCCACTCCCATGTTCCTCCCAGCCACGTACCCCAGGCGGGCCAGTCGTCAAAACAGACTGGTGCAGTGTGCAACGCAAATAATGGGGTTCCGCGTAGACGGTACGCCGCGAGCAGATCTTGCAGGGATTGGCTGCAGGAACGTGACCAGTGCTCCCGCTGTGACTCGTTGTAGCGCGAGTCAAGCATCTGAAACCAGCACGCGTAAACGGAGACGATATCCCACTGTCGTTCGCGTAAAAGTTCTTCCGTCTCGCCGAGCTCAGTGGTGACCGTAGTCCGTATCTCTTCGACGCCGCATGTGTCAATGATGTTTGCCAGCATCGGAGCCGTACAACCGAAGTCGTGCCCCAGCCGCCGCTGATGAGAAGATTGTGCCGCATGTCAGTTGCTGTCTGTTGCGTAGGCTATCCCACCGTAGTCATGCAGCGGTCAGCTAACCCCACGGCACTGCAGATTCGCGAAGTTGGTCCACGTGACGGTCTCCAGGCAGAGGCTCCACTGTCTACAGACAAGGCATCGATCTCATCTATCGGTTGGTTGGTTGTGGAGTTCGCAACATTGAGGTGGCGTCGTTCGTTCGCGATGATCTCGTCCCCTCCATGGCCAACGCCGAGGCAGTAGTCGACAAGCTTCCGCAAGTCGCGGGACTGGTGTGTTTTTGTCTCGTGGCAAATCAGAAGGGTGTCGCGCGAGCAGCAGCCTGCGGACTGCGCCAGGAAACAATTACGGTTTCCCTCTCCGACACCTACTCACGCAAGAACGTCGGAGAATCCACTCGCGATGCCGTGCGTACGGTTGAGTCAACGCTGAAGTCAGAACAGCAGCGAGGTCTCTACTCCGATGTGGTTGTCTCATGCAGTTTCGGTTCGCCCTTCGGCGACGTAGACGTACTTCATGATTTACCTGACCTACTTCACAAACTGGGAACTGCAGGACCAGATGCTATTACACTCGCCGACACCACCGGAGTGGCTACTCCCAGGCAGTTATCACAAGTCGCAGAGGTGAGTGGTACCGACTTTGGGATACACCTACACGACACGCGAGGTAATGCACTGGTGAATGCCTACGCAGCGATGCAATTAGGATTCACCCGCTTTGACACTTCTATTGGTGGAATCGGTGGCTCACCGTTTGCTCCTGGAGCGATGGGAAACCTGGCAACCGAATCTTTGGTGTTCCTGGCCCATGACGAAGGGCTCGCAACTGGAATAGACTTAAATTCACTACTCGAGGTCGGACGTTTCTTACAGACCGTCCTTCAACATCAACTACCCTCTCGGCTGCTTCAGGTCACCTCGAACTGAACTGCCGAACGCTCCTGCAAGTACGGGCGAACGCATTTACGGACGAACTCGACATGTGCCGGGTGAGTTGAATACTCAAGGTACGCGGCCCGATCAGCAAAGTCGGCAACGACGGCGATGTCGAAATTCCCGCTAGCAATACCCACGTCCCGGCCAAAAACAAAGCGTTCGACTGAGGGGATTTGTGTCGGAAGGATTGCTAGTCCGTTCAGGATTTCTTCGCGTACGTGGTTGTCGGCACCCTCAGTCAACCGAAACATCACCACGTGTCGAAACATGTGCTTCCAACCTTTGAAATAGCTCTATTTCGGCTTGCAATAGCTTAGAGGTCAGGCTATCGTTCAAGCAGCGGGTAGTCGCCCGTAAAAGCAAAAGGGGGCGTTTTGTGAAAAATCACAAGAAAATTCGAGTGGCTCTTATCTCGGGACTTGCCTTCGCCATGGTGTCGTTGGCACCAATCTCGGCCACGGCATCCGTCACGGAAGAGAAGGTCTCGCTTACGGAGTATGTCTCCGAGAAGCCGGGATTCACCACGGCATACCTGCTTGAGGGTGTGGCCAAAACCAAGATAAAGACGAGTAAGACACAACCAGGCACGAAAGTCGGATCGTCCACTACGTCGAAGCGTGCAGTCAAGGGTAAAAAGGTAATTATCACAGACGTGACGACGGAGATTGGTGCCAAGAACACAACCGTAACCACCAGAGTCAGCACACTGACTCGCAAGAAGCTAGACGAGAGTGCGGATAACAAGCCGCAGCAAGGTGTGACCAAGACATCAATCAAGATCGGCACAACTCAGCCGATTACCGGTGTCGCAGCCATCGCCGGTCAAGGTCTGTACGCCGGTGTGAAACTCGCAGTCGATGAAGTTAATGCCAAGGGAGGCATCAACGGTCGTCTCATCGAGTTCATAAGCCTTGACGACACATTCGACGTACCCCGCAATGTCGCAAATATGCGACGCCTCGTCGAACAGGAAAAAGTTTATGCAATCCTGAGCCCGGCAGGCTCGCAGGCCCTGCCCGCATCTTGGAATCTCATTAAAGAGAAACGGGTCCCCGTTTGGGGACCAGTCTCGCCGGCTGACGCAAAGATCGAACCGCTCTTTATCCTCGGGCCCAGCCGCACCGAGCAGCTTCGTAAGGGCATCGACTGGCACGCCAAAAATGGTTGCACGAAGCTTGCCCTCATCGGACAGCCGAATGAACTCGGAGCCGAGGGCAAGAAGGCAGTTGAGTTGCAACTGAAGGTGCACAAGTCAATGAAGCTTGTCGCCTCGGAAGAAGTTGCCGTCCGCAGTCAAGAGATTACAAATGCTGTGCTGAAGATTCGTGACGCCGGAGCTCAGTGCGCGGTCATGGCAACGGACAACGTTCAGGTCGCGCTTGTGCTAAAGAAAATTCAGGAACTTGGCTTGAACATTAAGGTTGCCTCAGATAACGGTGCTGGCGGTACAGGTGGCACGAACATGGTTAGACTCGCTGGCGCTGCTGCGGACGGATTCGTCGGCGGATTGCAGGTGAACCTGCCGACTGACCTCTCTTCAACTGGAGTGAAGGCGTGGCGCACCTTGGCTGACAAGTCCACCCTGCCTCAGGCGACGAATAACTTCTCACTTCAGACGTATACCTACTCCAAGTCGTTCTTCAAGGCACTCGGGCGCCTGGGCGACAATCTCAATTGGAACAGGCTGTATCAATTGCTGGAGACAGAAAAAGTTAATAATCTTGGGGCTGCCCCGAACATCACGTGTGGTCCGCTACCAACTGGACGATCCTGCGCAAAAGGCGCGGCGCTGGCGCAATACAATGCCACCACAAGCACCTGGACGATCGTTTCGCCGTTTGGACCGCCTGAGGGCGATTAGTCAAAATTAGATTCGGCGGGAGGCGGGGTTCTCGGCATCATCAGCCGAGAACCCCGCCTCTCTGTCTGTCAGGACGATGCCGAAAGGAGCAGGATGATCCAGCAAATACTTTCGGGGCTCGAAGCCGGCAGCTGGTACGCGATGCTCGCCGTCTCAATCGTCATCGTCATGAAGGCAACTGACGTTCCAAATTTTGCCCAAGCACAGATTGGAATGCCCGGTTCGTACATCGCAGTCAACCTCATCGGGAAGGGGTGGCACGCGATACCAGCGATGTTGATTGGACTTGCTGTTGGTTACATCATCGGGGCAATAATCGAGCGAATCGCTATCCGCCCCCTCTCATCCCTTAGTCATTTTCCGATGCTGGTAATGACCATCGGACTCACATACGCCCTCGTTAGTTTCGTCACCATCACCTTCGGCTCAGAGCCCCGTAGTTTTCCCGCACCCTGGACGGAAGGGGGTTGGTTTTTTGGTGATCTTTATGTTCCCTATTCCCAAGTCATCACGATTCTCCTCGGCATCGCGCTCGCACTCATTCTCACATACTTCTTTCGCACAACTTGGGGTGTTCGGATGCGCGCAATCTCCGAGAATCCTGGCGTTGCGCGACTCCTCGGGATCAATAGCGGGGTCGTGTCAAGCCTCGCTTGGGGGTTGGGTGCCGCAATCTCAACGTTGGCGATGATGCTTCATACCCAGGCAACCCTGTTGGCCGACTCTTCCGCGGACCCACTTATCCTGAAGGCCTTTGTTGCCTCTGTTCTTGGAAGCTTCACCTCACTCTCAGGCGCCTTCATTGGCGGTCTCGCCATCGGCATCCTCGAAAACCTCACAGGTGTGTGGATTGGTACCGGCTGGAAGGAGGCGGCAGCCCTCGTGGTCGTAGTCGTGTATCTGTTCGTGCGGATGCCATCGCTTGCAAAGACCATCAAACCAAGAGAGGTTTAGCAATGGCCAGTGCAGAGACGACTGTGAACATTCCCGAATGGGTATCACATCCCCGACGCCCACGGAGGGCTACCGTCACGAGACTCGCATTGCTCGCAATGATGCTTGTTTTGCCCTGGTTTTTGGGCGGCTATTACATCTACATCGTTTCTCTCGTTCTGGTCTACACCTTGAGCACGCTCGGTATGAACGTCATGGTCGGTTGGACTGGTCAAATTGGGCTTGCCGTTGCCGGATTTTTCGGTCTTGGTGCCTACACCACTTCAATTCTGCATGAACGGGGATTGCCCTGGATCGTAGCGTTACTGGCAGTCGGAGTTTTTGCGGCGGCCACTGGATTCGTCGACGGTTACCCAGCAGTCCGCTTGTTTGGATTCTTCCTCGCCATCGCCAGCCTGGCGTTCGGAGACCTCATTCTCCGGGTCATCATTGAAGCCGATGGTCTGACCGGTGGAGGTGGTGGTTACCCGGTGCAACTGCTTGACTTCTGGGGTTTCGATCGGGAGATTGCGTTGTACTACTTGTGTTTGCTCGCCATTGTCGGCTTTATGGTTCTCGTCGGTCGCGTGCTTGATGGTCGGCTCGGGCGCACAATGCGTGCTGTCAACAACATTCAAATCGTCGCCCCCTCGCTCGGTATAGCTCCACCGAAGTACAAGCTCATAGCCTTCATGATTTCTGGGTCGATTGCTGCGATCGCGGGTGCAATATTTGCCCAACTGCTCACCTACCTGAACCCAGACATGTTCAAAACATCGCTTCTCATCACGATGCTCGTCATGCTCATCGTTGGTGGTGTCGGTTCCATCTGGGGCTCATTCGCTGGGGCAGTCTTCGTCGTCTTCGTGCAGGAGTGGCTGCAAGCGTTTGCCGTGTACCAACGAATCGTGTTTGGTATCTCTCTCATGCTGTGCATCGGTCTGTTGCCGGGCGGCCTTGCATCGCTCGGTGGGAGGGTCCGTGAGCGAACGAGCAAGCGTCGTGAACGTTCGACCGGAATCGAGCAGATATGACGCCGCACACGCTTGCCCTGCGGGATATCAATGTTGCGTTCGGCGGCAACAAGGTTCTCGAGGGCGTAAATTTGACGTTCTCGGGTGGTCTGCACGGTCTCGTGGGCCCGAATGGTGCTGGTAAAACGACCTGCTATAACGTCATCAGCGGGTACGTGACACCTCAATCCGGCTCGGTCACGCTTGGTGATAGCTCCCTTGTCGGAGTTGCTGCACATAAGATCGGTGCACTCGGAGTCGGACGCACATTTCAAACACCAAAACTCATCCCGACGATGACAGTGCTGGAGAATGTGATGCTTGGTGCCAACCGTACATATACAACGGGCCATGTTGCCGAGTTCTTTGGTAGTAAGAAGTTTCGTTCCGAAGAACGGCGGGTGCGTGAGTTGGCCTACCTCGGACTCCAACCCTTCGGACTCGCTGATAACGCTCGCGATAAGGCCTCCTCAGTACCCCTTGCCGTACAGAAGATGGTGGAGATTGCACGCGCAGTCGTCACCGACCCGCGCGTGCTGTTGCTTGACGAACCCGCCGCAGGCCTCGGGGCGTCGGATGTCGACAGGATGGTAAACGCACTGCAACAGATCATTAAAGAACGCAATCTGACGACGGTCATCATCGAACATGACCTGCACTTGGTAGCAGAGATCTGCACAAACTTATCGGTTTTGCACTACGGACGAATCATCGCAGAAGGCGAGCCGCGCTTGGTTGTTTCCGACGACACGGTAATTGAGGCATACCTCGGAAAGCGGAAGGGATAGCCAAGTGGCACTGCTCGAAGTCCAGAACCTCCAGTCGGGCTATGGAAAGTTGCTTGTTCTTCGCGACATCTCGCTACAGGTCGATGCTGGAGAAATCGTTTCGATTCTCGGAGCCAACGGAGCCGGCAAGACGACGCTCCTGCGAACAATCTCGGGAGTGCTGCCCACTTGGGAGGGCTCAATCGTCTTTGATGGAGAGAAACTCGGCTCACTACGCCCCGACAAACGCGCCCAGCGCGGTCTAGCACACCAGCCCGAGGGTCGCGGAATTCTGCAGACTCTCACCGTAAAAGAGAACATGGAATTGAGTCTCGTCGCGCGCCGTGGAGAGAAGTCTTCCATCGCCGACGACCGCGAGCAGCTTCTGACCGCGTTCCCACCTCTGCGTGAGAAGTACTACGACAAGGCATCGGCGCTTTCAGGTGGGCAGCAACAGATGCTCTCCGTAGCGCGCGCCATGATGGCACGACCGAAGCTGCTCATGGTCGATGAAATCTCCTTCGGCTTGGCACCGATTTTGGTGAATGAGCTTTTCGAAATGGTCTCACGACTTAACAAGGAGGGCACTACCTTCTTGTTAGTGGAACAACACGCTGGGGTGCTCGAAATCTCACACCGTACCTACGTAATACGAGTTGGCAAGAATGAAATTGATGGTCCGTCAGCCGACATTGCAAAAACGACCAACCTAGCTCGTGCCTACCTCGGGGCCTAAACACCGATCGACCTCATCGAACCTCGTTAGGTAAAGACCTCCATGTTGGCGCTCGCCTTTCTAAAACAGCCCGGATGCCCTCTTGCGCTTCATCACTGGCGAAGACTTGTTCGGAGAGATGTTGAAGTGACTCCGTCAAAGGTTTCTCACCGCGCATATATTGTCGCAGCAAAGCGAGTGTGATCTCGACAGAGAGAGGCGCTGCCGAAAGCACCGACTCCGTCAGTCGCTGTGCTTCCGCAACAGGATTTTCGCTTACCACACTGACGAGCCCCAACCGCACGGCGACATCTGCCGTAAATGTTTCGCCAGTGAGAAAGTACGGCACAATTCGGAACGGTGAAATCCGACTAAGAATCGGCCCAGAGATTAAGGCTGGGACTACTCCTATCTTGGTCTCCGAGAATGCAAGATGAGCCCTCGGAGACGCAAATACGACGTCGCAGGCGGCCAGAATGCCGAGGCCACCTGCGCGGACCGCACCGTCAACCACTGCGACCACAGGCTGGCGCAACTGCTGCAACGCCTCAAGTACGCGTGCCAGCGGCGACAAGTCGGGCGTGCTTCCGAGCACCGACCGCAAATCGAGCCCACTCGAAAACGACTCCCCCGTGTGTCCAAGTCGGACAACACGTGCAGACGAGAGCTTGGCGTTATTGATGGTCTGCAGAAGGTTTGCCAGCATTTCGGGTGACAATGCGTTTCGCTTTGCCGGTCAGTCAAGAGTGATCGACCGTACCCGCCCATCGTCGGCGACAACCACTCCAGTCTCACTCATTGCCAACCGACACTAATCCTCAGAGCACGATCAGCACTGTGACTGTCTCATATACCGAAGCAGCGTTTGGTAACGATGGATGGCTAAAACAGTTGGAGAATTTCTCGTCCGAGACGAAAACCAGTGGGTCAACGGTTGCCGAGTTTCTCATGTCGGGGTCTGCACTTGCTCCCTGCGAGAAGTTCCTTTTCGTGAGTGCAATCTCGGCAGTCAAGGGCCGCGGCGAAGATACCGCCGTTTGGATGGGTCGTGCACTTGCAGCAGGGCTGCAGTCTGATGCTGCGCGTCACGGAGCTGCACTCATGCTGCTCTCCCGCGGTCTTCACGTCTCACGCTTGATGATGGAATCAATTCCCACAATCGGCAACGAAGCCCACAACACACTTGTCGCACCGAGCCCCAGTCGGGATGAGATTTTTCAGTATTTCACGCGGGTCTTCGGTGAATTGCCGGCACGAGTCTCGCTTCTGGGCGAACACGCGCCAAGCGCACTTGTCTACTACCACCTGCTGCGAAGTTAGGCCTCGAGGCGGGAGCCCTTGAGCCACGCACTTCAGAACTCATGCTCGTCGCAATCAATGCAGCGGAGTGTCAACGTGACTACATCCGCATACATGCTGAGGGCGCCTTGCGGAAGGGTGCGACAGAAGCTCAGCTCGTTGAGGCATGTGTGTGTGCGATTCCATTTGCAGGTGTCGCAGCATGGTTCCCCGCTGCCGAGGCAATCCTTTCACTTCGTTCTCGGTGACTCTGATGATTGATGTTCTCGAACCTTGACGTACTCATCGAGCGAAGCTGGGTCTATCAGGGAGCTTCGTGAACAGACATCATCCGGATCGGCCCCAAGAAGAATCTTCTTGACAGGCACCTCTAGTTTCTTTCCCGAGAGTGTGTGTGGAACCGCTGCAACTCGGATGATCTCATCGGGCACATGGCGGGGCGATAATCTCATGCGAAGTGCTGTCTTCAATTGTGTCTCTAGTTCAGCCTGCGTCGTGCCGCCTTTGACGACAACAATGAGCAAAAGTTTTCCATTCTCGGTTCCGTCAGAGAGGTGCACGACCAAACTGTCGGATACCGCCGTGCTTGACTCGACGACGCCGTAGAACTCACTCGTTCCGAGACACACTCCACCGCGGTTCAAGGTTGCGTCTGAGCGTCCACTAACTACGCAATGGCCATCTGCGGTAAGCGTGATCCAGTCTCCATGTCGCCAGATCCCCGGATAGTCCGCAAAGTATGCCGCGCGATACTTCTCTCCATTCGGGTCATTCAGGAAGCCGGTTGGCATAGACGGCATCGGCGTAGTGACGACGAGTTCACCTGTCTCACCACGAGGACACTGGGTTCCGTCAGCACGCAATGCCTTGACATCTGCACCAAGTATCGAACACGACATTTCGCCAGCTCGGATTGGAAGCATCGGGCTCATACCGACGAACGCACTACAGACATCGGTGCCGCCGCTGATGCTGTGCACATGGATATGACTCTTCACATGGGTGGCAACCCATCGGAAACCGTCAGCAGTGAGCGGCGACCCTGTTGAACCAACGATTCGCAACTCAGAAAAGTCACCGAGGTCGCGGGGCTTCAAGTCGGCCTTCATGCACGTGTGGAGAAAACTCGCGCCGACCCCGAAGACATTGATTCGCTCGTCTCGAGCCGGGCTCCACAGCCTTCAAAGGTCCGGGAATGCCGGGTCACCATCAAATAAGACGATGCTGGATCCGACCAATAGACCCGAAACCAAATAATTCCACATCATCCAGCCCGTCGTAGAAATCCAAAAAAAGCGCTGGCCGGCATCGAGTCCGTGATGTAACGCCAATACCTTGAGAGGTTCGTGAAGAATTCCGCCATGGCAATGAACTATTGCCTTGGGCAGCCCCGTGGTGCCTGAGGAGTACAGCACATAGAGCGGGTGCTGAGTCAGTACTGACGTAGCAACAAAACTGGCATGGTGCTGCGTGCGGACTTTGAGTTCAGAGCAGTCAGAGAGTTCGAGGTGAATTGCCGCACGCAGTGTCGGCATCGCAGCCCTGATCGCTCCAACATCCACTGATTTGTCAATGTGACGCGTTCCGTACTTATGTGCGTCACAGAAATACAAAAGTGAGGCATCGATTTGCCCAAACCTGCTGACTACCGCCTCGGCACCGAATTCCGGGGGACACGATGAGAAGGTGATTCCGAGTAAGGCTGCAGCAAAGAAAATCGCGACGGTTTCCGGTGTATTCGGAAAGTACGCAGCAACACGGTCTCCGACAGTCAGACCATGTGCAATCATGTCATGTCGAAAGGAGCCAATCAGCGAGACCAGCTCTTTCCAAGTCAATTCCACCCTTTCGCGAGTCTGGGAGACTGCGATCACTGCTGTTGAATCGGGTGAGCCAGCGGCGTGTCCCAGGAATGAGTCGACGTAATTCAGACTTCCACTCGGCCACCATAGGTGTCCCGGCAAGCTTCGTTTGTGCGGCTGTACGGTACCAATAGGCTTGTCGTACCACGTGACGTCAAAGAAACTGGAGATGTCAGTCCAGAATTCGTCGTACGAGGCAGTGCTCCAGTCGTGCAGACCGTCGTAGTCGTGGATACGAAGGTTTCGACGCTAGTTGATGAAGTCGAGAAACTTCAGCATCGGACCGCTCGTATCCTCAGCCGGTGCGAGAATCTCCCCACGCATGAGAGATTCCGAGAGCTGACCGGGGGCGCCAGGAATATTCATCGGGTGCGACGATACTGCAGAAAAAGAAACCCATCGTCCGCCTCACATACCGTTTCAAGAATCCACAACCACGAAGCAGCAATGGCTCCCGATGCTGCCCGCAGTGCCGCTGACGAGAGGAGTCGCGGGGCGATGGTCAGACTGACCTCGTCCACAAGGTCAGCTGCAAGCATCTGGCTGTTCAGATTCGGACCACCTTCAAGCACGCAGACATCCACATCAAGTTGCGCAAGTGCGATACCTACGTCGCCATTGACGAGCGTGGTGTTCTTTGCGCTGACGAGAGTGTCGGTAACTGAGCCAAGGTCGCCAGTCCGGGAAAATATCACTAGTTTCTGGTCGGCAGGCAGTGGCCTGTATCGCTCTGCCCGCACTGTTGTAGCCCCGACCAGCACTGCGTCAGCTTCGGTATGCAAATGAAGAAACAGCTGTTTGTCGGTCGGACCACCTAGACCAGCAGCTGTACCGTCGACCGTAATCGCACCATCAACGCTTGCAATCATGCACATGATCACCCACGGGCGGTCCTGGTGACGTTTGCGATCGTCGAGATTCCAGATTTCCCGAATGCTGGTCGGACCCTGTTCCGGATACACCAGTCGCACATCAAGTGTCTAGCGGAAAACCACCCAATACGTACCGGGAAGATGCCGACTGTTTGACCAAGGAGCGCTGCATTTGTATTCTGGACAAGTTGTAGCAGCTGCAATTGTCATCACGAAGAGCAGTCATGTTGCTAATGGGTGAAATCGCTCGGATGAATGCCGCAAAGTATCCGAACAAGGTCGCTGTGGCATACGAAGAAAAGTCGACTCTTGCAGATGCCCAGTTGAACGACCAAGCCAATCGTCTGGCACATGCTCTGCAAATACTTGGTGTCAAACAAGGTCAGCAGGTTAGCCTTCTGGCGCGTAATCGCCCACAGCACGTGGTGTCGTACTGCGCTTGTGCGAAAGTAGGCATGCTTCACAGTCCATTGAATTACCGCTTCACGGCAGAAGAGTTGGTATATGTCATCAATGATGCCGGCTCGTCAGTCTTACTCGTAGACGTCGAATCCGCCGATCTGGTGAGGAAGATTCTCCCTCAACTGCCAAACATTCGGTCCGTCATCGGATTCGGTGGAAATCATGGATTCGATCTCGACTACGACGCGCTCATTGCGAGCTCAGCGAGCACCCTGCCAGAGCCTGAACGCTTGTTAAACGGGGATGACGTGTGCTGGGTGTATTACACCGGCGGGACAACCGGAATGTCAAAGGGCGTGATGTTGACCCACAACAACAACTTTGCCCAGATTGTGAATCTCTTGATTGCTAATGAAATCTCCCACGAAGATGTCAATTGGGTCAATGGAGCCTTGTTTCACGTCGTCTTCACAATGGCTCTGCCCTACTGGTAAGCGGGTTGCACCGTGGTAATCATTGATTTCATTCCTGATCTCTGCTTGGACATGATTGCCAAATACCGCGTCACCAAGACAGTTCCCGTTGCGACCATGCTGAATCTTCTTGTGGACATTCAGGCGAGGAGTCCACGAGATCCCTCTAGCTTGAAGCACTTTGGCATGGGCGGTGCACCCGTTTCAATTGATACGGTTCTGGCAGCTCGCGAGGTGTTTGATATTGATTTTGTGCAATACTTTGGGCAAACCGAAGCCACCGTGCAATTGACGTATCTGTCGAAGTATGACTATCGTCGCGGACTCTCACCGAAGGCATCTGAGCAAGATAAGAAGCGCCTAATGTCGGGGGCAGGGCACAGCACTTGTGCGAGGCAAAAGTTGTCGACGACGATGCCAATGTGGTGCCGCTGGGCACCGTCGGTGAGATTTGTGGACGAGGCCCCCAAGTTATGAAGGGCTACTGGGCGAAGGAGCAACTCAGTGCTGACAGGCTTCGGGGTGGCTGGCTACATACAGGTGATATGGGCTACGTCGACGAAGATGGATACGCCTATGTCGTAGACCGGAAAAAGGACATGATCGTTTCTCGAGGAGAGAACGTCTATTCCACCGAAGTAGAAGGGGCCATCTACCGTCACGACCAAGTACTTGAGTGTGCGGCAATCGGAATACCAGACAAAAAGTGGGGGTGAAGCTGTGGCCGCATTCATCGTTCGTAAGCCCAATGCCACGGTGACGGAGAATGAAGTACAGGTGTTTGTGCGCGAGTTGATTTCTCACTACAAAGTGCCGAAGTTAGTCACTTTTTTTGATGCTCTCCCGAAAGCCGGACTGGAAAGATTCAGAAAGTCGTGCTTCGCGAGAAGCACTGGGAGGGAATCAACCGTCGGGTTGGTGGCACCTGAACTAGATCATAGTTTTGGTGCGCCCAAAGGTGGTCACTACTTCTACATGGTGGGTGTGCGGGAAGAGATCGAGCACTTCGACGTTGGTCGGCGCATAGCCCGCGTCGACCAACAGTCGCGCATCACGTGCCGCAGCGACTGCGTCGCATGACACCAACACCACGCGCGGTGCATCGGTTTTGACGATCACGCCGACCCCCGGCTTGCCGAGGCCGCTGCGCGCAGGGTCGGCAATGACGAGCCGGGCTCG
>Ga0194131_10002975_pt1 | contig 27239 bp, 30 predicted proteins | sample TA2KigO120mmetaG_FD_148631 | JGI IMG/M metagenome (GOLD analysis project Ga0194131, IMG submission 148631) | Freshwater microbial communities from Lake Tanganyika, Tanzania - TA2015053 Kigoma Offshore 120m | ecosystem: Environmental > Aquatic > Freshwater > Lake | place: Tanzania: Lake... | reverse complement strand
CACTTATAGGTCAAAAGAGTTCTTTTCTGAATAGTCTTTTCCGATATTACTTAGAGGCCATAATTTTATTTTCAGCTTTCTTTGTTGTTGCTCTTGAGTTATACACTTCTGATATAAGACGTGCAATGACATCCCTAGTTTTATTTATGTCCGTTGGCCTAAGGGTTATTCCCTCTTTGCAACGATTTCAAGCAATTACTATGTCGCTTCAACTAAGCCAAGGAATGACCAAGTCATTCTTTGCAATGACCAATCAGTTCAAGTCTCTAAAAAAAGAAGATTCAAGAATTAGCAACTCTAATCAGTTAAGCGAAAATCAAGCTTTGGGTATTGAAGTTTCAAAAGTTTCCTACCTCGTACCAGGAGATTCTCACAGGGCCATTTTGAATAATATTAGTTTGAAGATTCAACCCGGAGCTCTCGTAGCGATAATTGGCGAATCTGGTTCAGGAAAAACGACACTTATTGATTTGATATCTGATCTCTTATCTTCGGATGTAGGTTCTATTTCATACATTGACGATCAAGGAAAATTGATATCTTCAAATCGAAGTCTTGTTGGTTATTGCACTCAAACACCCTACATTTTTGACTCGGGCGTTGACGGTAATTTGCTTCTGGCCATGCCTTCCCCGAATACAGAAAAGCTCAATCAAATAGTTGAAGATTTACGTCTTTCGAAATTGAGAGAGTCCGATCGGGACAATCGTGAGATTGCATTTCAAAGAAGAGTTTCTGGCGGTGAAAGACAGAAGATAGGTATTGCAAGAGTATTTCTCTCAGACCGCCCAATCTTAGTGTTCGACGAACCAACAAGTGCGTTAGATAAAGATAACGCTGATAATTTTGTGAAGCTTCTCTTATCCAATCGTGGTCGGCGAACGCAAATTATCGTTACGCATGATCGGCTTCTGGCTCTGAAGGCAGATCTACTTGTAGTTCTAAGTGACGGTTACTTAAATTACTGTGGCGCACCTAGTGATTACTATCCAAAAAGTGGTTAATGCATGTCGCAGATTACAATTGTAGGTGCGCAAGGTTTACTTGGATCCAGAATTGCAGTAGCGCTTGGAGAAGATGCGATACTGGCCCCAAGAAATCTGTCAGATTTCGAACCCAGCAATATACTCCTTTGGGCCGCTGGCACCTCTAACAGTAGACTTTCTTACTTTGAGTCTCAAAGAGAATTTCATGAAATGTGTCGAACCTTAGATAATTTAGATTTTGAAGTCTTGAATCGTTTTATCCTTCTCTCTTCTGGTGGCGCCGTATATGGACGAAATTGCAGCGGCTTAGTATCTGAAGAATCTTCTTTAATGCCAGAAACGCCCTATGCAACCCTTAAGGTCGAAATTGAAAATGAAATACGAGAAAGATGTCAAAAATACGGAACAGGACTTGACATTCTGAGACTCGCAAACGTGTATGCAAACTCGGGATTTGGACTAATTTCCAAACTTCTTAACGGAACTGAGAGATTTCAACGAATTAACTTATTTGCTGCTCTAAATTCAACGAAACAATATGGAAGAGTTGAAGACTACGCTCACTGTATTTCGCAATTTGCTAAGAACGACTTCGGTAGAGGTGTAGTAAGAACTGTAAATATTTTTCCACCACACCCGTATAGCATTCAGAGAATTTTGGAGCTATTTTCCCTCTATAAAGTAGTTGAAATTGAAAACGAGCAAGAACTGGCAAAAATGCCAACTGAAACTATCATTCTTGATACAATCCACACTGAGTTCAATTCTAAATCTGAAAGTTGGTCAACTTTGGAAGAATATCTACAGAAACATTATGGAAGATCTGATCGATGATAATAGTTACTGGTGGTTCTGGGGAGTTAGCGCAGGCAATCGGTATAGAGCTGGCAAAAAGAAATGTGGCATTTCGTTTGTTTGGAAGAAAAAGTGAAGCGAAGAAAGAACTGCAGGTTCCTACTGAAATTGTTGAGAATTACGATTTACTCAGTATAGATTTCACCGTGGACACCCTCTTAATTACAAATGGATTTTTTCTATTCAAGTCTTTTGAAGAACTCTCAAAAGAGCAACTAGACATATTGGTTGAAGCGAATTTCACTTCGGCGGTGTCCATAATATGGAGATTCCTTAAAGACTCAAACGCCTCGAAGCAGCGGGATGTATTCGTGATTGGCTCTACTGCCGCTTATGATCTAAGCGCAGGAGCAAGTGTCTATGGGGCATCAAAGCTAGGAATCAAGGGTTTGCTACAGTCTTTGAATCGAGAATATACCCGAACGAACACTCGCTTCTCACTCATATCATTAAGCACCGTCGATAATTCGATGGGTCGATTGGTTCCAGATCAAGATCCTGATACTTTATTGAATCTACAAGAAATCGCTTCTGAAGTTTGTGATCAAATTACCAGGAAGCGAAATTATTTCGAGCCTGAGGTGCTTCTACGCAGGAGATTTATTCAGGATCATAAGAAATGATTGGCGTAATGCAAGGTCGATTGTCGCCTCCCCTAAGTAACAAAATCCAGGAATTTCCATGGAATTCTTGGAAGGAAGAATTTGTAAGTGCGAAATCGCTTGCTATCAAACTTATTGAATGGACTTTGGATTACCATCGAATGTATGAAAATCCCATAATGTGTAAAGAAAACAATGAAATAATTGCAAAATTAAGTGAAGAGTATGAGGTTTCCGTAAAATCCATTACCTTGGATTGCTTTTTAGAAGCTCCCATTCATAGGTCAAATCCTTTGACAAGCTTGAAGTCGTCAATTGATGATGTAAAAGCAGTCGTGTATTCGGTCAGCAAAATAGGGATAGAAATAGGCGTGCTTCCGCTAGTGGCTGAGTCCGGGCAAGATGACCTGGAGTCACTTCGAGTCTTGATTTCAATTCTCAAGCAATTGGAAACGCTTTGCTTGCAAAACCAATTTAGGTTTGCTTTAGAGTGCGAGTTTTCTCTTGAACTCATAGATTGGCTAGCTCGGGAAATCGAATTTCTTCCACACGTTGGTTTCAACTTTGATATTGGCAATAGTGCTTCTTTGGGAAATAGTCCATTGGAAGAACTAGGAATATATGGCGCGAAACTATTGAACGTGCATATCAAGGATAGAAAGTACCGTGGCAAGACTGTGCCATTGGGCCAAGGCGATGCTCAATTCAAATTGATTGCGGAAGAACTGACCAAGATGAATTACACTGGAAATATGGTCCTTCAGGTGGCACGGAAACAAACTGGTCAGGAGCTTGAGACAGTGAGTGAATATCTTGATTTTTGTGTAGAACTGGGGTGGTACTAGATGCAAGAAACTTATGCGGTGGTCACCGGAGGGTCGGGGTTCCTTGGCTCGGGAATAATCAGAAAACTTCTTCTTCAAGGGAAGCGCGTTGTCTCCCTCGACATCAAGAATCCCAACATTGAATCCAAGGATTTTCAGCATTTTTTCTGTGACATTGCAGATTTAAATTCCGTGGTCGAGGCGATAAGCTCTTTCGCAGGGCAGGTATCAAACATCGTTCATTGTGCGGCAATAGACCCAAAAGTTACTTCAAATGAAGGCTCAGCAATACCCTTTGAACAACAAAAGTTTGACAGTATTGGATTGGAATTTGATGTGGCGATACGAGGAGGACTCAATGTCATTCAAAGTTGCTTGCGTCTCATGAATTCAGAGACTCTGGTTCATAAATCAATTGTGTTGATTGGATCTGACTTAAGCGTAATCTCTCCAGATCAACGCGTATATAAAGATGCGATGGGAAAGCAACTTTTTATTAAGCCCATCTCATATTCAATTCTAAAGCACGGAATCGTTGGGATGACGAAGTACTTATCAACCATTCTTGCTGATCGAAATATTCATGTTAATTGTTTGTCTCCGGGTCCGATCTTGGACAAGCAGCCTGAGCGTTTGGTTGAAGAATTGATGAATCGAATTCCGATGGGACGTTTGGCTACCGTTGAGGAAATAGCAGAGGTTGTGGGCTTCTTATGCTCGAGTAGCTCAAGTTATATCACCGGCCAAAACATCGTGATTGATGGTGGAAGGACTATTTGGTAATCATGAAAATAGTCTTTGACTGAAATCTCTTGGAATCCTTTTTCCGAGGTAGACAAATGAATTTTCTATAAACCTGTCTATTCAACAATTTAAAAATAATTACTGGCGCCAATAACTTCCAAATGGGCCACATCTGCACATATCGATATTTTGTTTTAACGCGCAATCTCCAAGGAATTAGAGAAATCAAAGCCAGTTTTAGAAGGGACCATTCGGGAGCCAATAAATTGCGCCACTCAAAAACCGAGAAGCCAGCTTTCCGAAAGTAATTCTCGTAATCTGATATGAGATGTTCGTGCTCCCCATTGTCCGCTCGAGTGATCTTCTTTGTGGCATCCCATCCTCTTGCCTCAAGGAAAGCTTTTGAATATGGCTCGTTTTCAAGGGAGTCCATTCGGCTTCTGGATGTATTCCAGTGTGCGCGGTCAATTGCAATCAATACTCCGCCCGGCTTCAATACTCTGAAAGATTCACGAGCCGTTCCACTTAAGTCGAAAGAATGATGTAAGGAATCAAACTCAACTATCCAATCAATTGAAGCGTCTGCCACCTTAAGATTATCGAAATCTCCAAGAACTGGAATGACGCGATTTTCTACCCCTGCAATTCGAATGAGCTCAGTTTGAGCTAACTCGACAATTTCAGGAACTATTTCAACCGCAAATATCTTTTCAATCTCGGAGAACTTCTTGGCTAACTCGATTGAAATCGCTGCACACCCCGCACCAAGTTCAAGTCCTACTCCTCTCGGCTTAAATGCAAAAGCACGAGTTGTGGCTTCGATTATCTCCAATAGTTCAGATTTATCAATATAGATATGCTCTTGATAGATAAGATCTTCGATCTCGAGATCATTGTTGAATGATCTTTGTTTGTACTCCGAAAAGAAACTTCGAGAGTGGACGTACACCTCTTCTTCTACGTCTTCAGGCTTAAGCCAATACAAGATTGAACTACCGTCACCGGACACGAAGTTATTCTAACCATCTGCATATAAGATAAGGGCATGAGAATCGTCGCTGTTATCCCTGCACGTGGTGGCAGCAAGGGCGTCCCTAGGAAGAATCTGAGACCAATAGGATCTTTCACACTTCTCTCGCTAAAGGTCGCACAAGCAAAGTTGAGTAAATGTTCTGAGATTTACGTGTCAACGGAAGATGATGAAATTGCGGAAGTGGCTAAAGCCTCGGGGGTAGAAGTTATTTTGCGTCCAAAAGAACTCGCGCAGGATGATACGAGCACCGATGCGGTTCTGCTGCACGCGATTAACGATATCGGATTAGAGGACAAGGACTGTCTGGTCCTCTTACAAACCACGTCGCCGTTCTTAGGAACTACAAAAATCAATGACTGCATCGATGCCCTTCTTAATAGCCAGGGAAATAGCTCCGCGATTACCATTCGCTATGGCCATCCTTTTGTGTGGAAGCAGGTAGGGATACAAATTAATCCATCAGGTCATGTTCGAAGCAAGCGACCTCGTAGACAAGAGTTAGGTGTCGAAGGTTGGGAAACAGGAGGATGTTACGCAATCCTTGTCGGCGCTTTACTGAAACAAGGTGTTCGCTATCCAGAACCAACTTTAGGTGTTGGGGTGAATCAGCTTGAAGCTCTAGATATCGATACCATTGATGACTTGGAGTTGGCTCAAGAAATTTTTGGAGCGCTAACACTTTCTGGCAAGCTAAAGGATGGTACCGGTGAGTAAAGACTATGTAAGTGTCCAATACGATGAAAAATTACGCCCAATCACCACTTATCCTGAAAAATTGGCTAAACGCTTATGCGAACTTCATAAGATCATGCCTGACGCTAAGCTGCTTGAAGTAGGAGCAGGGAGACCAGATGTTCTCAAGGGATTTAGAAAGTTAGGTGTAAATGTGCATGGTTGCGATATCTCCATAGCGAGCCGCGACGCGTGTAAAAGTGAGGGGATACCATTCAAGTTAGTTGATTTTGTAAAGAATCGCTTACCCTTCCGCGATAACTCATTTGACGCTGTCTATTCAAAGAGCGTGATTGAGCACATGCCAAACGCTTTAGATTTTGTCCTTGAATGCCGTCGAGTATTAAAGCCTGGAGGCCTCTTCCTGGCCCTAACTCCCGATTGGAATGCGAATTTCAAGACCTTTTTCGATGATTTCACTCATGTGCGACCAATGACACGAAGATCGATGAAATTGATAATGGGCGTCGCTGATCTCGTTGAAGCTGAAAGTTATAGGTTTCGTCAATTACCTGTTACTTGGAATAATCCAATTGTAAATGCGGTTTGTGCGTGCATCGCCCCATTTGTGCCCGCAAATACTAGAAAGCCATTCTTTCGTTGGTCCCGAGAGTTAATGCTTGTCGGTCTGGGAAGAAAGCCCAATTCAAGAAATGGACTAGGATAAGAAGCAATTAAGACTGGGAGGTCTAAATAAGTGACCATTGTAAAAGTTGGCGGTAAGTCCGTTTCTAATGAATCTCCAACCTACATGATTGCCGAAATTGGTATTAACCATAACGGTGATCTTTCAGTCGCAAAGAAACTAATCGAGGAGTCAAAGAGTGCTGGATTTGATGCAGTTAAATTCCAAAAAAGAACGATTGAGATTGTTTACTCTCCTGAGGAGTTAGCTAAACCTAGGCCAAACCATTTTGGTGAAACAAATGGAGACTTGAAGAAAGGGTTAGAGTTTGACGAAAATGCTTATCGTGAAATCGATAAATTCTGCAGAGCACTTCACATACATTGGTTTGCATCACCTTGGGATGTACCAAGCGTTGATTTTCTAGAGAGGTTCGGCGTGGTAGCTCATAAAGTAGCTTCTGCTTGCATGACAGACCGTGCACTTCTTAAAGCCCTAAACGCCACGGGTAAGCCGATTTTCATGTCGACTGGTATGAGTTCTCTGTCGCAAATTGATCAGGCTGTGCGAGAGATAGATAACTCTCGCTTAGTTTTAATGCATACTGTTTCCGTTTATCCAGCGAAGCCCGAGCAGCTCAATCTCTCTTGGATTGAGACGCTCAAAAAGAGATATCCTCACATTCCTATTGGATATTCTGGTCATGAAGTCGGGGTGAGCCCCAGTGTAATAGCAGTCGCAAAATATGGCGCAACCTGCGTAGAAAGGCACATAACTTTGGATCGTTCTATGTGGGGTTCAGATCATTCCGCTTCACTAGAGCCTGATGGCATGAAAAGAGTTGTTGGTTATATTCGCAGCATTCCTGTAGTAAGTGGAAGCGGCGAGAAGAGAATCCTTGATGAAGAGGTTCCCATCTCTGCAAAACTGCGCAGAGTAACTGATTTTTAGCGAGGTGACAGGCCTGTGACTACCGTTGCAATTATCCCCGCAAGAGGTGGCTCGAAATCTGTACCTAGAAAGAATCTCATTGACCTTCATGGCCATCCATTGATTGCTTACACGATTGATGCAGCTCGCAAATGTGTTTGCGTCGACCGCGTGATTGTCAGTACCGACGACTTGGAAATACACGATTACGCAATTGCTTACGGCTCAGAAGTGATAATGCGTCCACCAGAGCTAGCACAGGATCTCTCTCGGGATCATGGTCTTTTACTTCATATTCTGGAAACGGACAATCACTTGAGCGAAGAAGATGATCTGGTCTTCTTGCGACCGACGCATCCAATAAGAAACCCAGAAACAATTTATAGAGCGAAATTAGATTTTGAACGTAACCGTAACCAATATAGTTCACTCCGATCTATGAAGAGGAGTCAAGAGATAGTATTCAAAACTTGGGCAATCGGAGAGAATAGACAGGCAGTTCCAGCATTTAACAAAGAGATAACTTCGGTCAATGATCCAGCCAATGCCCCGCGACAGATTCTTCCTCAAACTTACTATCAGGATGGCTATGTCGAAGTTCTACCTTTTAAGACCGTTACTACATTCAACAATACGTCTGGAGAAAAGGTTCTCCCTTTCATAATTAACGAATATTCACATGATATAGATTACTTGTCAGATATTAATCAAATAGCTGAGTATCTTTCAGGACCTAACCTGCCTGATTGGTTCTCCTTTCCAAAAAAGAAATGAGATTTCTCGTAATTGGCCTTGGCTCTGCAGGTCAAAGACATGCTCGAGTAATCAGAAACATCTTTCCAGATGCCAGTCTTGACGCCTTTGTCAAAGGAAGGAGAGTCGGACTCATTTCTAGAGACCTAAATTCTATTAATCAAGAGATTTCACCAATTCATCATTACAAATTGAAGGAAATTACAACTTTTCCTGAGGCCACAGATTTCTATGATCTTGCGGTAATTGCTTCTCCGATTGCAAGTCATCGTGAATATTTTCAAAAGCTACTAGGTTGTTCGCGTCGAATCTTGATCGAAAAGCCAATTGCAAAAACCTTGGATGAAGCTCAGCTTATCTCGAGAGCTGCCATCGATTCAGGCAAACCAACACTCGTTGGTTACCAACATTTTTTCAATCCAATTTCAAAATGGATTCGAGAGATTTGCCGCGATAGAAAGTCTCCTAATGCTATAGAGATTCACTTCAATGAATACTTGCGAGATATGAATACCTTTAGGAACATGAATTCACATCATTTGGCTTCAAAAGAGGGTGGCGGGGTACTTCTTGCTTTGAGCCATGAGATTGATCTTCTGCTCCAAGTCTGGAAGGGAAATTTGATGAGTCTGCAAGGGGAGAGTTTTTTTAGCAATGAGTTTCCTGGAGTGTTTGAGAAGGTAAGACTCTGTAACTCCACAGAGAGTCTCGGATTGGGCCAAACTCAGATAGAGATCTGTCTTAGTATTGCGAGTGGCCCTAGGAGTCGTGGTGGCGTGATTACTTGGGATGAGGAAGTCGCGCAGTGGGACTACTTTGCCAAAACGGCAAGCTTGACCCCAGTTGGTGAGATTGGTTCAGAAATTAATTTTCAATACCATGGAGACGATCTGATAGAGAACCAATTTAGATTCCTGATGCTAAAAGAATTGATTGATGATGAATTGCAAATCCGACTTGATAGAGCCGTGGAAGTCCTAAGATTAAATGATTCGGTTATCGCTAGAAATTCTAAAAACTGATAGTCTAAGGTACAGCGAGTAGGAGCCCTAATTATGCGCGTTTTACAGATTGCTGACTATCAGATTAGCGATGAATCGATCCCATTTGTTATTGCCGAAGTTGGTCACAATCATCAGGGAAGTATTGAACTTTGTGAAAGGATCTTTGATGCCGCAGCAGTTGCGGGCGCACATGCAGTAAAGCTTCAGAAAAGATTTAATGAGACTCTCTACACACCCGACTTCTTCAACTCACCTTATCAGGGCCCAACGTCCTTCGGAGAAACCTATGGCTTGCACAGAAAAGCGCTCGAGTTTGACTTTGATCAATACAAGCATCTTCAAAAGTACGCTCAAGGTAAGGGATTGATTTTCTTTGCCACTGCTTTTGATTTCAAGAGCGTTGACTTTTTACAAAAACTGGGAGCGCCGGCAATGAAACTAGCTTCTGGAGATTTAAAAAGCATTCCCTTGATTCGTTATGCGCAAAAAACAGATATTCCATTAATAATGAGCACCGGAGGGTCCACTTGGGCAGATATAGATTTGGCACTTGCGTCTGTGAATCCTAAGAAAGTCGGGATCCTTCAATGTACTGCTGCATACCCGGCCGAGGCAGAGAATATGGACCTTAGGGTTATTGAGTCTTTGCGTAAACGATATCCAGAGACAGTTATTGGCCTGTCGTCTCACGATCGAGGAATTGCCTTTTCTACGGTGGCTGCAGCTTTAGGCGCGCGAATTATCGAAAAGCACTTTACGCTAGATCGAGCGATGAAGGGCACTGATCATGCATTCTCTCTGGAGCCCACGGGATTGTCGAAGTTAGTTCGCGATCTTGCTCTAGTAGTCAAAGCGCTTGGCAATGGGGAGAAGAAATTTCATGATGTGGAAAAGGATGGAATTAGGAAAATGGGTAAGATGATGGTATTCTCGAAATCCTTGCCGTCTGGACACATCATCACAGCAGAAGACCTGGAAATTAGATCTCCGATGGACGGAGTGAGTGCTGCAGCCTGGGATAACGTCATAGGGAGGAGGTTGCTGCAGAAAGTGCAAGCCTTAGAACCTCTACGGATAGAAACTCTTGAATGATTTTCGCGGATGAAGGAAATGCTCCAATAGTTTGCTTTCAATTTACGTCAAATAGCATTCAGATTGCCGCTTCTCTTGAAATCATTGATTCCTTGACGAAAGAGAAAACTATGCCAGTCAAATACTTCTGGCTAGGAGCAAGTACGAAATACCCCTCCCCGATGGCGCGGGGCCTTGATAGCCCCCTTCGAAGGGTTCAGATCTTTCCGAAACAACTGAAGCGAGCTCTGTACTCTCTTAACTCATCTGGGGTAGAGATGTATTCTAAGTTAGACAAGCAATCAGCTATTGCCTCGATCCGCGAAGAGCTGATGGATCAGTGCAAAGAATTTTCAGAAGTTCAAGACCTCTCAAAACTTCAATATGGTGAAATTTTACCTGGAGGAGCCCTTGCTAATTCCTTTGTATACGAAACAGGGAAGCGAACATTTGATTATTCAAAAGACAAGTCACTTGTCAAGCTTCTACTTACTTCCTATCTAGAAACTTATCATGGAGTAGTTCGAGTCCTTAAGGAGCAGAGGCCTTATCGTGTTGTGCTATACAACGGGCGCTTCTTACATGAGCGGGCGGCATGGGATGCCTGTCGCCACATAGGAATTGATGTTTACCTCTTTGAAACAACTCGTAACCGTTTTCATGTCAGAGTTAATCAAGGATTTCATGATCGAGTCTTAAATCAAGTCTTAATGAAAGAATTTTGGATCACAAAGAATCGGGAATTGGATCCAACGCTCTTGCAAGAATTGGGTAGTAAGTATTTTACTGATCTAGAAAGCTCAAGAAATAGGTTTTTTGCTGAATCAAAATTCAATAACTTAAAGAGGGATTACTTTGTTTTCTACTCAAACTCTGACGATGAAGCAATTGGTTTTTGGGATTCTTGGCAAGAACCTTTCCTAGATCAAATTGAGGTAATAGGGTCACTTCAGACGTTTTTTGAGACAAATAAAGATTTTCACTTATACATACGGCTTCATCCAAATCTGGTCAGTAAATCTCAAGAAGAACAGGCACGATGGTCCACTTTAAAGAGTAATGAAAATTCGACGGTGATAGCCGCTACTGAGCAAGTTTCCTCCTATCAATTGCTTAAGGGCGCACGCGGAGTGATTTCTTTTGGAAGCACAATTGGACTCGAGGCGGCCTATCATTTGATTCCGTCAGCCATACTTGCCGATTGTTGGTACGACGAATTAGGTGTGGCTGACAAATTAAATAGCCTTGAAGAGCTGACTGAGTGGATAGAGTCGGTTGACAGAGGTGTGTATTCAAATCTATTGCAGGAAAGAATGCGAGGCGCGCTAATTAGAGGACTTTGGATGGAACTTGCTGGTAATCCTTTTATGAATTGTAAAATGGATGAACTCTCATGGGGCGCCTGGGAAGTTACACACTTCAAGGATGTGAAACTTCAAAGAAGTTGGTGGGGTATTACTATGTCTATATTAAGTAACAAGGCAAAGCGTCTAAGACTTGGACTAAAGACATGAAGAGAGTTGCATACATATCTCTGAGTGCTAACTCTTGGCAAAGAGCTGCCCTTCTAGATTCAGCAATAAACTTAGCGATTTCACATAGTGCAAAGGTTTCATTTTTTCAGCTCTATCGTGGCGAAACGTCCCTAATTGATTTCCCTCTTACTAGCAAACTCGATTACTTGCGCGCTAAATGGCAAGATAATCGCGTGAATAGAGAATTTCAACATGATCTATTTGAGATCGTGCCAATGAAGTTGAGAGTGAAAGATGAAATCGAAGAGATTGATGCCTTGGCAATTCAGGTTGGCGTAGAAGAGACCATAGTCAAGACGCGAGATAGTAAGCCCTGTGAAGTACACTCAAAGTTATCAAGCCAGCACTATGCAGAAACGTACCTAGCATTCTATGAGTCAGCGAAGAGCTTCTTCAAAGAAGCACAGCCAGACTTAGTTTATATATTTAATGGACGGTTTTACCGGGAAAAAGCTTTTTGGCATGCAGCAGTAGATCTCGGAATTGAAGTCAATTTTATTGAGAGGTTCTCTCCCAATTGGCATGACAGATATTTCGAATTCAAAAGACCTGTCCACGATATCTCCTATCGATGTTATGCTATGCAACATTTCATGCGAGAGTTTTGTGGATCTCATGGAATTACAAAAGCCAAAGAGATAGCCTCAAAGTGGTTCGATGAGCGAGCTGCTGGAATTGGCCAGACCTTTACTTCTAGACAAAATGTTATCTTCCAGAGGAATAACTCTTATAGCAAACAAATAGTATTTTTTCACTCATCCGAAGATGAGTTATTTACAACTGAACTCGGCTCAAGTAAGTGGGCTGACCAAATATCTTTCTTGGAAGACCTTATCGAGAGCCTGAAGTCCCACCCAGAAATACTACTAGTAGTGCGATTGCATCCTAATCTTGCCTTTAAGTCACCAAGAGAAATTAGACGATGGATGAGTTTCGCTAAATCAATTCTTGCTTCAAATGTAAAATTCTTGATGCAGGATTCGCCTGTTAATTCATACTACCTGATAAGGTCATCTGATTGCGTAATTACTTTTGGTTCAACTATTGGGGTAGAAGCGACCCACATGGGAAAGCCTTCGTTCTTAGTGAGTCATGCATTTCATGAGTTGCTGAATGTGACAAAAAATGTATCGAATCTAATTGAACTCATGGACTCAATTCTCGCATTAGAGAATTTGTCGCCTCCTGATGACTTGTCCACTAATACAATTCCTTACGGTCTTTTCCATGCTGTTGGTGGTGTAAAGTTTAGACATCTTAAGCCTCTTGGTGAAAAAAAGGAGCAAGACCAGCCCTTCCAATTTGATGGTGTTTCTTTAGGAACGTTGAGAATAATTTCCCTGGTACGCAAGATTGAGGGCTTGTTGTACAGATCACTAGGTCTGTTCAATCGATACGATTGTAAATGCTGATTTTTTCTGTCAGGATGACCATATGTCTACAAGTGACCGATTTCTTAAATATCACGCTGCTTCAGCCGCCGCCACTAACTCCTTGACGAACAAGAGTTTCCTTGAATCATACTCGAAAGCGGTCGAAATCTGTGTCAACGCAATTCGTACAGGACGACGAATTTTTACAGCCGGTAATGGAGGCTCGCATGCCGACGCGATACATATTGCTGGAGAGCTTGTCAACTACTTCACGGTCCCGCACCTTGGATATCCAGTTATGGCTCTCGGTTGTAATCCTGCAGTAGTTACGAGTTGGGGAAACGATCATTCCTTTGAAGATCAATTTGCAAGAGAACTATCTGCATATGCATCCAAAGATGATGTCTTTATTTGTATCACAACTAGTGGCAAATCTCGAAATATTCATAAAGCGATTGAAGTTGGCAGAGAAATTGGTGTAAAAGTTATTGCGCTAACTTCAACTCAAGGTGCAAATTTCCTAACTGCAGACATAGTTCTTGCAGTAGATGCAAGTCGCACACCTCATATTCAAGAGGGGCATATTATCATCTACCACTCTCTAAGTGCGGAAATTGAACTCCAACTTTCAGATTAGAATTATTTGAATCTATTGTTTTGGAACAAGCAATTACCGCTTACTCTGCCAACTCGTCTCAATCTAGCCTTAAAACCAAGCGATCTCATGTCTTGCATTACATCCCTATACAACCTAGTGCCCTCATACAGTTCTACCCTCGATACTTCCATATGAACAAGGTTTACATATTCTTGGATAAACTCTCTTCCATGAAAAATTAGATTCATTTCAAATCCCTGGACATCAAGCCATAACAAATCAATGTAAGTAATATTCTTACGAGCACAGAAATCCTCTAGTGTAATTGTCTGCACCTCCTCTCTTCCTGAAAAACTAATTTCAGGGAACTCAAAGAGGTGAAGCTTTGGCTTCAAAAGGGACGAAGAACCCATTCCTGAGATGCCTAAACCAGATTTTCCAACAAACATTTTAGTTAGCCCGTTAGTAGTAGATAGTGCGAGGTTTCCAACTTCTACGTTCTCTAGGCTCTGAGTCGCGACTAGGGTCGTCTCGAATTGATTCTTGATTGGCTCTAAAGCATAGATTTGATTTCTGACAAAGCTCTTGGCAAGTCTCGCGGTGTCAGTGCCGTCTGAAGCGCCAGCCTCAATAATTGCGCCTTGCTCCTTCATAAAGCGTTTTATCTCTCTCGGTTCGATATCCGTCAAGTTTGACCCACGCCGTGAAATCCATCGCCATGCAAGGGCCGGATTCTCTAAAGCTAATTTCAGTCGATTCATGATTTGCTGATCCTATTGCCCTAGTATGCTCCCGTGCTACGCTTCGTTGACTTTCCATATGATTTTGATCCTACAAGTAACCTATTCCTAGACGCTTCAAAAGAGTTCTTAGGCACAAATTCGGATCTATATTCAAAGAATCTGACATTTGTTGGATGTTACCCTGAAATTTCTCTCATGGAGAAAACATGCATGTTTGTCAGATCTCGACTTTCCCATGTTGGCATGACCAATTGGCTAAGTCATCAAAAAGGTATTTCTAGCTTGACAAGAATTGAAGGCAAGAAAGTTTGGATCACATTCGAAAATCGTCGAATTCCATCTGAGGGTGCAGACCTCACCGTCAGTTTTGATTTGGACACAAATGAAGGTCGAAATATTTACTTTCCACTTCTCTTTAGTTACATCGATTTTCTTGGTACTAATGCCACTTATGCAAAACACAAAATATCGTTCGAAACTTTGAAGCAATCAAGGAATGAAATAGGAAAACCCCTGAATGAGAGAAAATTTGCGTGTGCATTTATTAATAATCCAGACCCAGTGCGTTTACGCTTCATAAGGGAGCTTGAGACTTATGGAAGCGTAGACATTTTTGGTCGCTACTTCGGCAATTATGTCGACAACAAGATAGATGTTGGCAATAATTATCTTCTATCGATTTGCTTTGAAAATGACCTTTTTCCTGGGTATGTGACCGAAAAGCCCCTTGAGGCTTGGCTCAGTCGATCGGTTCCTATTTATTGGGGAGATGATGCTGCAGGTTTGCTAAATGAAGCAGCCATAATCAATTTGGTCGATTCAGTATCATTTAGGAAATCTGCACATGATGTATTCCAACTCTCTAAGGATCTGAGGAGGCTAGAAAAAGTGATTCGTGAGTCACTAATTAGGAGTGAGTTCCCAAAACCTGACTTAGTTTCATTTCTTGGCCAGGTTCTAGCGTAGTTATCTTGTTATCCTCGCCAAGACAAGGGACTTCAAGGATAAGCTGTTCAAGCCAGTCTCGTCGATAAGTATCCTTGTGTAATCGTGTTTACAAATTTTCGATTGCCATTCGAAACACCTATTTACCCTGGTCCTCGGCATAATCTCGATGATTTCTGCATTATCAGCGAATATCAAGTTTGTGAGAGCTCCACCATGAGGTGCTACGACCAACTTTGCTTCAGAAAACAAGGATACCTGCTCACTTATTTTCAGTTTCTCTGGAGAGACAATTTCGAATTTCATACTATTCATCAACTCTAGTATCTCAGGTTCGTTGGGTATAGATCTACGTTCATCGATTCTTGTCAAGTACAGCAATCTCTTTGCTGCTTGGCGTGGATTATTTACTATGCTCGATCGCAAGGTATCTCGATAATCTGGAAGCAAATATCCGACATCTGAACCTTTTGTGAGAATTGTAAGGATATCTACCTGTATGAATCCACTATCTTCAACTCGTCGAAAATTCCTAAGAGTGAAATTTGATAGAAATCTCTCGTCCCTTTTTCTCGCAAGAATCGGATCTTTATCTCCAAGTGTTAGAAGAGTTGGAATATCTTCTGTAAGACGGTGGTAATAACTATTAGAAAAAATTCCATTTACATAACTTCCCTTAAGCCTTGGATATCTCCGAGAGTTGTTTGGAATCCTGGCAAATTGAATCCTGTATTCGATTGGCCACTCACTAGTTTCCTCAACGAGTAACCATCGACTCTTTCCTTCATCCCACACGAATACGTCTCCACTCGTTAGATCTATCAGTGGGTCACTCAATCTAACGCTCATACGAGGTTTAAAGTGATGACTAAAACTGCTATTGATTGCTGTGCTTGATTGAAATGAAATCAACTTAGATGGAATGACTTCCCTGATTATTTCTACACCACCAATGTCATTTGGTGAATAGAGTACCGCTAATGTCTGATTCCACGGTATACGCAGTAATCTCATTACTAACTGCCTCATCATGCGCCTACGTGCCTCGGAAAGGCGAAGCATCCCATGACTTAATCTCTTATAGATTTCCGGTTTCATGGCTTAATATGCATCGTCTTTAACATAATCTTTAGAAAATTTTTCATGATCTGAGGGAGATTACACCCATAAACACTTTTGGAGAGCCATCGGTCGCACTCTACGTCTGTTTTCAAACCGCTTAGGGAGTTGTCTTGACCCTCGGAAAATACCCTTGGTGCCCAATAAGGTCTGACTTTTGTGTGAGTTGCAAAGTCTTCGAATCCATTATTGATTATATAGTTTCCTGTAAGTTGTACTGCGTAAAGATCATTACGCCACATGGAAGCCAACATACTGTAGTCCCAAGTGTCGATTTCGCCTTTACCAGCACGTTTAAGCAACTCTCGCCACGTACTTTTGAAGTAAAAACGCCTAATTTTGGAATCAACAGAAAAGTTTCTGCGCAAAACTTTATCAACAATATCGCTGGAATCAGAAAAATCTCTCTTATAAAATTGCCATCGGTCTGCCCAGGTGGCCCAACCCCAAATTTGCGGATACACACTGAGATATGGCTTTCTGTTTCTTAAATTGCCGGGGAGGGGGTTGGTTGCATTTATGCAAAAGACACTCCTATTAGCTTCTAGTTTTACTAGCCCCTGACTCAAGATTTTGAAGAAATTTGCACTTGGTACACAATCTTCTTCAATAACAATTCCGCTCGCTACTTGTGAATAAAACCAATTCAACGCATCAGATACTGCGATGCGACACCCTAGATTCGACTTTCGCCTAAGAGTTCTCGAGCGCTCAAGTTTTGGATAAGCAACTTCAACCATTGACCAGGCTTGATCAAGAGCTTCTTCATCTGCTTGATTGCGTGGTCCGTCACTTGCAAAGTACACGTCATTCAAACCTTCGCTTACTAATCTGTCTAACACTGATTTAAGATGACTTGGCCTATTGAAGAAGAGGACAAGTACTGGCGCGACTTCTCCAAATTTTGGGTTCGCCATGTCTAAATTGTACCCTCCGTTCTAGTAGGGTTATGACCAATATGAAGATTGCAGTTTGGCACGATCCTTACTCACCCATAGTTAATGGAAGCGTTGGCGGTGAAGATAATCTAGTTGAATTAGAGATTAGACTTCTTGAAGATCGTGGCCATGAGGTAATTCATGTAATGAAATCCTTCGAAGGAATGAAACGTAAAACAGTTCACGCACTTGTTACGGCAACGGGATATGGACAGAGTTCCTTACGAGAGGTCCTAAATCAAGATGTTGATTTGATTCATACGAATAATATGAGTATCGCATCTGGGTATGCTTGGATGAGGAAGAATAAGTTTCCATTGGTTTCCAGTTTTCACAATTATCGACCTTTGTGTCCTATTTCAACGGCCTGGCGTGATGGCAAACTATGTTTTGATTGCACCGATAAGTCTTCTCTTAGCGCCATGAAGAATGGATGTGGAGGCAAGATTGGGGTACTAGGCTCAATTCGAAAGAGCATATTTCAACCTGAACCTCTCGAGGTCACAAGACCAACTAGAGTGATCTTCACTTCCAACAAAATGGCAAATGCATATTTGCAACGAATCCCAGAGGTAAGGTTCAATGTTCTACATAACCCGTCGAGGCTTGTGCTAAGTGATACAAACGAAAAGGAACAAAGAATCCAACAAGCTTCTGGATTTCTTTTCGCTGGTCGCCTCACTCAAGAAAAGGGAGTTCTTCAACTACTCAACCACTGGCCGGATAACGAACTTCTCACGATTGCAGGGAAAGGAGAGCTCGAGACAGAAGTCAAAAGAGTGTGCGAAGCAAGGAGTAATCTGACGTTTATGGGGACTTTTAGCCCCAATGACACACATTTCTATAGAAAATTTGAGGCACTTATCTTCCCAAGTGCTTGGCTAGAGGGCTCTCCTCTCGTCGTAACAGAAGCCATCAGTAGCGGTGTTCCTGTCATAGCAACCAACACTTCTAGTGCGGAGGAGCTCATAAAGATGAGTGGATGTGGAGTGATAATTCAGCAAGATTTTACCTCTGATACCTTACAAGGCGCTATTGACAATATACGCAAAAATAAATCAATATATAGAGAAAATGGCATCGCCGCTGCTTCGAGTCATTTTTCGCCCAATTTATGGATTCAGAAACTTGAAAATATCTTTCTTGAAACCTTAATAGAAAGCAAATGTTAATTTCTTTACAATTTTTTTGGCAAAAGTATTAGCAAACCAAAAAAAATTATCAATAGGTTGAAGTCCGAAAAGCGGACCAAATACTTCATTTGATGCCAACTGCAAATCCTTCATGGAATCAAGAACTGATCTAGAACTAAGTCCTCCTAAGTGAAATTTGCTTACTGGCTTGCTCAGTACTCGCGGAAAATATAGTTTTGAAGCTTGCAAGAAAAGTTTTTGGTCGGCTGCTATCTTGTAATTTTCATCAAATCCATCTAGAGTCTCAAACACCTCTTTCAAAATGATACTCGCAGGATGTGGAACATATTTCCACCCAAAGCGATGAAGCAGTTTCGAATATGGCTCGAATCTATATTCAGTTTCCTTATTACTGCCATCGATCTTCATTACACGTGCATAACCCCATTCTCGTGAGCCGATGAAGGCATGCAGAATAAAAAGAGAGGACTTGTCAAAAAATTCATCACCTTCATTTAGAAAAAATAGATAACTACCCCTCGCCTTATCGGCTCCCAAATTCATGGCCACATAAGTTCCCGTACCTCTATCAGTTACACTAGAAATGCTCTGAGGGGCTGTCCAGTCACCAATTAGAGACTTTGCAACAACATTATCCGACGGCGCGACAAGCACCAACTCCCAATCTTGAAACTCTTGCCTAAGTACAGATTCGATGGTTCGTTGAAGTTGGCTTCCACTTAGGGAACAAGTGATTATGGATACAGAAGGTCGCATCAAAGATTCAGTGTCTTTCGGAAATACTCGATTGTCTGAGCCAAGCCATCGTTCAACTTTACGGATGGCCGCCAGTCCAATTGATCAATCGCCCGAGTTATGTCTGGCTTCCTTTGCTTGGGGTCATCACTTGGAAGAGATTCAAAACGAATCTTGCTTTTACTTTGAGTAATTTCAATGACGAGTTCAGCCAATTGCTTGATAGTGAATTCCTCCGGATTACCGAGATTAATTGGGCCTAGGTTGCTCTCTGGAGTTTCCATCATTGATCTTATACCGCGAATCAAATCATTGACGAAACAAAATGACCGGGTTTGCTGGCCATCTCCATAAACAGTTATATCTCGGCCCTCAAGGGCTTGGACTATGAAGTTAGAAATAACTCTGCCGTCATTTTGGTGCATACGAGGACCATAGGTGTTAAAGATACGAATTACTTTAGTCTTAACCTTGTATTGCCGCGCATAGTCAAAAAAGAGAGTTTCTGCCGCTCTTTTACCTTCGTCATAGCAAGCACGTAATCCAATTGGATTCACATTTCCCCAATAGCTCTCTTTCTGGGGAGAGATCTTCGGATCCCCATATACCTCACTTGTTGAAGCTTGGAGTACTGGAATGCCCAAGCGTTTTGCGAGTCCTAGAACATTAACTGCGCCAAGCACACTTGTTTTGATTGTTTGCACTGGATGTTTTTGATAATGAATCGGAGAAGCCGGACAGGCGAAATTGTAAATGGCATCAACTTCAATATATAGCGGAAGAGTCACGTCATGACGAATAAATTCAAAATTTTCTAATCCCAACAAGTGACTAATGTTTTTCTTAGAGCCGGTGTATAGATTATCTACGGCAATGATCTCATTGCCATCCTGAATCAAGCTATCGCATAAGTGAGAACCAAGAAAACCCGCGCCTCCCGTAACTAAAACTCTCATAGCCCCACCTTATCATCACTCTTTTGCTACTCGTCTTTTTGCCTCATGAAAAACATAAGCAACATCAACCAAATCATGAATCCTATTCCAACCGCCACTCCTTCCAGTGAGAAGGGCAAATTGGAGATCAAAAGCGCTAATAGAACGAAAAATGCAGAGAGTGTCCAAAGAATAATTGCAGTGGCTTCTTCACTAAATTTCAATCGGATCAATCTGTGCGATAAGTGATCTTTCCCGCCTTCAAAGGGTGACTTTCTCCTGCGGAGTCTTGAAAATATGGCAACGCACGAATCTAGTATTGGTATTGCCAACAAAAAAAGGGGGATTGAAAAGGATGCGATCCTATTGATTGGATTTGGTTCGTAGCGCACTAGAAGGCTCGCAAGTATCGTCCCAAGAAAAAGAGCGCCTGCATCGCCCATATATATTCGCGCGGGACTTCTATTCCAGATCAAGAATCCAACGCATGCTCCTGACAAGACAATAGCAAGGGCAGCAATGAAGTCTTGTTGAGCCGTTCTTGCCAAGAGGAATAGCCCCATTGAAGATATAGCTACAGCTCCAGATGCCCCGCCATCATGATTGTCAAAAAAGTTAATAGAATTGGTTATTCCCACAATCCAAAAGACAGTTACCATGAAATCGAGACCCCTTATTCCCGTGGGAGACCCGACGGTATTTGTTGAAATGAGTATGGACGCCGTGAACACCCCCGAAATAGTCTGGGCTAAGAAACGTGAAAGCGGGGAGAGTTTCCTAAAGTCGTCAATTAGTCCAATTAGTCCGAGAATCAATGCAGGCACTAGTACTGAAAACGGTAGAACCAGAGTAGCCGTATGCGAATCTACATAACTTAATCCAAGCAATGTAGTGATCAAAACACTACAAATTATCGCAATGCCTCCTAAATATGGCACTGCAGATTTGTGAGTTTTATGTGATTCAGTGGGACGGTCGAAGACTTCATAGACAATAGCCAATTTTTTCATGATAGGCGTTACAAGCCCTGAAAGTATGGCTGCCACAAAGAAAGCAATTAGGAATTCGTGAAGTTCAAACATTTTCGACTACAAAATCAAAATAGTCTTTGAGAATATCGTCTAGAGTCTTTTCTGGCCACCAACCAGTGAGATTGGTTAGTTTCTTGTAACTAGGCAACCTCCGTGCCATATCCTCAAACCCTCTCTTGCGAAGTTCGGAGTATGGTAGAAACGAAATTTCAGAGCGAGAATTTGTGATTGAAACGATCTTTTCCGCTAGACTAAGAATCGAAGTCTCCTCCATCCCGCCAAGATTGAAGGCCTCCCCAAATCCATCCTTGCTCTCCCAAAGTGCCATGACCCCACTTACCGCATCCGAAATGTGGCAAAAAATACGCCGCTGGGTTCCATCCCCATGCACGATAAGAGGCTCATTTGCTAAGGCAGCCTTGAAGAATCTAGGAATTACCATTCCATAAGAGGGGCTTTGGCGAGGCCCAACTGTATTGAAGAAGCGAACTATTTTGACCTGTAAACCTCGATGTATTGAGAGAGCGATAGCGAAAGCTTCATCAATAGCCTTAGAGTCTGAATAGGACCATCTAACCAAAAGTGGAGAGCCAACTATTCGATCCGACTCTTCAGTCAAATAATCTGCTGAGTTTTTCCCATATATCTCACTTGTGCTTGCCAGAATCAAAGGCACCCTTAGTTCAGCACACAGCTCCAATGCATTTTCGCTTCCGTGAATATTCGTTTTGATTGAATTAATCGGATCGTTCAAGATCTTCTCTACGCCTACAGCGGCAGCAAAGTGAAAGCAGCTTTGGACGTCTTGAAGAGAATATCTTAGGTGCTCCCTGTCAAGGATATTGCCATTTATGATGGTTAGATTGCGCGAAGTAAACGTTAAGTTCGAGGCCGAGCCGGTTGAGTAATCATCGTAAGAAACCACATTGTGACCCTCGTTCAGCAAGGTCTCAACCAAATGAGATCCTATGAAACCAGCGCCTCCCGTTACTAGAACCTTCATTGCGCTATGCAGACCCAGACTTGCGTCTGAACATTCTCGTACCGCCTGCCCTTGATTGCGCTCCTTTTGTCTGACTTGTTGCTCTACTTTCTCCCTTGTTGGGTGAGGACAAGTTCTTTTTCTTCTCTAGTGCATTGAGAAATTTAGCCTTTGCGGCTTCGCTTGTAGAATCATCTGTTGCCATTAGTTTTCCATCCCATTAGTTTTCATTAGGGCTTGAATCTCAGACTTCCGGTATCTCCTATGACCGCCAAGAGTCCTAATTGCTGTTATCTTGCCCGCTTTGGCCCATCGGGTAACAGTCTTTGGGTCTACCCTGAAAAGACGTGCTACCTCTGCAGGGGTCAATAGGACTTCTTGCTCGGGTGGAGGATTCATATACTTTGCCCCTTCTGACCGTTTCGTACCACAATCCAATGCTATTGGTTAGAACGGCTCATTGGCCAGCGCCTATCCGACTTCAATTTAGAAACAGATGAGTTCAAATCCTTAGGCAAGGATTACGTAAGCAGCCGGTATGCAAGGATTCCCACATGGCCATTTATTGTTTTGATATTGATGGGACCATCTGCTTGACAGAAGGCTCCGACTATCCCAACTCAAAGCCGATAAAAGAACGCATTGAATTGATAAATAAATTGTTCCACGAGGGGCATGAAATCAAATTCTTCACCGCGAGAGGGACCACTACGGGGATTGATTGGCGCGAACTAACTGAATCACAATTGACTTCTTGGGGGGTCAGATATCACACCTTGATTTTAGGCAAACCTCATGCCGATATCTACATAGATGACAAAGGAAAACATGACCGTGACTTCTTTCTTGAAGCTTTTGGTGACTGACTAGATTAGAAAGCTTGCTCTAAGGCAGAAACGCGCCTCCAGCGGATTACTAGGCGCTGGTAGCCCTCCCCGGCCATGGCGCCATCACCGGCAGCTAAACCGGCAATTGAGTGATGCACATCCTCTATCGATGAATCCGCGTTTAGTCCATCTTCCCCAGCATCGCGAAGAGCCTTATCTAGATAACTAGCAAGACCACCGTAATCGAGTTCGACGATTGATCTTGGGTCGAAGATATTGAGCCAATTGAGCAATTGGATTATCTCTTCTTCAACTGGGCCTGGACCGAAAGCTTTTCGAACCGCAATATGGGCGTTGATGCATCGTTTCTTCGCTAGCTCTAATTCGGTTCGAGCGATTGTGAATGGAATTCCGTTGTTAAGACCGCGCAGGCGCTCTTCGACATCAAAGAGCGCGAACCATCTCGGAGGAATCATCCAAGTCTCGGTGAGGATGTGGGGGACTTTATTCTCTAGGACCTCGCCTTTTTCGCGGATCGCTTCTTCGGTTGATGGTGGAATGAAGAATGAAATGACGCTACTCGGAAGTGAGGATTTGAAATCCTCGAGTGCGGCCCAAACTCTTCGCGCAGTAGACCAAGGCGCTACATATCGCTTTCCATCGTGATCGATGATGTGGGCGCCATCGCTTCGCGCCACCAAAGAGTCAGGAATTATGGTTCGTTTTAACGCGCGGAGTTCTTCCTCATAACCAGTCAATTCAGTTACCTTGATCTGCTTCCAACGAGCTTGATCGCTCGCTTCAAAAGAATCAATCGGTTCATAGACTCGAAGCGATGCAACATATGGGGTAGGACGCATTGAGTGCCTACTTAACTACTTACGCGGGATGTAGTTGCCCTCGGCGAATGGGTCGTAATCATCCTCATTGGAGTTCTTATCGACCTCGCCATGAAGTTCCTTTGCAAGGTTTTCGATATCGATATCTTGAGAGTGATACTTGAGATCTCTTGCGACCTTAGTCTGCTTAGCTTTCGAACGGCCACGCCCCATAGCGAGAGCCCTCCCCTACTTATCTACTGTTGATGACCGCACCTTATCGCGGCTGGCAAATCCAGGCTAAATCAGCGGATAGCCCCGGGGCGATAGGTGAGCGCCGCGGGAAATGGCTTGATAGCCGATTGGATACGGGCCAAAACCCTCTCGGTCTGTGAGGTGGCATCGCCGATGAATTCGATTGGGTTCTTTACTAGCTCTTCCAGCGATGCCCGATCGAGTGGGATTCGGGGATCGGTGGCGATGGATTCAAGAAGTGAAACTCCTCTTCCTTCGCGCTTTGCAAGGAGCGTTTTAGTGGCTAGCTCCCTTAGCGCTTCATACGCGCTCTCTCTTCCGGCCCCTGCTTTGACGGCTGCCATCAGGATCTTCGTTGTAGCGATGTATGGGAGTTGTGCCTCGATTTCTCGCCTGATGTTCGCTTCAAAGATTCCGAATTCATTTAGAACGGTGAGGGTAGTTTCAATGATGGCATCTAGTGCAAAGAAGGCATCGCTCAGCGCGACTCTTCTAACCACAGAGTCTGAGACATCGCCTTCATTCCATTGGCCACCAGAAATTTCCGAGACCATCGAGAGATAGCCACGAAGTACTATGCCAAGTCCATTGATTCGCTCGCAAGATCTCGAGTTCATCTTGTGGGGCATTGCTGAGGAGCCGACCTGATTCTGGGCAAAACCTTCACTTGCCAACTCATGCCCTGCCATCAATCGGATCGATGTTGCGAGGTTTGATGGTGCAGCCGATAGTTGGACTAAAGCGCTAACTACATCGAGATCGAAACTCCTTGGATAGACCTGGCCGGTTGAATCAAGGGTGCGCGAGAAGCCGAGAGACTTGGTGATTTCTTGCTCTATCTCTGTAGCACTTCCCAATAAATCACGCATATCTTGTGAGGTTCCTACCGGTCCTTTGAATCCGCGGAGCGGGTAACGCTCGATCAAGTCATGTAGTCGCTCGAAGGCGAAGAGAAGCTCTTCTGCGATGGTTGCGAATTTCTTACCAAGAGTAGTTAGCTGGGCGGGGACATTATGGGAGCGGCCAACTATTGGTAAGTCCTTATAGAGCTTTGCCTTTTCGCCTAGTTGAACAAGTAGCGCTGCAGTTCGCTCTTGGATGAGCTTTAGCGCGCTAGAAATCTGGGCTGCTTCGATATTCTCGGTGAGATCGCGGCTTGTCATGCCAAGATGGATGTATTCGTAACCAGCGAGGGCATTGAATTCATCGATACGAGCCTTTACATCATGGCGGCTCTTCTTCTCGCGCTCGTCAATACTCACCAGATCGATCTTCTCGATTACAGATTCGTATTTCTTAATCGTATCGGTTGGGATATCTAGCGCCGTGGCTTGAAATCGCATTACCTCTATCCAGAGCCGGCGTTCGGCTTTGACCTTGTTCTCGGTTGACCAGATCTCATGCATCTCTTTCGAGGCGTAACGATTTGCTAGGACGCTCATGAATTCGCCTTATCTGCGGCCCAAGAAGATTCAATCATTTCTTCCAAGGTTGCTTTCGGCTTCCAACCTAGATCTCTCTCAATCTTCTTTATTGATGCAATGAGTTGTGGGCAATCGCCGGCTCGCCGGGGTGAGTATTTTGGTTTCAAGTCCACGCCCATCGACTTAGACATTTGGTCCATCATCTCTTTGACTGAGTAACCGCTACCGGAACCTACATTGTAGACCTCATCCACTAATCTGCTCTCCACCTTCCTAAGTGCAGCGAGATGAGCTTCGGCGACATCGCCAACATGGATATAATCGCGGATGCAGGTTCCATCTTTAGTGGGGTAATCGCTTCCATAAATCTCTGGCCGATCGCCGCACTTAAAAGCGGAAAATACCTTAGGTACTAAGTTGTCTTTCGAGTTATCGCCGTACTCAACGCGGGATGAGCCAACGAGGTTGAAGAAGCGGAGGGAAATCGCTGAAATTCCCTCAGCTTTCGAGACCTTCGAGATTACCTGTTCAGAGAGGAGTTTTGTGGCGCCATATGGCGAGAGCGGCACGGTCGGATCGCTTTCCTCAATTTTCGGCTTGTCATTCGGTGAATAGACGGCAGCACTTGATGAGAAGACAATTTTCTTCACACCGTGAAGCGACATCGCGGCTAAAAGATTTAGGGTTCCGCCAACATTGTTGCTGTAATACTTGAGCGGATTCGCGACCGACTCTTCCACCGCTTTCTTCGCAGCAAGATGGATAACGCCATCGATACCATCGAGGGCTTTAACAAGTGCATCTCGATCAGTCACATCACCTTCAAATAGATCATCAAAACGTCCTCTGATACGGCGCTTCAAACCATTTGAGAAATCATCGAATACTCGAACCTGATATCCATTTGCAGCCAATACTTCGCAGACATGTGCGCCGATGTATCCAGCCCCACCAGTCACAAGGATCTTGCTCATGAGATGAAATCCTTCACCGCAATAGTTTGGTCGCGACCCGCGCCGACTCCGATAGCACTCATTGGAGCGCCAGAAATCTCTTCGAGGTATTTCACATAAGCGCGGGCATTCGCTGGCAGATCCTTCAACTCTTTCGCGTTGGTTATGTCCTCACTCCAACCCGGTAGATATTCATAGATCGGCTTTGCATGGTGGAAATCAGTTTGGGAGACTGGTAATACATCGACCCGCTTTCCATCTATTTCATAAGCGACGCAAACTGGGATCTTCTCCCAACCAGTCAATACATCTAATTTGGTGAGGAAGAAATCGGTAAGCCCATTGATCCGCACGGCATAGCGTGCGATGAGCGCGTCGTACCAGCCACATCTTCTAGAGCGGCCAGTGGTTGTGCCAAATTCCCCACCAATTGAGCGCAGTTTCTCCCCATCTTCATCAAAAAGCTCTGTTGGAAAAGGGCCAGAGCCAACACGGGTGGTATAGGCCTTGACAATTCCAATCACTCTTGAGATGCGAGTTGGTCCAATCCCAGAACCGGTTGAAGCACCACCAGCTGTTGGATTAGAGGAGGTCACAAAAGGATAGGTTCCATGATCAACATCAAGCAAGGTTCCTTGGGATCCCTCCAAAAGGACGTTCTCTCCTCTATCAAGTGCTTGATTTAGTAGAAGTGAGGTATCGACAACATAGGGAC
>Ga0194131_10002969_pt1 | contig 27266 bp, 21 predicted proteins | sample TA2KigO120mmetaG_FD_148631 | JGI IMG/M metagenome (GOLD analysis project Ga0194131, IMG submission 148631) | Freshwater microbial communities from Lake Tanganyika, Tanzania - TA2015053 Kigoma Offshore 120m | ecosystem: Environmental > Aquatic > Freshwater > Lake | place: Tanzania: Lake... | reverse complement strand
CGAAAAGCACCGGAAACATATCTACCGGAAACCCCATGGCCTGATAGATGATGCCGGAATAAAAATCGACGTTCGGATACAGGAGTCTGGTGATAAAATACTCGTCTTCCAAGGCGATCCGTTCCAGTTCCATGGCTATGTCGAGCAATGGACTGCTTCCGGTTCGTTCCAGCACCTTGTGGGTCATTTCTCTGAGAATTCTGGCACGGGGATCGTAGTTTTTGTATAATCGGTGTCCAAACCCCATCAATCGAAACACCCCTTCCTTGACCTGCCGAATATAACCGGGAATACGGTCTACGCTGCCGATTTCCTGCAGCATGCGCAGCACCTGCTCGTTGGCCCCGCCGTGAAGCGGTCCGTACAGCCCGGCCGTCGCCGCGGCTACCGAAACGTAGGGATCGGGGAGAGAACTGCCGACCCCCCGCATCGCGCTCGTGCTGCAATTCTGCTCGTGGTCGGCATGGAGAATAAACAGGATGTCGAGCGCCTTTTCCAGCACCGGGTCGGGGGTGTATCTCAATTCGGTCATCTTGAACATCATGTTGAGAAAATTGCCGCAATAGCTCAGATCGTTGTCGGGATATGTATACGGATATCCCATGGTATGACGGAAAGCCAATGCCGCAATGGTAGGCATTTTGGCGATGAGTCGATATATTTGCTCGCGCCGCCCTTGCTGGTTCCGGATATCCTTGGATTCGGGATAAAACGTGGAAAGCGCCGCCACTGTGCTGATGAGAATACCCATCGGATGGGCGTCATACCGAAACCCGTCCATAAATTTTTTGATGTTTTCATGGACAAAAGAGTGATGGATGACGTTCCACGACCACCCGTCCAACTCCTTTTGCGTAGGTAGTTCGCCGTGAAGCACCAGATAGGCCACTTCCAGAAACGAACTTTTTTCGGCTAGTTCTTCGATCGGGTAACCGCAGTATCGCAGAATACCCCGTTCGCCGTCTATAAAAGTAATCCGGCTTTTGCAGGAGGCCGTGTTGGTAAAGGCGGGATCATAACCTAACAGACCGAAATCTTCGCCCGATACACCGATCTGGCGAAGATCGGTCGTACGAATCGCGGCTCCGTAAAGCGGATACGTACCGTATAGGATGGGGACTTCGTACTGTTTGCCGGTTCTGTTGTCGATTATCGTAAGCGTATCGGGCATACACGCTCCTTATAGGCTTTCGGATCGGCCATCCAAGAGAGACAAGATTAGACTTTTTGTGTTTCCAGCAGTTTTCATGGCAAGCCGCATCATGGCCTGACGGGTTATCGATGTGAACGGTCGCCGTAGCGATCTGTCGAAGAATATACGGGGTGTTGGCATAAATGCAACCTACAAACCGGAGAACGCCTTTATGGACATTTCCGTAGAAGAACGTCGTGAGGGACGTCTGTCCGCCGACCGCCTCGCCGCTGCACAGCTTAGGTTGAGACAGGCTGGGTACGTGGTGCTGGAAAACGTGCTATCGCTGGACTGGCTGGTGGGTATACGGGAGGCGTTTGACAAAGAACTGGCGCGTGTCGAGCCGGATGGGGCCGCAAGCACCGACAGGCGGGGTGGATGTCATGCACCGCTGTGTATGCCGTTTTTCGACCCGCTTATCGTCGAAAATCCGATAGGGCTTCAGATCATGGAATCGGTCATGGGTGAAGATCTCTGGGCGATGCTGCCTTACCACACCAACACTTCGTGGCCGGGCGCTGGGATGCAGCATGGGCACAGCGACACGAAACATCTGTTTCCTGAAGTGCCCGTAGTGTTGCCACCGAGTCTTATGGTGCTCAACATCCCGGTGGTCGATTTTACCGAAGAAAACGGAAGCACGGAAGTGTGGCCGGGCAGCCATCTCATCGTGGATGCCAGCATCGGTTCTTCGCCTTTGGAGACGCTGGAACGCCGTGCCGCCGAAATGCCGTCCGTGCGGCTCAACGTGCCTACCGGTGCTATCGTGTTGCGTGATATGCGGGTGTGGCACAGAGGTACGCCCAACCGGACGGATATCGTGCGAACCATGATTTCGCTTGTGTATTTTCGTCAACTTCACGGTTTACCCGACCATCTGACCCATTTGCCCGTTATTCCGTGGGCGTGTAAAAACCTTCTTTCCGAACGGGCAAAACGGATTTTCCGGTACAACCCGGTGGAAGGTAACACATGAATATCGTAAACATTCCCGCTTGCTTTTATCAGCAGTTCGATGCCGATTTTTCGAGAGAAGTGCCGGGAGAAGGATACGGCGGCTGGAAAAAGGAAGAGATAGAACTGGGTGTGCGACACACCGGATTTGTGGTCATGCATGCATGGGATGCCGGAACCCGTGCCGAATTTCCGGGATGGCATCGGGCGGTCGAGTATATCCCGCGTGCAGATGCGATCTGCCGTGATGTCTTTCCTTCCTTGCTGGCCGACATACGCAGATCGTCGTTTCCCCTGTTTCACGTAGTCGGAAGTGGCGACTACTACAAGACGTACCCCGGCTACCGACGGGCCGTCACGCTTGCAGGGCCGTCACCTGCCCCGCCGGAACGTGTAGAGGCGGACCCGACGCTGGAACGGTTGCGCCGGTTTCGGTCCGAACGGGTTTTTGTGGGGTCGCACAATGCGGAGGACGTAAAAAAGGGGTTCGCGCGACTGGATTTTGCTCTACAGGCGTGCCCGACAGGCGACGAGGGTGTTGCCGAAAACGGACATCAGTTGATGGCGCTGTGTCGGGAAACAGGTGTCAACCACCTGATCTACATGGGATTTGCGATCAACTGGTGTCTGCTTTTGTCACCTGGCGGCATGGCCGACATGAGCGGACGTGGGGTGATGTGTTCGGCCATCCGGCAGGCGGTTACCGCTGTGGAAAAGAAGGAGACGGCGCGAAACGAACTGTGCAAAGAAATAGGACTGTGGCGCGTGGCGTTGGCTTTCGGATTCGGTTTCGATCTGGAAGACGTGCAGGCGATGTTTAGGAAAACGGCTATTTCGGGTCGGCCCAACGCCCATCTTGGCGAATAAGGTCGATCAGCGTCTGTACGCCTTCTTCCTGCGGGACGCTCATCCGGACGCACTCGCGGCCCCGATAGAGCGAGATGATGCCGTTGGCGCGTCCGACATAGCCGTAATCCGCATCCGCCATTTCCCCCGGCCCGTTGACGATACAGCCCATTACGGCGATATCCAGGCCAACCAGATGCGCGGTAGCCGCCTTTACTTCGGCAAGCACTTTGACAAGATCGAACTTGGTGCGTCCACACGAAGGACAGGCGATATACTCCACTTTGGTACGCCGAAGCCCCAACGCCTGAAGCAAATCGTAACAGACCGGCAGTTCTTCGATCGGGTCCTCGGAAAGCGAGACGCGGATCGTATCGCCTATGCCTTCGGCCAGCAACGTCCCGATGCCGGCAGTCGATTTGATACGCGCATAAACGCCGTCACCGGCTTCCGTAACGCCCAGGTGAAGCGGGTAGGCCATGCCCTCCGCGTCCATACGTTTGACCATCAGACGATTGGCTTCCAGCATAACGGGCACGCGCGAGGCTTTGAGCGAAACGATCAGGTTGGGAAATCTGTGCGCTTCGCAGATACGCAGGTATTCGAGCGCCGACTCGACCATGCCGAGCGGGGTATCGCCATAGGTGACAGTCATCCGGTCCGAGAGCGATCCGTGGTTTACTCCGATCCGCATGGCGATATCCCGCTCTTTGCACACACGGATCACCGGCAAAAGCTGTTCTTCTATTTCATGGACGGCGGAGGCCATTTCTTCCGGCGTGTATTCGATCGAACTTTCCAAGCGTTTGAATACGTAGAGGCCCGGGTTGATACGCACCTTGTCCACAAACGCGGCGACTTCTTCGGCGATTTTTGCCCCCTGATGATGCACATCGGCGACAAGGGGGACGGGGACCCCGGTATCGATCAGGCGTCTTTTGATTTCGCCGAGACAGTGGGCATCGGCCAGCGTAGGGGTCGTCACACGGACGATCTCGCACCCTGCTTCGTGCAGACGCCGAATGGCGGCGACACAGGCATCCACGTCGCGCGTGTTTTCCGTGATCATCGACTGAACGGCAATCGGATGCCGTCCACCGATTACGACATTACCGACACGCACCGCGCGTGTTTTTCGACGGGGATAAACGACCTCCATGCACGTCTCCAGGTTTAAGACAAAGCGGTTCGGACGCCGGGCTATTCCGGCGCTTCGTACTTGAGTATGGTGCTGCCGATTTTGATCAGAGAGCCGTCTTTGAGCGATGTCGGCGTTTCGATGCGTACGCCGTCCACAAACGTGCCGTTGGTGCTGCCCGCGTCTTCGATAAAGATTTGTCTGCTATCCGAGACGATGCGGGCGTGATTGGCAGAGGTCTGGTCGTCGTTGAGAATCAGGGTGTTGTCGCGGTTGCGTCCGATCAGAAAGGGGGTTTGGGCAATTCGAATGCCGCCCCGCCGTTCCTCCGTTCCGCCACTGCCGATTCCCCGTCGGCTGTTCAGGAGCGAGGTGGCCGGTTCGCTGATCACGATCAGCCGCCCCGATGATTGCGTATCCATATCGGCTCCACATTGGGTACAGAATTGGGTGTCTGTATGGTTTTCATGACCGCAGGCCGGGCAGATCATGCAGACGAATCCTCGTCCCTACCCGGAGCGGAATCCGTTTCGATCTGGCGGAGCATATTTTGCGCTTCCCGATGATCGGGGTCGAGCGCAAGAACATCCCGCCACATGTTTTGCGCCGCGGACAGGTTGTTTTTCTTATAGTATACCATGCCCAGCTTGAATTTCACTTCCACGGCACTCAACGCATGCTGGGTAAGCGTAGTAGAAAGACTGGAAGCATTCTGCAGCGAGACACCGCACCGTCCACAATATTTGTCGGTTTCCGACCGGGATCCGGCATTTAGGGCACGTTTGCATATACGCCGCTCGCTTTACAGGTTTGATGGACCGGTCTTTGCCACTTGGCAAACGGGCAAAGCAGATCGTCTGTTCGAATGTGCAGTTGAAAATACGCTTCGACAACACGGGTGTCAAGCCGTCCGCATACGCCCCATAAGAATTTCATTACAGTATTTCCCCGTCAGCCAATCGGATATATATTTGAAATAAATTCCAATATATTACGATCTTAAATTTTATATGAAGAATTTAAATTTTTCCCTTGACAAAATGTGATCTGCATCACATTTTCGAGTCCACTTTCCCTAAAATATAAATTGTCCATTTTTTCAGTATCCCACTCTTCCCTTTCAGGAGGAATGTATCATGGCTCAGGAATTGCGCGAACTTACTATCGAAGAAGTCGACGAATTTACCCTCGAAGACCTCGAAGCGTTGCTGGCGACGGCTACCGAAGAAATCGAGCCGTGGGTGGCGCCGAGTGGATGGCCGATTGACCCTCTTGCCCCTTGCCCGTACTCCTTCTTAGTTAGACTTAAAACGGCAAAGGCAAGATATGCAACATATCTGGCCTTTGCCGTTTTGGGTATCCCATGAACCAGACGTATCTGATTTCAAACGAATCCTCCTACGCGCACGCCCTTCCGACCGTTTGTAATCTCGCCGCTCCCGGCGGCGTCTATATCGGTGTCGGAGTAGACCAGAATTTTACCGGCATGGCCGCTGTCGGCGCATCCTACGGATTTATCGTAGATAACCGTCCGCCCAACCGATGGCTCCATAGTCTGTTCAAAGCCTGTTTCGAATTGGCCCCCTCCCCGTCTGCCTATTTGTCCGTACTGATGGGACGCCCGGCTCCGTCTTCCCTGCTTCCGGGTGCGGATATGGCCGAGATGCTCGCAACGTATTTTGCCCGGACCCAGTTCGACCCCATCTTTTTCGAAGAACAATCCGCTCGTATCCGAGATTGTATAACACGCTATGAAAAGAATCTTTCGAGCGAAACGTGGAATACCTTCCATGCCATGCATAGCTGTTTTGCGTATCACGGCCTTGACATAAAAACCCGATTTGACATGGACGAATGGCACGGGATCAAATACCCGACCTACCGGGATTTGATGCCGGCGGTGGACCGGACTGGAAGACGTTGGCATTTTCTAAACCGCGAGGAAGACTATCTGTGGGTCAAAAACATGCAGAGGCGAAACAAAATCGTGGCGGTTACGGGCGACATGACCGGAAAAAAGACACTAAGTAGACTGGCGGAGTTTATAAGGGAAAAACAAAAAATCGTTTCAACGGTTTATGTTTCAAACATCGAGGAGACCTTGTTTCGGGAAAACCGTTTTGAAGCGTATGTTGCCAATCTGCGTCGGTTGCCGATCGATAAGACGACAACGATCATCCGGTCGGTGGTCAATGACCCGGAACACACTCATCCGGCGGCGTTGCCGGGTCATCTGTTCGTCACCGTAACCCAGCGGTTGAAACGGTTTCTAACGCTGTACGAAAAAGGGGCTTACTCAACTTACCGGGATGTGACTATGCTGGATTATAGGGTTTGACAAGCAACTCCAGTTGTCGATCTATATGGCGGACCGATCCCATGGCTCGGAGTTTTTCAAAAGCGGCCCGGGCCTGTACAAAACAGGAAACGGCCATATCGGTATCACCCTTTCTTATATACAGGATTGCGCGTTCGTGTAGCGTTTGAGCATGACCGAGAGGGTCGTCGGCTTCTCCGCAAAGCCGTTCGCTTTCATCGAAAAACGTTTTCGCCCGGTCCCAGCCCCCTTGGATACTCGCGATCAACCCTTCCACCCGTTTGGCCTCGGCAAGTCCCCGCACATTTTTGACATCCTTGAGAATCGCATACGCCTTTTGAAGAATCTCCTGAGCCAATGCAATATCTCCGGTTCGAGCCAGAACTCTGGAATAGTTGATATACGCGTTCCAGAGGTGGCGAGAATGTCCTATACGCTCCAGGAGTTCGATGCTTTCGGCGTGATATTTAAGGGCATTGCCCCAGTCTTCTTCCCGCTTAAAAAACCATACCGAGATTGGTAGCCGATTCCCCCAACCCCAGTATGTTACCCGTTTTTTGATAGACTTCCCGGCTCATGGTATAGTATTGAATCGCCTTGTCGGTTTCTCCTAACGCAGCAAAAAAAAAGCCCAAGATTTGATACCACCTTGACAAGCCTTTCTTCATCCTTCAAATCTGTAAATATCTCGTATGCTTTATGATAATAATCATGCGCTTGTTCCCATTGCCCCGTCCAGTATGCGATGTGACCTAAGTAGCTATAGTTATTCGCTATTCCCACCTGACCGTCGATTTGGGTATACATCTCGATGCTCTGTTTAAGGACTTGGATAGCGTTGTCCCACAGATTCCGTCCGCTCATTATCGCACCGAGTTGTAGCCTGGCCCTTGCCTGAGAGGCGATATCGCCTATCTGTTCGGCCAACGCCAACGCCCGGCGATTAAAACTCTCCGCGGTTTCCCAGTCTCCCATTTCGTAACAGACCCGGCTCAATCCTATCATTATCTTGAAACGTGCTTCGTCGGAGTGTCTTTGCTCTTGCATCAGTGTTTCGGCACGTTCCCAGTTTCGTCTTGCTTCTCGGAACGTGAACATCTGCATGGCAGGCTCCGCCGATTCCATCAGATACGGGACCGCTTCGTGCGGCTCTCGCCCTTCGTACAGATACAGCGCCAGCGTCTCGGCATCCACCTCTCTACCGGCCGCCCTTCGATTTAGCCCCAGCGCGCCCCATTCGGCGTGATATTCCTTGCGTAGCGCCGCTGACATCCGGTCGTACAGTGTTTCGCGTATCTGGGCGTGTGAAAAACCGTATACGGCTCCTTCGATATGTCTCAAGAGACCGTGATCTAGATCCAGTCGGTGTATCGCCCGTAATATGGGAAGCCGTCCGGTTTCGCATATCTCGATCAGATCTTCTGCGTCAAACCGTTCTCCCCCTATGGCCGCTATCTCCAAGATTTCCTTGTCCTGTGTTTCCAAGTGATTCAGCCGACGTTCGATCAGTTCCTGTATACGAGGCGCCGCCCGTCCCATACCGGTTTCGAGGTCCTTCCATTCGAGTTTTTTATTACGAAGCCATCCTTGGTCCTGCCACCATCGAACCGTTTCCACGACAAACAGGGGATTGCCTTGGGTCTGTCGATACATCCACTCGGTCAACCACATCGGCACATGACGCGCTCCGAGCTGTGCCGCTATCAGGGTTTCACACTCGGTTTCGTCCAATCCGATCAATTCCACGGTCTCGCTCAACCCTTCGGTCATACATCGCTGGAGCGTTTCCGTCAGATACCGACCTTCGGTCGAGGTTCTAAGCGTTTCTTCTTCGGTTCGGAGCGTTACGATCAGACAAAGTCGTTTCTGTCGTATGTACCGGGTGATATGATACAGCAGGTCGATCGTTCCCGTGTCGCTCCAATGGACATCTTCGATAGCGAGCAGAAGTCCTTGAAAATGGGCCTGATCCGTCAGCAGGGCGACGACTTGGTCGTACAATCGGACTTTCAGTTCGCGCAATTGCGTGCTGTCTACGATTCCGGTCTGTCGAATCCGTTCAAGCGTTTCCCTAAGCGCGGTTGTGTGTTGCGCTCGATCGGGAGGAGAAGACGGGGGAATCGTTTCCGTGAGCGCCTCTATAAGTGGCAGATAGGGGATAGGGTTTTGCTGCGAGGAACACCGTCCGAACAATGTTTTCATGCCGCTCGTTTCGGCATGACGCCGGATTTCTGTCAAAAGACGGCTTTTGCCGATACCGGCTTCGCCTTTCAGTACGACAAGCCCTCCATACCCCGATAGAACGCGATTGAGCCGTTGCTTGATCCCGACAAGATGGTGTTTTCTTCCCACAAGGGGTGGTTCGGGTTCTCCGAGGTCGAGATTTCCCGTGGCACCGAGCGGATAGGCGCGGTATCCGCGTTTAAGGAGAACATCACCGAATATCCGTTCGCAGACTTCTTCCAAGGTCCTGACTCCGTATACCGTCAGACCGTCGGGCCATGGGCCGTCCTGCAGGTTATCCGCCGATACGATCAGGCGTGTTACGCCTACGACCGCCCCGGCTTTTGCTTTTTCTGGAACGCCTTCTACGGCATATACCTGTCCTTCGGCGGTAATCTGTCCGGTCAGCGCCGTATGGCGCGGTGGATCAAGCCTAAGCGCTTCGGCAATAAGCAGTATTGCTATCGGCAGACCGAGCGAAACGCCTTCGACGCCGGGCGGATGATATCGGTCGCCGACGCGAAGCAAAATATCCGACGAAAGCAGCGACGGTGCATCAAAATCCACCGACAACCGGCGTAGATAACCGGCTGCCGCCCATCGGGCGCGGCGGATCGAGGTTTCGAATCGTTTGCCTTCTTCGGTTTCGCTGGAGCGTGTAGAAATCAACGCGATATCACCTGTTCCTTCTTCGAATACCGAAAGTCGGATGCGTTCGGCCACGCCCCGGTTGCCGGATACAAACAAGCCCCAAAGCCAAACCGCTTCGCTGTCATTGTCCTGAAGCGACCAGGCAAGCGCCTCGACCAGCGGGCGTATCGGGGCGGCCTGCTTTTCGGGGAGGGCATCGAACAGACGGCTGATCAGGGGAAACAGACCTTCCCAACCCAATCGGGACTGCCGTTCGCGTTCGGCCTGAAACACCGGCCCAGCCCCGGCGGGAAGATCATATCCACCGGTCCGGTAAAGGCTACCCGACGTGGTCCGACACTTGAAGACGATACGGTCGAGCGGTATAAAAACGTCTTGAAAGGATGCCAGTGTTCGGCGTACACGGCGGATATTGGCGCGTTGGCCATGCAGGCGTTCCGCCATATCTTTGGCCCCCACCCCGCCTCGGCTTCTGAACGCCTGCATGCATCGAGCCAGACCGGCTTCATCCCAACAGGCGAGCAGATAGGCCGGATCGTTCAAAAGCGGTTGGAGCGAACGCAACAGCGCGTAACGCTGTGCTTCGGTAGCCTCGGACCATCCCGAAAGCAGTTCGTCCGGGCGGGCTCGCACCTCTTCGCGCGGCATGTATCCGCGTCCTTTCTTGCGTTATTGGGGGCGCAAATGGGTAAAATGGAGTTCGACCCGCACGATATCCTCCGGTACGATATCCGCTCGACGTCCGAGTTCTATTCTGGACGACCCCACGGTGCGGACCGGCGATTCTACCATCCCGCGATCCTGTGTCATGGCCCGAACCTTGAGGGCATGCCAGCGAAAAACCGCCGGCAATCGATCTATATGCAGAAAAAGCGCGTCGTCCAGATCCTGACCGATTTCCGCGTAAAACGATCCGTCTTCGCTAAAAATATACGGAACCGCAGGCAAAGGGACGCCTGACGACTGGGCGGCATAGGCCGTAGCCTCGCGGTCGCGGATACGGATTTCTCTCGGTGTTTGTACTTGAAACACGTATACCGTCTCGGGCAATGCAAAAGATGACGGTGGATCCGACGGTTCGGTGAGCCATCGTATCTTGTCCTGACAGTCGAGACAGATGTCGAGATGGCGTTCGACGGACCGGCGTTGCGTCTCGTCAAGCAGATCGGGGGCGTAGGTGTAGCCAACCAGCGTTTCCGAAGAAGGACAGGGTTCGAAAAGCGCCGATCCGTATTTTTTCATCAATTGGACGAGATAAGCTCGGTCCGGAAAGCCGTCCCTGATTTTCGCGTCTGAAGGCTGTCGGCTCATAAGGACTCCTTGCGTAACGATCTGGGCGCTCCCGTTCGTACTCCGTCACAGACACAGTCGGCAAAGTGACGGTAATCTCGAAATTTTTTTTGCATCTGTTTTCTCAGCCGGTAGAGACAATCGTAGATCATCTGGCTGGCGCGTTCGACAGGCAAGTCGAGTTCTGCCGCAATATCTTCGCGTGAAATTTCCTCCTGAAGCTCGCGCATGTACAAGGCAAGCGCCTGACGGCATCGGGGACCGGTACATCGGGTCAGCGCGGTGTGAAGGATAAAAACCACGTCTTTTTCGTCCCACTCCTCAAAGGCCCGGTCCGGCCGATTTTCAGGGGCGGAATCCTCTACTTGAACGACCGGATCGCCGTCCGAACGGTGTTCGTCGATATCCACGAAACGTATCCCCTTTCCTCTGGCCAGACCGAGCAGCGAAGGCATCGCGTCGAGACATTTCATCTTGGCGATACGGTCGATATAGGTACGCAGCGCGCTACGCCGTTCGAACTGGGCAAGACTCTGCACGACGGCCACGAAAATATCGTTGAGCAGATCTTGTTTTTCATCCTCCGGAACCCAGGTAGCTTTAAGATATACCCAGCGGTAGACCGTCCCTTCCGAGGTAAAATAGACTCGGTATAGACGGTCCATCGCCTTTTGATCGCCCGACAGACACCCGGCGATAAGCGTGTCGTCGGAAATATCGGCGAATTCATGGATGCTCTGACTCATTGGTATGACTCCGGGTCATTTCAAGTTCTTTGAGTTTGCGTTGTACGATGACGACATCGCCTCTGGCGTCGATTTCTTGAAATGCCCGCTCCGCTCGTTTTAGATATGTTTTTGCGCGATGGATATCTCCTTTCCGGATAAACATATAACCGCGTTCCCGTAATGTTCCTCCATAGCCAAAAGGATCTTTTATTTCCTCATATAACCGCTCGCTCTCGTCAAAAAGACACTCCGCTCAGTTCCAGTTTTGCTGTATGCCGACGATAAGACCGTCCACCCGTTTGGCTTCGGCCAGACCGCGCTGGTTTTTGAGTTCTTTAAGAATGGCATACGCTTTCTGAAGAATCTCCTGGGCCAGAGAAATATCCCCTGTTCGAGCTAAGACTCTCGAATAGTTGATGTAGGCGTTCCACAGACTGAGGGAATGCCCCATACGCTCTAATAGCGCAACACTTTCGCGATGATTTTTAATAGCATTATCACAGTTTTCCTCTCTCTCGAACACCATACCAAGATTGGTTCCTGTCTGTGCAATTCTAGGTAAATTATTATTTTTCCTGTGCAGTTCTCTCCCCATATTATAATAGCTAATAGCTGTCTCATTTTCCCCTAACGCGACCGAAACTAATCCAAGATTTATGGCGGTAACAGCAACCCGTGTTTTATCGCTAAGAAGGTATATTTCATGTGCATTGAGATAGTAGAAATGTGCTCTTTCCCATTGGCCTCTCCAGTAGCAAATATTACCCAAATAACTATTCGCATGAGCCACTCCCACATCATTGTTTACCTTTGTATACATTTTGATGCTCTGTTCAAAAATCTGTATGGCGGCGTTCCACTGATTCCGACCGATCAGCACGGCTCCGATCTGCAGAAGCGCCTTGGCTTGCTTGCCGGTTTCCTTCATTTCCTGTGCAAGTCCGAATGCCTGTTTGTTGCGTTCGGTCGATAGATCCCAGTCGCCCAAATCGTAGTATATCCGTCCGAGGTTGAGCAGGATGTCGAGTCTGTATTTCCGGGCGTTTTCGCCTTCCATGTCCTCCACGGCCTCTGCGGCCTGTTCCCAATATCGCTTTGCCTCTCGGAACACGCATACTTTTATGGCGTCTTCTCCGGCTTTTATCAGATACGCAAGCGCGGCTTGTCCATCTCCACCTGCATACAAATGACTGGCTAGTAGTTCCACCGTCACGTCTTCTCCGGTTTCCTGGCACGCGATCAGTGTACGTCCCCATGCTGCGTGGTATGCCTGAAGCTGAATTTCGGGCAACTCGTGATAGAGCACCTCCTGAATTTTTCCATGGGTAAATTGATAAGTACCGCGTTCGACCGCCGCGATCACGGCATGACGTCGTTCCAGCCGGTGCAACTGCCGCAGCGTTTCCAGGCGGCCCACCCCGGCGGTGTTTGACAGCCGATCCACATCGAACCAGTCGCCGCCTACTGCCGCTACTTCCAGCAGTTCGCGCTCCGTGTCCTGCAACCGGTTGAGCCGGTTCAGGATCAAGTCCGTGATCCGCGGCGGCACCGCGACGGCGATTTCGTCCAGTTGTTCGAGCGTGGCGATATCGAGCTTATGGGTTTTGGAGCGGTCGCGCCACCACTTGAGAATTTCGATGGCATATAACAGATTGCCTCCCGATTCCCGGTAGACCTGATTGCTTAATGATACCGACACCACTCGGCTGCCGACGATATCCTGAACCATCGTACGAATGGCCGTCTCGTCAAGGTTGTGAAGGGTAACCGTTTCGCCGATATTTTCGGCGTTCAACCGCTGCAGCGTGCCGGAAAACGGTCTTTCCGAGGCGTCCTGCACTTCCTCCGGTCGGTAGGCGGCGATCAAACAGATGCGATGCCCTTTCAACTGGCGGGCCATATAGTGTAAAAGTTGAACGCTTCCCGTATCCCCCCAGTGCAGGTCGTCCATGCACAACACGACACCGGGGCCATCCGCTATGTCGAAAAACAGGTGCATGATCGACTGGAAAAGCCGCTGTTGTTCGGCGGCGGGTGCCAGGGCCGGAGGCTGGTATTCCCCAAGGGTTCTGCGTTCCTGCGACGTCCATACGTGACGCATCAGTCCGGCGATGTCTGGAAAATCTTTGAGCAGTCGCACACGAAATCGCGCATTTTCGACCGGCGACGCGGCGGAAAGCCGGTAGCTGAGCGCATCTACAAACGGCTGATAGGGCATCACCATTTCCTGATACATACATCGCCCGAAAAGCGTCCACATCCCATGTGTTTCGGCGTAGTGCAACGTTTCGTCGATCAGACGCGACTTTCCGGTTCCCTCGTTTCCCCCCAAAAGAACCAATTGGCCGTCTTCCTCCAGTGTCCGGTCGATGCTGGCGAGCATACGGGTCAGCTCGGCGTCTCGGCCCGCCAGTATACAGTAAAACTCGTCACGCGGGCGATGAGGCACCACGATAACCGTGGGTTCCGGCGACGCCGTAGTGGGGTCCGACGCTATACGGGCGGCGATCAGTTTTTCGCATACCGCAAGATCGGCCAAAAATGCGCCCGCGTCCGCATAGCGGTCCGAAGCGCGTTTGGCGAGTAGCGCCAGCACCAGTCGGTCCACCTCGACGGGAATATGACGGCCATGCACAGACGGCGGCAGAGGTTCGTCGTTGATATGCTGATAGATGACCGCGATAGGTTCCTCGCCGATAAAGGGACGTTGCCCTGCCAGCATCTCGTACAAAACGACGCCAAAGGAATACAGATCGGATCGCGCGTCCACAGGATCATTCATCACCTGTTCCGGGGAGATGTATTCTATCGTGCCCACAACGCTGCCGGTGAGGGTAAGCGCCCTGACGCCATAGATGCGAGCCAAACCAAAATCGAGAATTTTGGCGGAACTGTCCTGCGCAATCATGATGTTGCCGGGTTTGATATCCCGGTGCAACACGCGTTGCGTATGCGTGCATTGCAGTCCGCCGACGATCTGGGCGGCGCAGGAGAGAGTTTCAGCGACGGGTAACGCTCCACGTTCGTCAAGGATGGCAAGCAACGTGCGTCCCTCGACAAACTCCATGGCGATAAAACAGAGGTTTTTTTCCTGACCTACGTCAAACACCCGGATCACGTTGGGGTGGTCCAGACGCGCTACGGCTTGACCTTCGCGAAAAAACCGGCGCACATACTCGGTCTCGACGGCAAGGTTGGGGTACAGTATCTTGATGGCTACTTCACGGTCCAGTCGTGTATCACGCGCCCGGAACACCTGCCCCATGCCACCGCGACCCAGCATCGAAAGAATTTCGTATTGTCGAAGAAGAGAACCAGGTTGGAGATTCACTTTACCACCAGAATTCGGTCCGAACATATCGGACGATGCGTCGCAACAGGATCGCGCCGATAGGACGGGCGCCGCAGTTGACCCGCGCAAGTCCCGTCATCCCGGGCCGGAGCATCCCTGCGCGGTTCTGGATGACGCTTCTGACGTGGACGACGGATTTGTTTTCTTCGACGCCGGCAACAGGTGCAATGGCCGTCACCACTCCTGCAAACGTCTCCGATGGAAATCCGTTTAGCTTGAACTCGACCGGAAGGTCTATCTTTACTTCTTCCATCTCTCGCTCCAGGACGGACATATCGACTACAAGAGTGCGGTTGTCCACCAGTTCGCACACGACCTCGCCCTGCGGAAGAAACGGTCCGTCGTGTTCTCGGAGAAAAGGAGTGGTTACGACGCCGTCCATCGGGCTTGCAATCCGGCAACGCCATATTCGTTCCTCGATGTGCGCGTGCGTCGCCTTTAGTTCGACAAGCCGCGCCTGCCGCGCCTGTATTTCCTCCTGTCTTGCGCCGGATTTGAGCAGTCGGAGTTTGCTTTCCGCTTGTTCGACCGCAGCTTGGCGAACGGCGACATCGGTCCGCGACGCATCCAGTTCCTGGTCGGCGATCAGCCGTTGCTCCGCAAGACGTACCGTACGCTCATGGCTGAGACGCGCCGCGTCCAAGTTGCTCCGCGTCTCACGGATCCCCGCCTCCGCCTCCTGTATCTCTTCGGCACGCGCGCCGCGTTGCATAAGAACGAGTTCCGCCTGTGCACGTTGCATCTGTGCCTCGGTTTCACGGAGTTGCGCTTCAAGATCGCGGGTGGACAACTCGACCAGCACCTGGCCTGTCCGCACGGTATCTCCTTCGTCTACATATACGGTTTCGATCTGACCGGCCACTTCGGCGCGCACAACCGCCAACGCTGCGGGACGAAGCCGGAAAGGCGCGGAAATGCGCAGGTCGATCTTTACAAAGATCAGCGTTATGACGATGGCGATCAGTGCCGCGATCCATAGAAGGGTTCTCCATGACGGTTTGCCCATCCACGCCGAGGCGGTAAGCGGTGTTGGTAGTGCGCTTTCCTGCACCGAGTCCGTCGAGCGAAGAGTAACGGCAAACACGATCGCCAGCCCCGCCAACGACAGTTCGGGCGCGTAGGCAATCGCAATGTCTCCGACAAACAAGGCAAACAACGCGATCAGCATTAGCGCGTAGGTACCAGCCAGTGCCCCGTATAAAGTATAAATCTTTCTTTCTCTTGGCTTTAGCCTCCGAACCGCCTCGTTTGGAAGCCCTAGCACCCAACGGATCCGCTGTTTTACAAGCGCCAGCGCCTTGCGTCGCAAATTGGGTATATTGAGACCGTCACTCAGGATATAATACCCGTCCAATTTGATCAAAGGGTTGAGGTTGAACAGCAATCCCCAACACGAAGCCACGATCACGAGAAAACTCCACGCATGGAGAGAAGACGACGGCTCGCTCACCCGCCAGACAATAGCGGCCGTAGCTCCGATCAGCACGCCGCTGTACATGTCCGCAAGCATGACGATCATGCGGGCGCGTTTTTTGTCAAACAAATACGAATCGCTGACATCGGTGTAAAAAGCCGGCTGAAAATAGATCAACAGAAACCCCATGTCCTGCACTGCTCCCCCATAGTGCCGACACGCCAGACCGTGCGCGAATTCGTGGACGGTGATGACCGCCATGTTGAGCAGATAGACATACCACAGTATGGAAAGATCGAGCGGCAGGAGGGCCACCGTTTCCGTCGTGTACCGATCCCAGTCGGTCGCCACGCTCCAAAGCCCCATCAGTATCCATAGCGCCGAACCCGCGACAAAAGTCGGGGTAAAACACCATGAAAGACGTCTATGCAGCCAGTCGATCGGGCGATGCGGGTCAAGCAGCGCGTACCGGTAATACAGCAGACGCTCTGGGCGAGCCCGTTCCTGCGCCGATGCGGTTTCGAGCAGACCGAGATCGTTTAGACGCGCCACAAACGTCTCGATACCCGACAGACTGATTTCCTGTCCCATACGGTCCGAAACCCGCTTTTGGACGGTTTCGAGCGGTGTCTGTCCGTCCAGCAGGGTAGCCACGTAATACTGAAAGACCACAAATCTGAAAAACCGGTTGGTAGTCGGGTCTTTCATCAAGAATACGGCTTGGCCGTCTACCTGATGTTCCTTGACTACCAAATCCTGACGAAGTTCGGGATGTGCGTTTGACAGCGACATCATTGCCTCGACGTGTTTGGGCGGTGTGTGCCAAATCGCCAATCACACCGCCGGATACGTCTTTGTCTGCTCTGAAAACACGACATGAGGAACAATGTTGATATGCAAACACGTCGGTCGTATCAAGCTATTTGCGTGAAACAACCCACGGATACGAGCGGAGCGGCTCTCTTCTTTCAGTCGCAACGAGCCGGGTGATCTCGAACAAAATTTGCGGGATTGTCTTCATCGGTAGTTTGCAACGACGGAAAATCGCTTGACGTGGAGTATGATGGTTCTACATTGCTTTTAGGCGGTATACATTATCATGAAGGCGGTGTTTGCCCGGGAGTGGGTATGGCATCCGTAGAATTGACGCGTCAGGAAATATGGACGATACTCTGCTGGGCGGGAGACGAGGGCGATAGCGAACGAATGCCGGGCTTCTACAATCAAGAAGAAGCTTCGGTGCTACGCAAGCTCCGTGCGGCGTTGACCGAAGAAAATGCTCGCTTCGAAGCGGGTATGGAAGCGATCCGCAAGCGAATCGACGCCGCCTCCGAAAAACAATCCGCCGCCGCGCCCTGACTCCCCTGATGGCTCGTTTTTTCTTTTTTTCCTCTCTTTGCCTTTCCGGCGTTCTCTTCCTGCTCGTTTCTTCCGTCACCCGCGCCGAAACCGGTGCCTGGACCACCTTCTCCTCCATAGGGGACGTGCGCGCCATCGCTTTTGACGCCGGCGATCTGTGGCTTGCTACCGGGGGCGGAGCCGTGCGTTTCGAACCGTCCCGGAACCGGTTTACCGTGTTTACCAACACCGACGGGCTGAGTGGCAACGACCTCACGTCCGTAGCCGTAGACCGCAACCGCGACGTCTGGTTTGGCACGCTCGGAAAAGGGCTGTCACGTCGTCGCCGCGACAGTGGAGCCTATCGCACTTTTTTGATACTGGACGGATTGGCCAGTGAGCGTGTCTCCGCGATCTACATGGAAGAAAATAACCTTTGGGTGGGAACGGACGATGGGATAAGCCTCTTTCTTTGGGGGCGTGATGTCGACGAGGGACGTGACACGTTTGTGTTTTCCGACGCCTATCGCGCCTCGCGTGGCGTGCCGACAGGCGATGTCAATGACCTCGTCCTTAGCGTCTCTACACTCTGGGTAGCTACGGAAAACGGGGTGGTATCGGCGTCTCGCAATGCACCTAATCTCAAAGATCCGGCCAGTTGGACAAAATTTACCGTTGCCCATGGATTGCCTGACAACCGGGTTACGGCACTGACTATAAAAGAGGGTGACGTGTGGGTCGGAACGCGTTCCGGTGTGGCGCGTTTTGATGGCGTGCGATGGCTTCCCGCAAATACCGGATTGTTTTCTACGGAAATACGCGACCTTGCCGTGATCGACGGTGCGCTGTGGGCCGCCACCGCCGCAGGAACGGCACGGTTTGACGGTTTGGTATGGACATCTGCCGGTGGTGGTGCGGGTTCGCAAGGACCGCGCACCTTGATACAGACCCCCGACAGATCAGTATGGATGGGACCCGCAGCAGACGGGCTTGCCCGCCTGGTATCCGGGCTGTGGGCATTTACGGAACCGGACGGGCCGCTTTTGAACGACGTTGCGGCGCTTGCTGTCGATAAAAACGATGTGCTGTGGGCCGGATTCCAGCACGGCGGTGCAAGCCGACTCGACCCACAAGGCTGGACGACCTACCGTGTATCCGACGGTCTTGTAGCCGGCCCGATCGTCATGGTCGCACAGACACCCGATTCGGCCGTCTGGTTCGGATCTTTCGGCGGTGGGCTTGCCCGTCTGAACGACCAGGGAACCCGCGACAAATCCGACGATGCATGGGAGCGGTTTGATCAGCGCAACAGCCTGCTGGAAGGAATACCGGAAGATCCTGCGTTTGTCGTGGTCAACGCATGGGCGCTCGACCCTGTGGGGGGGCAGTGGTTTTCCAACTTTGGTGTCGGTGCACAGTATCTCGATACGCAGGGGGTGTGGACCACCTTTCGCCCGCGTGCCGGGGAACTGTCCAGCGCCCGTATACGGAGTATCGCCGTAAGCACGGACAGTTCGGTATGGTTTGCCACCGACAACCGATTGTCACGGTATTTCCCGTCGTTGCGCACCTGGGCGGTATACGGCATGACCGAAGGGTTGCCCTCGCCACAGGTCAACGCCGTTGTTGCAGCGACGGACGGCGGTGTATGGGTGGCGACGGACGCGGGAATCACCCGGTTCGACCCGGCCGGGGTGACAACAACCTTTGGATTGCCGGCAGGACTGAATACCGCGCGGGCCACAGCGCTTGCTATCGACGCCAGAGACGGTCTGTGGGTCGGAACTCCGGCAGGGGCAGGACGTTTCGATCCTGAACTTTTTGCGTGGGAAGTGTTTACGCCATCCTCCAGTCCGATTGCCGATGCGCTTGTAAAGACACTCGCCATACGCCAAACGACCGGTGAGGTGTGGATCGGTACAGGTCGTGGCATCAGCCGATACGAGTCGGGCGTTTTGCCGGTGCGTCCTACGCTTTCGGAGATCGACGTATACCCCAATCCTTTCGATCATTCGCGCGGAGACGACACCATTACTTTCGCCTGTCTTGCCGACGGCTCACAGGTCTCTATCCTCACAATAGATGGTCTTCTGGTGCGTGAGCTACCGTCGTCGCAGATCGTGGCACAACGCATCCGCTGGGACGCGCGCAACCAACAGGGTCACCCGGTGACGGGCGGGATCTATCTATACATCGTCTCCGCGCCCGACGGCAGCCATCACGCCGGAAAGATCGCGGTGATCCGGTGACCGTACGCCCCCTGTCAGAAACACAGATTACACCGGAGATCTGGGATCGGTTTGTCGAAAATGCAGATAACGGAACGGTTTTCCACACCCGGCGTTTTCTTGCGTATCATCGTTCCGGACGGTTTGACGACCACTCGCTGTGCGTATTTGACGGCGACCGGCTTTTTGCCGTGATTTCCGCCGCCACGGTCAAGGAGATCGAAGGCCGCGCGTGGGTGTCGCATCCGGGTACGTCCTACGGCGGACCGGTATTGGCCGGGGCCTGTCGATTTCATAAAGCCGCACGTCTTGTTGAAACCCTGACTTCGTACTGCCGGGAAAATGGTTTTGTTCGAATGGACCTGACATTGCCTCCATCGTCGTATAGCTTGTTGCCGCATCATACCCTGGAGTTTGCCCTGCTTCGGGGTGGGTTCGGATACCGGAAAAGAGAACTCACTCAGGTCGTCGATCTGGCCGATTCACAAGACCCGGTCACGTCTCTTCCCGCCAAAACGCGCGCCGACATACGGCAGGCGGAAAAATGCGGTGTTCGTATACGCTGGACCACGACGCCGTCCGACGAAGACTTGATGCTGCTTCACCGGATGTTGTGCGAAAACAGAAGCCAGTTGGGGCTTTCCGATCCTCCAACGCATTCGGTAGACGACCTACAAAAGATCAGAGATCATATGCCCGGCATGATGTGGCTCGGAACCGGGTGCGCTGGGGATGCGCTCGTTTCCCAAACATTGGTGTTCCAGTGCAACCCGCGTGTGCTGTTGACGTTTTATATCTGCCATGAACGGACAGCCCGCCCTTTGCATCCTGTCCACCTCCTGTTGGCGGATTTGATGCGGGAAGGAAGAAAGGCGGGGTTCCGGATGCTGGATTTCGGGATTTCAACGGTAAACGGACGCCCTTTGCACAGTCTGATCCGTTTCAAAGAGTCTTTCAACGGTCGGTCGTATTTTCGAGATACATTCGAGATGCGATTGTGATCAACCTACCCTAAAGGAGTTTGTGATGGGGAAATTGGTTCAGGGTATTCTTCCGGCGCTATCCACCCCGTTTGACGACCAAATGGCGCTTGCCGTCGACCGAGTTCCGGCGTTGGTGCGCGCATTGATCGACGCAGGGACGAATGGTTTTTTTATTTGCGGTGGAACCGGGGAAGGCCGCAGGATGACCGTGGACGAACGCCGTCGTATGTGCGAGACCGTCGTGCGGATCGTAGCGCGTCAGACACCGGTCATTTTTCACGTTGGCGGAACCACCACCGAAGACGCGGTGGCGCTTTCCCGTGACTCGGCCCGGCTCGGTGCCGACGCCGTAGCTTCGATAGCGCCTGTGGACCGACCCAACAGCCTTGACGATGCGGTGCGGCATTATGCGGCCATCGGCGGAGCGGGCGATCTGCCGTTCTACGTATACTGGCTGGCGCAGGATGCCGACCGGAGTGTGGATCCGGCACAGTTTCTGGAGGCGATGAAGACGGTCCCCAATTTTGCCGGTGTCAAATTTACCGACCCCAATTTTTATCTCTTTCAGCAGCTTATCGACCTGTCGGGCGGCACGATCAACGCCATCACCGGACCGGACGAAATGTGCGTCGCCGGGATGGCCATGGGAAGCGACGGAGCCATCGGCACGACGTACAACATCATGCCTCGGTTGTTTGTACGGATGTACGAAGCGTTTCATGCAGGCCGGGTCAAAGAGGCGATGGACGCGCAGGTAAAAGCCAACCGGGTTATCGCGTTGTTGATTTCCGTGGGGGTTCTGGCCGGCGTCAAAGCCATGCTGGGATGGCGAGGACTTCCTGTCGGCCCGCCCCGGCCTCCCGTGCCGATGTTGTCGCCCGAAAACGAACAACGACTTCGCGACGGTCTGGCCGTCTTCGATTTCGATATCGCGTAGTAGAGCGTCATGCCGCGTATTCTGCATATCGCGCCGTTCAACACCGCCGGGGTGCCCATGGCATTTGTCCGGGCCGAACGCGCGCTTGGGTGTGACAGCCGGTTGATTACCTTTGCCCGCAACCGATTCGGGATGGAAGAAGATATCTGTCTCGATCTTCCTTTTATAGATGGACGGTGGTTTCGCGTGTTCCGAGACCGACTGTCCGTATCGAGCCGTCGCGCGGTCTCCACAGCCCCCTCCGCTTGCCCCCCGGTATGGCAACCCCGTCATCCTGTGGAGACCGGGCTGATTGCGCTACGGGAGCGGCTGTGGAGACCGCGTATCGAAGCGGCACTCAAGAAACTTGATTTTTTTTCGTTCGACGTGTATCAATTGGACGGGGGATTGGATTTTTTCCGGGATGGGGCCTGTGTAAAAACGTTACGCGACCGTGGCAAAAAGATCGTCTGCTGTTATCTCGGCAGTGATCTGAGAACACGCGGTGTCATTCCCGCCGTAGACGCGACAGTTGATTTGAATTTTACCGTAGAGTTCGATCATCTCGCGCTGCACCCCGATATTCATTTTGTTTTTTTCCCGTTCGATCCTTTCCGGTTTACGGTGCGGACACAGGAAAATCCGCGCCTGCGTATTTTTCACTCCGCCACCAACCGGAGATACAAAGGTTCGGATCATATCATTTCGGTCGGCAAACGGCTGGAAAGGGACTTCGGCGTCGAGTTCGTTTTTATGGAAAAAACCCCGTATACCGAACTCTTAGAGGCCAAAAGCCGAAGCGACATCGTCGTGGATCAGATCACCAACCTCGGTGGGGTAGGGTACGGCATCAGCTCGCTGGAGGCCCTTTCGATGGGGCTTCCGGTATGTACACGGCTTACGCCGGAACTGGAAGCGTTTCTGCCCGACCATCCCTTTGTTTCCGTAACCCCGGAAACGCTCTACGACCGGTTGGTGGACCTGATCCGAGATCACGGATTCAGACGAGAACGCGGGCTACAGGGAAGGGCGTGGGTGGAAAAATATCACGACGCCCGCGAGGTGGTCCGGCGTATCCACGAACAGTACCGGTCCGCCGGTTGGTTTGGTTAAATTCCCAAGGAGATCAGGACCGCATGTCCATGTCTGAAAAAATCAAACATCTCGAAGCGTTGCGCCAAGAGGCGCTCAAGGGGGGCGGTGAAGAACGTATCGCCCGACAGCATCAGACCGGAAAATGGACGGCTCGCGAGCGGGTCGCCTTTTTGCTCGACGAAGGAAGTTTTCAGGAAATCGGTGCCTTCGTCACGCATCGGTGCGACGACTTTGGAATGGGGGACAAGAAGATACTCGGCGATGGCGTTGTCACTGGGTACGGGACAGTAGACGGGCGCCCCGTATATGTGGTATCCGAGGATTTTACCGTATTCGGGGGATCGCTCGGATTGGCTTACGGCGAAAAAATCTGCCGGATCATGGATCTTGCCATGAAAAACGGCGCGCCTGTCATCAGCCTCAAGGACTCCGGCGGGGCACGCATCCAGGAAGGCGTGGTCAGCCTGGCGGCTTATGCGGACATCTTTTTGCGCAACGTGCTGGCTTCGGGTGTCGTGCCTCAAATATCGGTCATCATGGGGCCGTGCGCGGGTGGAGCGGTATATTCGCCGGCCATGACAGATTTTATTTTCATGGTGGAAGATACCAGCTACATGTTTATCACCGGTCCTGAGGTCATCCGGGCCGTTACCCATGAGGATGTCACCTTTGATACCCTCGGCGGGGCGGGGGTTCATAGTTCGATCAGCGGTGTCGCCCATTTTGCCGCGCACGACGAAGCGGCCTGTCTTATGCAGGTCAAACAGCTTCTTGCCTATCTGCCGTCCAATAATCTCGAAGATCCGCCTTCTGTGCCATGCGACGACGACCCGAACCGGATGGACGAAGCGCTGGCCGGTCTGGTGCCCGACGATCCGAACAAACCGTACGACATCAAAGATGTGGTACGTTGCGTCGTCGATCACGGCGATTTTTTCGAGGTACACCGGGACTTTGCCGAAAACCTCGTCGTGGGGTTTGCCCGCCTAAACGGACGCTCGGTAGGAATCGTTGCCAATCAACCGGCGTCGCTTGCCGGGGTGCTGGATATACACGCTTCGGTAAAGGGCGCGCGGTTTGTCCGTTTCTGTGATGCGTTCAATATTCCACTGGTCGTCTTCGAAGATGTGCCCGGCTTTTTACCGGGTGTAAGCCAAGAACACGGTGGGATCATCACCGCCGGGGCCAAACTGCTGTACGCCTTTTGCGAAAGTACCGTTCCGAGGCTTACCGTCGTCACGCGAAAGGCGTACGGCGGCGCATACTGCGTGATGAACAGCAAGCATATCCGCGCCGATGCCAACTTTGCCTGGCCGACGGCACAGTTTGCCGTCATGGGGCCCGAAGGCTCGGTCAATATTCTGTATCGTCGTGAGCTTTCGCAGGCCGAAGACGCGGAGGGGCTACGAAAAAAACTGACCGCCGAGTTCCGCGAGAAGTTCGACAACCCGTATATCGCCGCGAAACGCGGATACATAGACGAGGTGATTTTGCCACAGGAAACCCGTCCTCGTCTGATCGCCGGTCTTGAAATGCTCAAAACCAAGCGCGATACCAACCCGCCCAAAAAACACGGTAACATTCCCCTGTAAGGAATCTCCATGTTTGAAAAAATACTGATTGCCAACCGGGGCGAGATCGCAGTCCGAGTGATCCGTACCTGTCGCGAAATGGGCATACAAACCGTTGCCGTGTTTTCCGAAGCAGACCGGGGTGCCCCCCATGTGCGCTACGCGGACGAAGCCTGTCTTATCGGTCCGGCGCTCTCGCGCGAAAGCTATCTCCTACCCGAAAACATTATCGCCGCCGCCCGAAAAACCGGCGCACAGGCCGTGCATCCGGGGTACGGTTTTCTTTCCGAACGCGCAGCGTTTGCGGACCGCTGTGTCGACGCGGGCATTGCCTTTATCGGACCGTCGGGCGAGGCCATGCGTGCCATGGGAGACAAAACCGCGGCGCGACGCGCCATGCGCACAGCCGGCGTGCCGGTTGTACCGGGGACCGAAGAAGGACTAAACGACGATGCCGAAGCCGTCCGCGTCGCAGACGAAGTTGGCTATCCGGTGCTGATCAAGGCGGCCATGGGCGGTGGCGGCAAGGGTATGCGCATCGTCCGAAACCCCGAAGAACTGGCATCGGCCCTGCGCTCGGCACGCTCGGAAGCACTGTCGGCCTTTGGAGACGGGGCCGTATATATCGAGAAATATCTGGAAGACCCACGCCATGTCGAGTTTCAGATACTCGCAGACGCCCACGGACATACCGTGCATCTCGGTGAACGCGAATGCTCGGTGCAACGCCGACATCAGAAACTTATCGAAGAATCGCCTTCATGTATCCTGGACGACCGACTTCGTGCGGAAATGGGCACAGCGGCAGTACGGGCCGCAGAAGCCGCCGGATACGTAAACGCCGGAACCATCGAGTTTATCGTAGACCGGAACAGAAACTTCTATTTTTTGGAGATGAACACTCGGCTTCAGGTCGAACATCCGGTTACCGAAATGCGTACCGGTCTCGATCTGGTCAGAGAGCAGATCCTTGTGGCGTCGGGTAGCCCGCTTCGGTTTACTCAAGAGGAGATTCCGTTTCGCGGAGCCGCCATCGAGTGCCGTATTTCCGCCGAAGACCCTGACGAAAACTTTATGCCGTCTATCGGCAAGATAACGCGACTCGTCGAACCCGGCGGGCCGGGGGTGCGTATCGACAGCGGTTTTTACCGGGGATACGAGGTGCCCATTTTCTACGACCCCATGATCGCCAAGCTGATCGTATGGGCTGAAACGCGCGACGAGGCTATTGCGCGAATGAAACGCGCGCTTTCCGAATACGAGATCGGAGGAATCAAAACGACCGTTTCGTTTCATCTGCAGGCGCTTTCCGATGCTCGTTTCGTGTCCGGCAACTATACGACGCGGTTTATCGAGCAGATGACGCCCGGCGATAAACAGGATGCGCCCGACCCGCGTATTGCGGCGGCATTTGCCACGCTCGTAAAACACCGCACGCGCAAGACGGCCCGACCCGCGGGGTCGTCGGGACCATCCGGCACGGAATTTTCGGCATGGAAACTGGCCGGCAGGCGAGCCGGACTCAGAAAATAGACGGGAGACCCTACATGCGATATCTGGCTAGCATGGAAACCGGCTCGTATACGGTCGGTCTTGAAGAACGCGACGAAACCCTGCATGTCGAAATCGACGGAAACCCCCTGTCCATCGATCTGATCGCTGTCGATGGCAACGGGTTGTACTCGTTGCTGGTGGGCAATCGTTCGCATACCGCGGTGTTGCTTGATACCACGGAACGGTTTCGTGTAGAGATTGACGGGGTAGCGTTTGATATGGACATCGAGCAGGAAGACCTCGCTCGGCTCTGGCAATCCGTCAAACGAAAGGCGCATGCCGGCGGTGAACAGATCAAAGCCCCCATGCCTGGTCGGGTGATCGCGGTCGAAGCGACGGTTGGGGACGTGGTGACGCCGGGCAAAGGGGTGATCGTCATCGAGGCGATGAAAATGGAAAACGAACTCCGTGCCCATGCGGGCGGCGTGGTCAAGGAGGTTCGGGTAAAAGTCGGAGATCCGGTCAATAAAAACGATGTGTTGATGATGCTAGGGGCGCAGACGGGAGAATAGGGGTATCGAATGTCGTGTGAAGCGCCACACGGACCGGGTTTTTTGCTGTGGCAGGGGTGAGGGGGAAGGACGGTCGGAAAAGTGGTTACACGAGATGGCAGGCTGCAAAATGGCCCCCGCCCTTGTCGGCAAGGACGGGGGTTTCTGTTTTGCAGCGCGTATCGGCGCGTGGACACCGGGGATGGAACGGACAACCCGACGGCGGATTCGCAGGGTTGGGCACGTCGCCTTTCAAAATGATTCGCTGTCGGGTTGTCTCCGGCTCCGGGACGGGAACCGCCGACAGCAACGCCTCGGTATACGGATGTAGTGGATGCGTGTACAGTTCCTTTTTCGGAGCCGTTTCCACGATTTTTCCGAGATACATGACCGCCACGCGATCGCTGATATGGCGTACGACGCGCAGATCGTGCGAGATAAACAGATAGCTCAGTTGAAACTGGTGTTGGAGGTTTTTGAGCAGGTTGACGATCTGCGCCTGAATCGACACGTCGAGCGCGGAAACCGGCTCGTCTGCGACGATCAGTTCGGGGCGCACCGCCAATGCACGCGCAATGCCGATACGTTGACGCTGTCCACCGCTAAACTCGTGCGGATACCGACGCGCGTGCGCCGGATTCAGCCCGACGATACCGAGCAGTTCGGCGATTTTATCGTCCATCTCGGTAGGTGGCGTCAAACGGTGGATGGTGAGCGGTTCACGGAGCATCGCCCCGACAGTCATGCGCGGGTTGAGCGATCCGTACGGATCCTGAAATACGATCTGCATACGTCGGCGCAACCTGCGTAGCGTCTCCTTTTCCAGTTCGAAAATTCGATACGGACGACGGTCTTCGGTTTCGCCTATTGCGGTGGTCAACACCGCCGAGCCGGCGGTCGGTTCGATGAGTCGGAGGATGGCCCGCCCTGCGGTGGTCTTGCCGCACCCGCTTTCACCGACCAAGCCGAGCGTTTCGCCTCGTTG
>Ga0194131_10002965_pt1 | contig 27289 bp, 34 predicted proteins | sample TA2KigO120mmetaG_FD_148631 | JGI IMG/M metagenome (GOLD analysis project Ga0194131, IMG submission 148631) | Freshwater microbial communities from Lake Tanganyika, Tanzania - TA2015053 Kigoma Offshore 120m | ecosystem: Environmental > Aquatic > Freshwater > Lake | place: Tanzania: Lake... | reverse complement strand
CTCCACAAATTCTTACTGCAGATGCAGATGGAGCAGATTGTAGTGCAAGTGAAGTTGTTAGAAGTACTGTAATTGCAAACAATGTCGCAAATTTTATGTGATTAACTTTTGTCATTAGAAAGCGATCTAAAAGTTATACAATAAAAACGATCTGATCGCTTATCGTATTTTCTAGGCATGATTGGTAAAAATCTTGTTTACTAGTAAGCAACCAAGCTGACCATATCTTATCAATAATTTTTCCAAATCATAATCATGAAAACACAAACAACTCAAACCAGAGAAAGCATCTGGAACAAAATGGTTCATGCTTCCTTTAGAAAGGTAGTTGCCTTTGACCTATTATTTTTGGGTCTTGGCATAGCTATAGGAGCAGGACTTGGTGCATTCCTAGTAATCTAGGAATCAAATTTTTTTATTTTTGCTTAAGATTGTTTTTAATCCTGATTAATTCTATCAATGTGATGGACAAAAGGCTCAAAGAAAAGATGGAGCAAAAAATAAGCGAGACTTTTGAAAATATAGATGAAATAAAGCATATTGTAAAGTCATTAGATGTACTTTCTGATAATACAACCTCTTTTGGATTTGGTCTAGTAATTGGAAGGTTGTATAACTCGTTTTATTACCAATCAAGAAGAATTCTAAAAAGAGACCCAACAGAGGAGGAATTTCTGGAATTTTTGGATATGCTAAAACAAAGACAAAAAGAGTTTTTGAAAAAACTTGATTTTAGATTATGATTTTTTTAATGGAATTACCTTGATAGTTGGAGTTCCTGAAAGCTTGACACATGCACTCTTTAGCGCCTTTTTTGCAGCATCTAGATGTTCCTTTTTTACAAACATCTCCATGACAATCTGACCTGCCTTTAGACGTGCTGCAAGACTTACTGCCTTTCCAAATGCTCGGCGCATTCCTTCCTGTAACCTGTCTGCTCCAGCTGTTGCAATCATTTTGTTTTCCCTTAAAAGAATATGTGGATAGACGCGTAGTTTAGAAAAATAGCCTGTCTCTCCTGTGGTTTTTTCAATTAACTTGTTTGCCGCAAGCCTTGTTGATTCTAGAGCCATATGAGTAACTTGAATTTTTTCATTTACTAAAAGCTGGACACAATAATCATAGTCACCCATTTGCCCTCCATTGAACTTGGCAATCTTGATCTGGGGCTTTCCTTTTATGAACTCCTTTCTTGTATATGGCTGGCCATTTCCCCTTCGATAATTTGCACCGTGCATAATATTCCCAGTATTTTTGGTCAAAGGCCCATATTTTAACGGTTAACCATTGGCATACAAAACTAGATACAAATTCAATTCATCCTTATATGGAAAATATTATCAAATTTACCAAATGGAGCAAGATTCCGAACCGCTAGTTGAAGGTGTGTTGGTAAAGGATCACACGCTAATTACAAACAAGGAGATGCAAAACAGCCTTGAGCAAAAAGGATATGGGCAAATAACACAGAAAAAATTTTTCCTAAAACCATTTGAATCACTATATTTGATGTATTGCGATAAGCTAAAACTACAAGGAAAAAAGAAGATTGATTTTGATACCATGCTTCAAGTATGCATAAAACATGATGTGGATGCACTAACAAAGTTTCTAATTTATCGCGACTTGCGAACTCGAGGATATATAGTAAAAGACGGTTTTGGTTTTGGCTCTGATTTTAGAGTGTATGATAGAGGGCACTTTGGCGAAAAGGGAGCAAAGTATCTGATATTTGGTTTTAATGAAGGCAGACAAGAAAAGATAGGACAGCTACAAAAAAAGATTGAAGAGATTACTCACATGGGAAAAGAGCCAATCGTTGCAGTGATAGAAAGAAGGGGCGAAGTAATTTACTATAAAATCTCTAGAATAAATTTTCTTGAAAACAAAGAAAACACCGAGATTGAAAATTTTAATTTCTAGCTTATCTTTGCAGCCATTCTGCAGAATATTTTAAAAGATTATTTTTTGCGGCATGAACAAAATCATACACTTCTACAGTCTCTGTTTTATTTTCCCACAAATTTTCAAAATCCATGACTTTGGTCTCTGTTCTGCTCTTGTCATTCCATGATGTAAAGACATCAATTGACTCAAAGTTTTTCTTTTCTGGATCAAATGTCTCATTTGATGTACCAGTAAAGGCCACAACATCGTCATTTTCGTCTCTGAAAACTCCGATATTTTCTGAAAAAGAGCCATAAACCTTATCTGAATTTGGTATTGCAATTTTTAGTTTTAGCTTGTCGTTTGTTATCATGTTTTGAAGAACTTGAATCTTTTTTTCATCAACTCCGTCCATCTTTAGAGATGATTTTCCATTTTGGAATACTCTGACTAGAAAATTAAGATCATATGTTCGGAATCTATGCCCCGTGACCATTCTAATTCTTGGTTCGTTTTCAATAAATTTTCTAAGGCCAAAATAAAAATTGGTAAGACTTTTGACTGCAACATATTCTATTGCTCTATCATATTCTATGCAATAGTAAAGGCATGGAATAAAAAACTCTGAAACAAGATCATCTCTGTCGGATCTGTACTGTTCCTTTAACGCAATGTCCCGCAGTCCCACATATAGCAAATGTATTTTTCTTATTTAAATAAGAACAAGATCATCTGACTAGTCTTTGATACGCATTCAATATATAGCGACAAAAAAGCTTTGCAAGCATGAACAAGATACTGATTGCCACAATAGCAATAGTACTGGTACTTGCATTTGCAATAACACTTGTACCGCAAGAAAAGCAGGCAACCGCACAAGAGACAACACCATTTCCTTCACGGGAAAAGATAATCTCTGTTACAGGAACTGCAACAACTTCAGTCGAGCCTGATCTTTTACGAGTTCAGTTTGGAGTAGAAACGCAAGAAAAGACAGCAAAAGAAGCACTTGAGGCAAACTCTAGTCAAATGACTGCGATTGTAGACGCAATAAAAAAACTAGGCATAACAGAAGATGATCTTAGCACCTCAAGCCTGAACATTTATCCTGTCTATGACAGCTATCAAGACAAGCTAACTGGCAGATACACACAGGAGCTAATCGGATACCGTGTTTCAAACATCTTGATGGTAGAAACAAGCCAACTCTCACTTGCAGCAGATATTATAGATTCTGCGGTTGCAGCAGGTGCAAACAGAGTTGACGCTGTATACTTTACACTATCGCCAGAAAAACAGCTTGAGACAAATGACAGCCTCCTTGCAAAAGCAGTCCTGAACGCAAAATCAAAGGCAGAAAAGGCACTGGTCCCCCTTGATCACAAAATAATAGGTGTCAAGGCCATTTCCTTATCTGAATTTGGAATGCCTCCACCGATCCCATACTATGATAGTATGATGATGGCTGAGGGTGCAGCATTCAAGTCATCAACGCCAGTATTCTCATCAGACCAAGAAGTTTCTACCACAGCAAATGTAATATTTGTAATTGGTAGCAACTAACTTTTTTATTTTTAATAATCAATTTTTTTAATTCTTACTTGGCTTCCCTTTGATTCAAGGAAATGTCCTAAAAAATTTTTCAACTGTTCTGCTATCCTGTATCCCAACGCACCTTCCAACATACCTGACTTTTCGATTATATCTAACAGCTCTGAGCTTATCTGAAGATTAAAAAAAGTCCATCCGGCCTTTGTGAAAGGCTCACCTATCTCATATCCATCTTTTACATTGCAAATATTTTCAAGCTCAATCATTGCTTTTTTTACCAGTCCAATTTCTTCCTCGTATTTTCTAGTACTTAGCTGAAATAATGGTTTCATCTTTGACTAGGCAACATCATAACTTACGTAAAAATTATTATGAAAACTATAGTTTACGATCTAAACTTTTTGATATCTGTATTATTAATCAAATATTTGACAAATTGCATTACATTGAAAACATGTCTGATTAATATTAGCCCTAACGGGCGTGGAAGATGCTGAAATGATTGACTTTTACAAATATCTTGAATGCCCTGCCTGCCAAGAGTCAGGCCTCTATTGTAAAAAACACAAGAACGAAGTAGAAAAAATTTTAGCAGAAAGCAACTAAACCTACACGAAGATTTAGTTTTTAAGAATTTTTGTGATTAGTGGTGATGCCCGCAACCGCAGGAATCATGGCCTGAGTGAGTTTCTTGATCTTTACTGGCACATTTAGAACATTTGTTTGAGCCTGTAGGAGAAAAGAATCCAATTCCACAGACTACACATTTCATACTTGTCATATACGGACTCAAATTGTTCCTGTATTTATCTAATTTCTTTATTTTTTATACTGATCACAGAATGTTGCCATACTCTTCATATTAAAGATCTCAGGTACCTTAGTGTTTGTTTTCTGTTCAAGTTCGTACATCTTAGTTTGATCTAATTCTGTACTATATGGTATGAAAGCATCAAATACACTGGCAAATGACATGCATGTTTGATATGGGCCAAAACGTTGAATCTCATCTTTAATGTCATATGGGTTTGATGGAAAAAATAGATTAACATTTCATACATACCATCCTGCGCCGAAACAGAAAATGCCAAAGATTGTTAATAGAATTATTCTACTTCTTACCACTGATATTTGAAATCACCAGATTTTCTACTTTTTAATTTCACTATCACAATCGCAGGTACAACAAAATACATTCCAATATTCAATAGAATAATTCCAAGCCCATAACCTAGCATCTCAGATTCTGAATCAACATCAACATACTGCAGCAATGACAGTGACGATAGCAATGGAGTTATTGTTAGTTTGACAAATTCTTTGAATGCTGGATTTTGTCTTTCAAGATCAGCTACTGCTGGAGAAAATGAATAGTAGAATGAGTTGAATGCAGTCATAAATGATGTGCCAGATGCAGTTGATAGTACAGTGTTATCTCTTATTTCTCGCAAGAACTGGACCTGTGGTGCAAGCTCAGAGCCAAATGTTGCAGTGACAATTAGGCATCCGCCTCCATACATATTACTAGTTTCTTCACTAGGTTTAGTTTCATAGGTCAACGTAATCTTCTTTGAGCTTGCTTCTGCAAATGAATTATCAAAGTTTAATGTGTATATGCCAGTTTGATCTGCTGTGAAGGTCACACTTTTTCCTTCTGTTACATCTTGTTGAAGAGTAATACCCTTACCTAAAGGGTTTGAAATCCAAAATTTAATGTCATTTCCAATTCCGCCCGAAACAGTAAATGAACCAACAAACTTTTCCCCCGCTGTAAGATTAACAGTCACACTTCCTGTATTTCCAGGGGGTACAACTATGGTTTCTACTTTTTCTGAATATGATAGTAATGGCTGAAATATTGTTAACACAAATAACGCAGTTATTAAAATCGATGATTTCAAGATAAAATCATTATTCATATTTGCAAAAAAGCTTTTGCAAGCATGTTACCTTTTGTTAATAAAGATAATTCCTTGAATTCTATAAATTATCTTTTAAGAGGAGAAATTATTACTCTTATTACAGTAGTTTCATTTTCGTTAAGTTTTTCAGTAACAACACCATGGCTGCTTCCATCCACACTGTAACAGCTAACTATTACCATTCTCATCGATTGTGGAACACTTATCTCAACATTGCCATTATGATCGGTTCTGCCAATCCAACCGGTTCCTCCCTCAGCATCACGTACAAGGCATGCAGAATCTACTTGCGGTTGACCAGGATCATTTCTAACATTTACTAGCACTTTTTTTATTATCTGTTCTTCTGCCTGTACAAACCATGAAAAAAATGTAACAAATAAGAACACAAATAAGATCGTTAGTATGGTAAAATTCTTCATTAATACAACATTACTAAGTTTAATCATCTTATATCTTAGTTTTTCATTATATTATAAAAAAACGTCAAATCTGAAAACACTAACTATATCCCACCAATAAAGTGCTGGGGTATAGATATCAAAATCTCATTTGACTATCAACTAACATTATAATAGAAATTAGAATTCCAGAGCTAATTTTCCTGATCGCAGTTTGCTTTTCGTGATCCTAACTGAGATTATGAAATTAGAGGGTAAAAATAACTTTATTGTGTTTAGTTTCATTACGAAAGAAAAATCGTACATTAACTACAAAATAATGTATGTTAGACAAGAATGAATGTTAAAAATATTAATCAACTTGGAAGCCAAACAAATGTATCAAGGTTAATTATTTTTTCATCAATCTTAATCACAAATTCTGCCTTAATCATATCAGTTGGAGGGGATTCGAAGGTTAGCGCATCAAAATGTCCGCATCTTTTTAGGTATATCTCCCTTTCAAAACTTTCTGCAAGCTCTGACACTATTTTTGCATGAACCATGTCAAAGAACACTTCAATATCCCCAACCACAGCTTCAAAATTTCTTAAATAGAATATGACTTCTTCATTTACAAATGAGACCATCTTTCCTTCTGTTCTTCCAACTACAAGATCAATGAATCCAATTTTTCCCTCAGGCGCACTCCATTTTTTAATTTCTTTTATCTTAGATACTGAAACGAGTTTATAATTTGTATTATTATAATTGATTTTGGCAGGCGCCTCATAAGGAAACATCTCTAGTGTGGTAAGACTCACAGTAGAGTTTGGAATTAGTTTCCTTAGTGCATTATCTAGCCTTGATGCAGATCTCAGGAATATGTGATATATCTTACCTCGTGCTTGCGATCTTGTTGAATTGTTTATTGTATAGATGAACTCCTCTTTTGTAAATGGTTTGACAAGAAAACCAGCAGCTCCAAGACGAAAACATTTTTCCATTACATCTATATTTTCAAGCGATGAGATTACGACACAGTTTATTTCAGGAAAGCCTTTACGAATTTTTTTTAATAATTCAAAACCATCCATTATTGGAAGATCTAAATCAAGCGTTACTATCTTTGGCTTGATTGTCATACAGAGGTTTAATGCTTCTGCACCATTTTCCGCAGGACATGTAACATAGCCTTCTGTCTCAAAGTATTTTTCAATTGTATTTACAGTATGTTTTGAGTTATCAACCACTAAAGCTTTGAGTGGACTAGTTTTCGTACTATATATGGTTGCTCTCTACTTATGTAGTTTACTTTGTTTTATTAACTAAATCATGATTTGGTTTCCTTTTTTGGGAATGGTTATAAGCATTTTTACTAATCTTGAAAAATAGTTTTAGAGTTTTACATTCAGTCACATCGATTAATCGAAGTTCTTTCTTAAATAGAAATTAATTGATGATGTCAAGATGATGTACTACAAAGATTTCATATTAATTTCAAAATTTTGGTTTACAAAAATTACAAAAAGAAAGATTTGTTTTAATTGAGTCTTCCAGACGATTACACAATAACTAAAGTGCTTGTCTTTTTTGCCGTAGAGAAATCTTTACGAGAAATTAATGATACCATTTTTGAAAAGGTAGTCGAGATTTTAAAGAAAAAGTACAACTCTTATCTCTATGATTGTTATGATCACCCAGAATATCTAAATCAAGTCCTTAAAGATTATTTTAGCGATTCTTTTGTTGCCATTACAGAAAAAATCAAAAAATATCTTGCAGAGTATTCGAGTCGCACAAAGGTAAAGCACTTTATCAAAGTTGTTTGTAGTGGATGAACTAAATCTTTTTTAAAAAATGCAATTTTTATAGCTGAAAAATCAGAATCAGATTTTATTAGCGACTAATTGTCTTTTATTGGCCCATTTTAGTAACGGATAAAAGGCTATTAGAAAATCAAATCCTTTTTCTGTTAAACCGTATCCAACCTTAAAGGGAGGTCTCCTGCCAAGTGATTCTTTGTCTACAAAACCGATATTTTGTAAATTTTTAAGAGTGGTAGTTAATGTAGAAGTAGACATTCCTTCAAGCGTCTTGAGAAGATCGTTGTATCTGTTTTTACCTCTTCTTAGCTCTAGCATTACTCGGATGGTCCATGGTTTTCTAATAATATTATCTATTTCAGGCAAATAGGAGATTGCAAAATCGTTTTTTAGCATAAAATACGTTTGAATAGAAGTAAAAAAGTCTTCTACTTTCCTTCACAATTACTATCTATAGTTTTTTAAAAATTATCAGGATTCTTTTCTAATACGGCCAAAACGGCAGCAATGTCTTCCTCGTTGACAGAATCACTCAATTCCAACCTGATGTCTTCTACAATAGAATCGTATTGGTTTCCGTAGATCTCTTTTAGAACATTTTTCAAATATTGTGGTTTATCATAACAGTCTATAATTTCGCAGTTATACGAATTTCTAAGTTTAAACACAAAGCGATAGTACCGATCTCCTCCCCTCATCATTAACATCATCTCAATAGCAAGTGCAAAAGCGGTTCTGTTTTTATCCTGCAATTACCCTCTTTGATTTTGCAATATTATTTTGATTTATTGTTTTAGAATTAACTTCGATCAATCGATGTAATTTCTTAAATAGAATTTGCTCAACAAAAACCAGTGCAAAACATTGGCAAACTCTAATCTTAGAAATAAAAGTAAAAAGATCCGGCAGATTTCAGTCAACATAGACAAAGAAATTCTTGCAATATTTCGTGAAACAATTTATCATAGAATGGGCCTTAGAAAAGGCGACTTTAAAACAGCTATAGAACAGGCCATGCTTGATTACATACACAAGTGCCCCAAATTAAAAAATTAATTGATTAACGAAGCTTTGAAGAGTTGGCAGAATAATTAATAATGAAATACTGTATCCATGATTTGTTTTTTCCAGTCTATACGAATTCCAGGTCTTCCTTTTAATTTTTCAATGTAATTAAATGCTGAGAGTCCAGCAGCTGCTCCATCTCCACATGCAGAAATAATTTGTTTATATGGTGTTGATGTCGCATCACCTGCAGCAAAAATAGCATCATGTGAAGTATTGCCACTATCCGTTACTTCTATTTCACCTTTTTGATTAATCTTGACAAGATGCTTTACAAAATCAAGATCAATTGTAAAACCCATTTCAACAAACAATCCGTCAACGGGAATTATTCTTTGTTTTCCTGAAGAGTCCTCGATGATAATTTCTTGGACTGTATTAGAGCCATTTATCGTCTTTATGTTTGAGTTAGGTAAAAGCTCAACATTTTCTTTTTTTTCAAGTGAAGTGATCATGTCATGGCCACCGCCAAGCTTTCCGCCTTTGTAGATCAAGTATACTTTGGATGCCATTCTTGAAAGTAAGACTCCTGCCTCAGTAAGATATATGCCAACCCCAACTACAGCTACTCGTCTTCCCTGATAAAATGGTGCATCACACTTTGTGCAATAATGTACTCCTCTGTTTGCAAATACAGATTCATTTGCAAGGCCCAAATTATTTGGAACCTTGCCAGGTGCAAGGATTATCGCTTTTGAAAGATATTCAGTACGGCTAGTTTTTATTTTAAAGCCTTCTTCAGACTCTACAATTTTTTCAACTGTATCATAAGTTATTTCTCCCCCAAAAGTAAGATACTGATTTTCAAGTGTCCTAGCTAAAAGCGGACCACTTGACATAATGGTGCCTGGATAATTTTCAAGCTTTGGTATCAAATTCATCTGTCCTCCAAGATCCTTTGAGACGATCAGGCATGCAGCCTTTTGTCTTGCTACAAATATTCCAGCAGAAATACCGGCAGGTCCTGCCCCAACAATGATTACGTCGTATTGTTGAGCCAAATTCAGTCGATTGCAATCAATACTGTAATGTTGTTAATTCCTTCAATACTGTGTAAATCAACATCGATTGCTTTTTTTATTTTTTGCACATCATCTGATTCTAAGGCTATTAAAACATCGTAAATGCCATACACCGTTTTTACTGCCTTTACGATTGGTATATTTTTTGCCTTTTCAATAATGTCATTTTTTCTTTTGTAATCAATATTTAGCATAACATATGCTTCATTCATCAAAAAACTGGTGAATTATATTCGAATAAAAGCATAGTGCATTATGATTCTAGTTGATCACATGTAAATGATACAACATTTAGTATTTTATCAAAAATGATTTGATGAATAGTTTAATGTTAGGATCACAAAATTACAGAGACACAATGCAACATATCAACGCAACAGTTGATGACAAGATTTTACAAGAATTCAGAGATGTAATATATAGAAGAAAAGGACTGAGGAGAGGTGATTTTCAGCAATCACTTGAAGAGGCAATGCTAGAATATATTTTGAAATACTCAAAATCTGAAAAGACAAAAGAGCTTGCAAAACAAGCAAAAAAGGGAAAAAAGATAAAATTCTGATCGCCACTCACTATATTCTCTACATGTGATCCTTTTACTCTTCTATGCAAGAGTAAAAGGATCACATCAATGAAATATTGAAAATCAAGTAATTGTTTATCTGTTTATGGTATTAGAAAAGATTAAGCAGCTCCCACTTCAGGAATTTGATAAATTTCTATTCTGGTTAATAAGACTCCACCCATTTCATACTGATTTTGGCAAACCCACAATGAGAGCGGATGGGTTTGTCTTAATTTTTAAATTAATGTATTTTTGTAGATTAGAACTTTCTTCAATTCTAGAATTAAAATTACAGAATTTTGATCTTCAGAACAAGTTAATCAGAATATCAAATGATAAATATCAAAAAAGTATCATTTTTCATGAAAAACTTTTTTCAACATTTAATTCGTATCTTAAACATATTGATAATAATAAGAAATTTTTTCCAGTATCTCAATCTACTGTACGAAAGTATGCAAAAGACGCGATAAGTTTTGCTGGCATGAACAAAACCATTCAAGAAATTAAAAAATTACCACAAAAGAATACTAAATTAAATGAGATACTGACAAATATCAAGAATCTTAACACCATGATAGATAAACAATATTCATTGTTATGTAAAATTGCAGTCTATGTAACTAAACTATACCAAGATGGCGAAATCAATAAAGATACTTTCAATAAATTTGATGAATTTCTCAAATCTTACTATGATAATCCATATGATGGAAAAGACTAAATTTTTCTATCCGTATTGACAAAAGATGAATTTTAAACTATTATGAGAACTCGTACTGGAAAATATAAAGAATATGAGAAAAGAATTTTGCGATTTTTAATAAAACAAAATGATTTGTCCTCTGCAAGTCAAATCAGACGTAATACGAATATTCCAAAATCTTCTTTTTATGATGTATTAAGAAAACTGAATTATTATGGTTATATCGAATGGATTGGCGAGCCTCAAGATTGGATTAGTGAAGTAGAAATTACAAAAAAGGGAATAGTTTACCTAGAACACCTCCTCAAATAATTACATTCTGCTTGACATCTGTCCGAGTTATCTAATTTTTTAAAAGTGAAAACAAGTATGCACTAGTCAAACCTGAAATAATACTTTGACCAAATCCGATAATTACATCATAAGGAAAACTAATGTATTCTTCGATGGTCATTACATTACAATAGATAATACTAAATTAAAAGCCTTCCATGGTTGATTCTTTTTAGATACAAGAGTAAAAATCCCACATATAGTCATAGTTTGGTGATTGACTCACAAAGTTTTGATTGATTATGATGAACGTGGATGGGCAAAACGAAAAGATCAAAAAATTAGAAATGATTACGAAGAAATTCTACTCGTAGGTGAACCACCGAATCCTCCAATGAATGCCACAGACGAAGAAATTGCCACTTTCTGTGAGGATAAAAACTGTGATTTGATTACCTCTGATAAAAAAGCATACACAGATCTTCTAAAAAACAAGCGAGTAAGGGCAGTCCAAATTTCAAAATATGATTGGGATGATTCTGGGAACAAGCAGGTTTATCTTATCAAAATTTTGTGAAAACTTATTTTTGAACAAGAGTAGAAGGCGATGCTAATCCTGGAAGAAAATCATAAATCTTGCATTAGACTTTCAGAAATGAATCATTGGCTAAAATAGTAAAGTTTGTTGCAACCGTAGCGTATCAAGGCAAAATGCGTATTATAATAATTCCAAAAAGGATACGCAAAAAAATCATGAATTTAGAGGGAAAGCAGGTTAAGGTAACATTAAGAAGAATATGAAATAATAAAGCATCTGAATATTCGTTCGAGCTAACTGAGAAATTCTTTCTTTTTGTATATCCAAAAATCCTTCTAGGAAAAATAGCGATCAGAATTCTTCATTTCTTAATTGTAATAAGAAATCTCTCTAGTCACCTGTGATAGGTTTTGTTTCAAACTACAATTGTATTTTCGTGAACAATCAGCTTTCTATACGAGTAAAAGTGCAGTCAGATTTCATAACCTTATACAATAATAATGTTATAAAAAAATAAAATGATCGAATTTATCAAATCTAATCTGTTCCAACATGTTTCATAGTTTTAACAAAAGGTCAATCTTCGATCATCATCAAAGGATTAAAGCTTTAATACAGAGATACTAAGTAGGTGTAACGTGATCGTGAACAAAATCAAGAGTTATGTTACTTTCTATCTTGACTTTCCGAATGGTACTTTCAAGAAACTATTTCAAGAAGAGATAGACAAACTTCAAAATCTCGGCATCACTTTTTCTTTTCGTGAAAGCCGTCATGATGATATGCCTGAAGCTTGTATCAATGGTTATTGTGTTGCAGGCATTGCTGACATTAAGCATGAATTAAACTCTTTAATAACATCATAATCATCTAGTTTAGTTTGGATACTAAGCTAGCAGTAATTTTTGCTATTCCTGGTAGAAGAAAAGAGACAAGATATTTTCTAGAAAAATATCTTTCAAACGCAAAATTTCATGATATCACAAATCAGATGTTGGCAAACCTTCCGCCCAAAACAACTACAAAACAGTTAGCAACAAGACCCAGAAATTATTTAAAAAAAGAATGGGAATTAGTAGTTAAAAGAATAATTGATAGCATCAAAGCCGATAGTGATCTACAAGGTAAACTTAATGTATTAATTGATCATTCTGTTTTCTTTAACGGAACAACTAGGGAATTTTTTCCATTGTTTAACGCTGCATTTTTACAGAACAAACTATCAAACAACATTTCAGTTTCTCATGTTGTACAAATTATTGATGATGTGTTTGATTCATTTAATGATCTCAGTAATGTCGGTGAGCTTTTTTCACGACGACCAATACGTACTTTTTTAAAACTTTATGCTAAATCACTAGGAGTATCATCTTATACTAATTTCAATAATGATCCAAAAGCTGACGCTAATTGGATTTCCCATACTATACAATCTTTACTAAATTGGAGAGCAAAAGAAATGATTTTATCACAAAGTATAGCTGCTCAATTAGACGCTAAATTTCTATTATGGGGAGTTAAGCAAGATCTGGAAGTTCTATGTAAATTCATTAAAGAAGACAAAAAGATTTTCTATATATCGCATCCTATTTCAGAACCTCGTTCAAAAGTAAAAAAACCTGACGACTGGCCCTCATTAACACATGTCATAAATTCACTTCAACTAAATCTTAAATCTCATGATTTGTTAACGATAATGCCAACTTCAATAGATGAGTATCGACTGGACAAAGATAATGCTCACAATTACACTGGAAAATTGAAACTTCGTTGGCCAACTCCAACACATGTCAAATCGTCGTTATGTGAGAGCCCAAACTCGTTAATTAACGATGATGTTGACAAAATAGATGTTATTCATCCTACTGAGATTGAACTAGTCACAAGAAAAGATATTAAACGAGAAAAATTAGCTGATGTAACTAAAATTCAAGAATTTCTAAACGGTGTTTACGGAGCTTTAGATATGCGAATAGAATATGAACTTGGAAATAGAGATCATTTACTTGTTTGGTCTACTGCAGGGATTATTGTGATTGAACCCTTCAAAATAGATAAAGGAGACATTTCCGGCGGCGTAGAAATGGAATTGATGTATCTTGAAAATGTCAACGACGCAATAAAAATGGTTAAACCCGACGCTACATTAAATGAACTTAGAAAGATTTGTGCAGTATTTTCTAAAGAATCAATTCATAAAATTCTTCAACAAACTTCGTATAAAGAAAAATTGATACCAAAGCTCAGACTTCTAGTAAAAACAAAATACACACTTAACGAAAAAATTGCAGATTCTGTAATTAGTATTAACGGTACTGTTATAGATGATCCTACCTCGTTAGGTGATACTACCTTAGACGTCGTAGCAGAGGATCTACAAAAGAATATCGAACAATATAGAAATCAAGTAATTATTGCTCAATTTTTAGTCTCGACTCTGGCTGTAGACCCATCCAATAAAGAGCATGTTGCTGTTTTAATTTTAGATAAACTAGAACATCTTACCGACTCTCAAAATGTATGTAAAATGAAGGATTTTTTAATAAACTCTCAGCCTTTTAGTTGGGAATCAGATATTTTAGAAATTGCAAAATCTGTTAAGGTATTTGAAAAGTAGGGTGCCGAGAAATAATGCCTTCATTCTAATCGAAAACGATCTCAAGTAGACTAAAGTTAAGCATTATGAAATGATTTATCAGACAAGATAGGGATAAACTGCTTTAGAATATGTAGAAAAATTTAGATCTGTAGGTATAATCATCCTACATCATCCTGTTAAGAAACCACGTCGAAACTAGCGAACGAATCTAATGATTAAGACAAAATCTATCTACGAACCAAAATCAAAAGATGATGGATTACGTGTTTTAATTACACGATACTATCCAAGAGGTGTCAAAAAAGAACATTTCGACGAATGGAAAAGAGAGTTGGCTCCTAGTCGCGAATTATTGAAAAGTTATAAAATTGGAGAAATAACTTGGAAACAATTTGAAAGAGAGTTTTTAAAACAGATGAATGGTCAAGACAGCACAAAAATGATCCAAAGATTATCTCATATAGCAAAAAATAATTCTGTAACTTTATTGTGCTATGAGAAAAAGGAAAATAATTGTCATAGACACTTAATTCATGATTTGGTCTTAAATCAAATATAGTATTTTATATAATATTATTTTTTGAACCATAAGATACTGATTATCATAAATGATGTTAAATGTCTCGCTTGATTTCCAACCAAAAAATAATGCTCATAATCAGGATCATTCAATCTAAAATTTTTCCAGATTTGTTCTGGTTTATCAGGAAACTTTCTTATCCATTCATAGGCGCCTCTATCAAGTAATTGTTGATCATGAGAATTTTTTGCTTTACATTTAGAACAACGATATTTTATTTTTGGTATAAGTTCAAAATTTGAGCTTGTTTTGTAAAGAGTTTCAGAATCAAGAGTAGATTGTATAGTCGGATTGTAGTTTTTTCGTTTTTCAAAATATGTTTCAATATTTTGTGGTTTGATAAAACCTAAACTTTCTTTCTTATCATTTAATGATTGTATACATTCTTTTTCATATTTTGTTAATAGATGATGTAGTAAGTTTTTCTTTTGTTGAGTTCCTTTGACTTCAGCTATATGATGAACTTTTTTGAATAGTTTATCAAATTCCGCCTCTGAACCTTGAATTTTCCAACTCTCAGATCGTACGTCCTGTTTATTTCGTTCTACAGGTATCTTTATGACTTCCCAACGCTTGGGTCTTGCATTAATCGGAACTGGATATAATCTAACTAGCCCTTTCGTAGGTGAAAATCCCGCAGTGCAAACACTCTTTCGTAAATCCCTGAGTTCTACAGGTACCGCATGTCCTAAAATAATTAAATCGTCTATTATCTGTCGTTCGACATTTTCTGAATCACTCATTCTCTGTTTTATCTTTCCAAATATTATGTGATAAATACTTCTCACAAAAATTTGAAAGAGACTCAAAATGTTCTTTATTTAATTGAATATCTACACTTTTTCCGCCTTCAACATTAAAGCGAAATTTGTAGATATTTTGTTGGTTCATATCTAAAGAAAAAATTGAATTTATTAATTATAATGTGGTATTATGTTATTACCTATGTGTATTTCAAAAACAAAAGGCACAAGATATCCAGGTGACATAATAATTAGATATAATGAATTACCTATTTCGATGATAGAAATCGCAAAGATCCTTTTACTTTTATGGGAGAATGAAGACAAACGACATCCTCCTCCTAAGAAAGGAGCAAAAATGTCATTAGGATTCATAAACGAGTTATTCGAAACTAGAAAACTCACTGATGAATTATTAAGAAAATATAATTTAACCAATAAAGATTCGTCATCTATCAATGTTGAAAAAATCTAATTACTACATCTTTTTAATCAAACTCAGAAAAACAATATTGGTTTAATGTCATACCTAAAGTTTTTTCAAACAATCGTCTTATCATAATGATTCTAGAGAGAAAAATTTCATCAGTAGTTTGTGTTTTATCACTCTTAACCGAAATCACATTTCTACCTTTTAGAAGGCCAAAAACAAATTTGTTTTCTATATGATTGTGCAGAAAAGCTACAGTTGTCCAATTTCTATTTCTTAAAGCACTTTGCATTCTATTCCAATCTTCATCATTTATCAAATCACCTTCTGCTACAATTTTAACTAGGTCTGTTAATCCTCTAATCTTGTATGGAGTAAAACCTTCCTCAGTAGCTATTGCTGTAAAATCCTCAACTCTATTTTTATCCCACGCAAATAACTTTGAATGAGATAACAATATTGATGTATCTTTTTCCAATTTTTTAAAAAATTTTTCTAGTTTTTCAAAAGGCTGTATATCTTTACTGTTATCAATAACGTAACCAATTCCATCCGTTGTATCAATTATTATTTTTGATGTGACAGCATACACCAAGGGTTCAGATAAATTGTTTTTTGGTTTGACATTATCAAGTAGCATTTCGATACTTTGATTGGAAGATTTTAAGATCTTTTCCCACACAAACGGAATACTTACAAACCTCTTTTCTACCACTGTGTAAGGCTTTGAATAAATGCCATTTCGTTTTCCTTTGGTTTCGTTTCTTTTAACCCAAGAAGATGATGTATTTTTAATTCCAAGAAGATTATCGATAATGTTATTTTTCTCTTTTAATATGGTCCATTCTTTAGGATGTGCAAAGCATACTATCCTAATCTGTGCCAATTGGCCATTTCTCCTTTGGCATAGAATCTATTTCAACAAGAATTTTTACAGGTTCTGTTGCACCATAATACGATTCTCTACCACGTTGGTAATATTCAACCAAACCTAATTCTCTGAGATCACTTAGATGTCTTGAGACCGTAGTACGATCTTTTTTTATTTCTGAACTAATTTCAGTTGGGGTTTTTTCTTTTTCTATTATTTTCATTAATATTGTAGACTTGTGTTCTCCTATGATTCTATAGTGATTATAAGCTTGAATACATTTGATTCTAGTACAAGAAAGCTCAACTAGCTCTTCCGTTATCTTTCCAATGTCTGTCCTTTTTTCTTGATGACTTTGACGAAGTAGTTGAAGACTAGTTGATGCACATTTTAGAATCAATTTCGGTATTCCAAAACAATACTTCACCATTTTCTTCAATGCACTATCTTCAACAATATTTTCAATTCTGAATTTTGTTTCATTATCAAGTAATGCTCTTTTAATTCTTCTATTGAGCATCTCTTTTGCATCGTGAATTTTGAGTGGCCTTAGATAAAAAATATTAGGTGTGACATTGAGACGTTCAAGTGCACTTTTAACATGTTTTGGATTTACAGTAAATAGTTTGTAATTAGTCGCCACAAAATTTTGCATCATATTTGTGATTTGAACCGGGTTAGCATCATCAAAAAAGTAGTAATCCTTCCTTCCAACACTATCAGTAACCCATTTCTGTGGCTGTTCTTCTAAATCATCTGTTTCTTCATCACTTTCATACATCTCCTCGACCCTTCTAAATTCTCCCTTGAATCTATATGCTGGATCTTGTTTTGACAACTGTTTCATAGCTGTATTGATATAGGTAAGTATGGAACTTTTTCCAGAACCCATTGGTCCTACAATGAAGCTAACTAGTGGTATACCACGTTTTGCTACTCCGATGTCAAATATGACAGAATTTACAATCTCTTCTTGGTTTACAAAAAAATTCAAATCATCAGATGGTATGTTTGGTGAGAATGGATCTTCTCTCATTTTAAAAAATGAGTACCATGTGGAAAGAGATTCTAGTTTAGCTTTTTTCGCTTCATCAAGTATAATCTTGAATTTTTTTACATTTTCCGTTGTAGACATTGTATATTTTACAACATCGTGTATACTTAAATATATCGTGTATTATGAGAACCTATCGTGCATAAAATATATATACGTGCGCCACCTATATTATAGTGAGGACAAAAAATGGTTCAAGAAACAGAACAAGAAGCACGCAATGGTAAGTTCTACACACTTTTTGTAGATGGTGTAGAGTACCATGTAGAACAACAATTCCTAACAGGTGCACAAATCATGGATTTGGCTGGAATTCAAAGAGACCTCGGTCTTATTCAGATACTTGAAGATGGCACTGAGAAACAAATCAGACCAGACGAAGTGGTAGAATTCGAGGGTCCTGGCCGAAGATTCAAAAAAGCACCTAGATTCAAACGAGGGTAAAAAATTGGAGGGAAGAATAAAACAAGAAATTGAGATGCTCTCAAAAAAATATGAGGTCATCCAATATGACCCTAATCATCAGTGGGTATTGATAAGATACAAACTGCCACCGGGATGGAATATGAGTGAAACAGAAATTCTATTATTAATTCCGGCTGGCTACCCCTCCACAAAACCCGACAATTTCTATGTTCCTAAAGGTCTCAAATCCGCTAACCCTACAATACAGATACAAAATTACAATGAAAATGATCATAACTATCTTGGAAGACAATGGGGACAATTTTCGTTTCATGTTGAAGAATGGAAACCATCAGATGATATTGTATCCGGACACAACTTGCTTACCTTCATGATGGGAATTGAACAGAGGTTGATGGAGATTTTTTAGATGAATAAAATAATTGTTGAAGAAAATATTTGGGAAAAAATGAAGGACCATCTTCTTTCTGATAACTCAGAACATTTAGCATTCTTTTTTGCAACTACGGTAAAACAAGACAATGATGTTACATTTCTTATTAGAGATGTAAAATTAATTTCTGACGATGATTTTGAAGCTGAAGGTTTTAGTATGAGATTAAAACTTGATGCGCTCTTGTCTGTAACAAATGAAGCAAGAAAAAGAAACATGGCATTGATTGAGATTCATAGTCATCCGTTTAGTACCACAAAAGTATGGTTTTCTAACACGGATATGAATGGATTCAAAGAATTTGTACCTTACATTCTTGATGATATTCAAGGAAAACCCTATGCAGCGTTAGTATTGGGTCAAAAGTCTGTAGCAGGTCTTTGTTGGCAGACAAACGAAGGAAAATCAATAGATAAAATCATAATTCATGGGAAACGCATGTCGTTAATTGTTCCAAACATGCAAGAACTAACTGGTAAAGATCATATCTATTATTCTAAGTTTGATAGACAAGTTTCAGCGTTTGGTACATCTGGTCAAATAAAGATAAAGCAACTCAAGGTTGCAATAGTAGGTCTTGGTGGAATTGGTTCACACATAGTCCAACAACTTGCGTATCTAGGAGTTCGTGATTTTGTTATAATAGATTTTGATAAAGTAACTAAAAATAACCTAAATCGTCTTGTGGGGGCAAATATTGATAGCATCACAAAACCAAAATCCGAAGTTATTCGTAACATGATAAAAGTAATATGCAAAGATGATGATGTAGCTATCGAATTTGTTAACAAAGAAACACGAGATAAAGAAGCCATTAAGGCTTTGAAGAAAGCTGATTTCATTTTTGGATGTGTTGACAATGACGGAGCAAGAGTAATTCTAAATGAGATATCAAAGGCATATATGATCCCATTTTTAGATTGCGCTACTGGAATTAACATCAATGATAAAAAAATCGCTGATATTGGAGGAAGAGCTGTCTTTGTTAAGCCAGGTGGACCTTGTCTTAACTGTGCTAACGAATTAAGTGTAAATGAAGCAACGCATTATCTCCAAACAGAAAAAGAGCAAGAATCTAATAGGCGTGAGGGATATGTTGGTGGTTTTGATGTACCTTCACCATCAGTAATTTCCTTAAATGGTCTTATAGCTTCTGCTGCAATAACCGAATTTTTGGCATATGTTACTGGTTTCAGATCTTCAAAAACATACCTTGCATATGACGCCATGGAACAGCGATTAAGAGAAGTGATAATAACTAAAGATCCAAACTGCATTTGTAACGCACTTGAAGGAATAGGAGATAAGGCAGATATCGAGAATCGTTACGCCAAGAGGAATTTGATTGGCTATTAATGTTAATATTTCAATATTTGGTGGCATGCTTCTTTTTGGATTTTTGTTGATGGCGATAGCTGCAGGAATTGATTATTTCTATCAAAATAATATATTAAATCTACTTGTGCCTTCTGCAGAAGCCAGTAATGATAAAGCTGTTGGAGAATCGCCTCCTGGTACAACAATTTTTTACATAGGAATAGGTGCTGTATCTTTTGGAACACTTTGCAGAATTATGGGATGGAGTGACTAATTTTTCTACAAAATTCTTGTAACTCCAAACAATTGAATTTTGATCTTTCTTGAAATATGATTTATCTGATTTGATTCAATTCTAGCTTTAACATTATGCCATGTCTGTCTTGATATTCCAAATTTTCTCACATCTTTTGTAGTCAAATTCAAAAGCTCATCGCCTCTTTTTCTCAAAGCCTCATCCAGACCTGCCAGATCCTCATAGGTCTGATAGGAATCATCATCAAGCCCAAAAATCTCAGACTCTTCAAGGTTGCTGCTTTCTTTTCCAACATGAATTATTCTTGATACTCTTACATGTTTTCTTCTCAAAACCCCTTTTATTCCATCAAATTTCCCTTCAGCATGAATCAGATATTCTCTAATCCAGTCCCAAATGCTCTTCCAGTACTGCCTTCCACACATCTTTTTGCCATTTTTCTGATTATAGTCAACAAACTCACAATACACTGCATTTTTTGCAGGATTTTGAAAAGGTGCAAAAGGCTTGATAGGATCTCCTGTATCCTCATTTACAATATTTGAAAATCCAAGGATTGCAAAGTTTGCAGCCTTTATCTGATGAGCATAGTCTTTTTCCCTGTTTATCTCCCTGAACCTGCTCAATATTGAAGGCTTTGAGATCACAAGCTGCTGAACTGCATATTTATTTTCATATTTTTGCACCATCCACTCTCCTGAAATTTTTTCATAGTGTAATAGCAAAATGTCCTTCCAGACTTGTTTTTGCCAGCTAGACTCCTCATCTAATTTAGTTTTGAAAGGATCCAACAGATGCCCTAGCCCATGTGCAGAATATTTCTCATCATCAATTACTAGCTCACCATTTTGTATTGTGTATAGACAGTATCTTTTTGCAGATATTCCATAAAACCCAACACTTTGCCTTTCTATCTTTAAGATATCAGAGTCAAAGCTGTAAGGATTTAGCTTTGAAAAAAACTGTTGAAGCATTTTTGTATAATTAGGTGATACCATCATTGAATCAGTATCACAGTATGCAATAGCTGAATCATGTCTTGCCAATATTGCCTCTGCTGCTGCAAGCAAAAGTCTTGATGCAGAAGTTATTGCACTTGCAATTATAGGATTAAACATGACTCCTGTTTTTTCAATTTTTTTCTTGTCCTGCCTAAAGTGAGTCAGGCCATAGACATCAACAGGTACAGCTTTTCTCTGATCATAGGTGTTGATTTCTAAAAATATCCCATAGCTAATCGCATTTGCAATAATTTTGATTATCTTTTCTTTTCTGTCTCCTTTTTGTTTTAGAACTTGCCTGTACTCTACCAGCTCCTTGAACAGGTCCTGCCTGTAAGGATTGATTTTTACTCCATGAACCTCTATTTCCTTTAGGCCTTTTTGTACACCAACAGGAATGAACCTGACTGCCTTGATTATTCTAGGTGTTTTTCCTGTAAGCAGTTTTGATGAAATGATATCTGAAAGGCAATACCAAAGTGGCTCCCTTGAGCTGACATAGCATAATCCTGTGTTCCAGGCATGTTTTTGACCAAATTTTGCCCTAATTGGCAAGACATCCTCATCTGCCTCAACTAGGACTATAGCTGCAAGATTCTTCCAAGATTTTTTGTCTTGAATGTCTTCTAGTCTTATGTTTTCTACAAGCTCTGAAATTTCCTGTGTTGCATCTTTGTGTACTATCTTTTTTGCAATGACAAACCTCCAAAGATCCTGCAATATGCACACAGTAGGATACATTGAGACAAAATCAAGCAGATCAACCAAAGTAGGTGTCTTTCTTATCATATTGTCTACTCTAGCTCCATAGTATGAGCTCATCACATTTCCAATGACATCAGCTTCAAAGTCTTTGTTTTTGTCAAAAAATGATCTTACACCAATGTTTTGTAGGATATGCTTTCCAATTGATGCAGGAGTATATGCCTTTGTTACTGACATGCCTAGCTGATAAGAGTCAAACTCTACTTTCATTTTCTGATACAAGGAAAATGAAGCTTTTACATCATTGATGCAGTATTTGATGTAATCAGAATCCACTCTGCCATGCTCTGCTTTGCTTTTCTGATACTCTGTTTTGAATTCTCTGCATGCTGATTCAAGTGAATGCTTTTTGTTAGTTAATGCAAATGCAAGTGTTCTTAGGTCAACAAAATGACCCCTGAATCCACTTGACCTGATCCTAGGATTTGCCCAGTTTACAAATGACAGTGTGCTAGAATGATGCACTATGTGCAGCCTAGGATAATCCAAGTTGTTTGACAGCTTGAGTGAAAAGCCATTCTTTCCTCTTGCAGTAGGTGCAGAGATTGCAATCCTTGTAAGATCAAAAGGCAGGTTAAACCCAACACATAAAGTTTGCAAATCATAGGCTTCATGACAAAAAATTTTCCTAAACTCATCGGCTGTGTATAGTGTGATGTTGCTTTCTTTTGCAACAATTTGCAAAACAGAAATTTCATTTTCTTTTAGAATTACTCTGTCATAGAATAATCCACAATATTCCAGTTTGTTGTATTGATAAATCTCAAAATAGCCAAACTTGAGGTTCTGATAGTGATCAACTGTAGTTTCTGTGTCAAATACTAGGATTCTGTCAAATGAAGTCTTGCCGAATTTAGCCTCAAAATAGCCTCCATTAGTATTGTTTTTTGTGATTCTAGGTATAGTATATGCCCTTACTGCTATTGTCTCATCATGCAATTCCATATTCATCAAATACCTTTCTTGCTTTTTCTTTGAACACATCAGCAAGACCAAGAAGCAAAAATGCTTTTTTCAGATCAGAAGGATTCTTGTATCTTAGTGATTCCTTAGGCCAATACCTTTGCTTTCTTGAAAACCTTCCATGACAGTTTCTACAACATGATATCAAAAAATCAGGAATGTTTCTTTCCCTTGCAGGCCCATGATACTCTAAATCCAAAGGATCATCGTGTCCACAGATAATGCAGTATCCCTGACCCTTGAGGAACATTTCAATCCATTTATTTTCTTCAATTAGTTTTTTGATATCATCAAAATAGTCTGACATTTTTTAGGAACTCCTATAAATTGTGAAAAACTCAGGTTCCTCTCTTTTTTCTAAAATCGCTAGAATTTTCTTAATATCAGTTTCAAAATGATGACTCTTTCTTTTAGTGTCTAGGATAAAATCCCATTCAAATGCTTTTAGTGCATTAGGCTCTTTTCCATCAATCACTCGTCCTATAGAACTGTGATATTGAGCAATTCTTTTTGCAGTCTTGCTGCCTCTTACCTGAATAAAGTGCTCTTTGCCATTCTCATAGATTCTTAATTGCCTAATCAGGCTGTCATTTTGTTTTGCAACAATTCTGTTTTCCTTTTTTCTTAATGAAGAACCTAGGAACTTTTTTGCAGTAGTAGATGAGATTCCAACTGTCTTTGTAGCTTTTGAAAAACTTGTCCCATGTCTTACTAGTCTAAGTACTTCTAATGAATCATCATACTTTGAGAGCTGAGTAGCTGTAAGTAAATCTAGATTCCTTTGCCATGTCTTTGATTTTGTTTTCATGGGATGAATCGTCAATAGGAATGATGATTAGTTCACTGTGTTGCCAAATTGATAATCCAGCATCTAGCGCCATACCTTATAGAAGAGATTACTCGTATTTAAAATTATAGTATGTATAACCAATTATTCATAGTATAATATAAATAGCATAATTACACAGGATATTTGTGCCTAAACCTGCTCTGTACCAGCAAAAAGTACGTGAGGGAAACCGAATACTCGTATTGTCTGCTCTAAAAGAGCCAAAACGGTTCTCTGAGCTTCAAGAAGAAACTGGTCTTTCGCCCAGGGGCCTTGCAAGAATCCTAGCAGAGCTGGAACAAAAAGGAGCAGTAACTCGAACCATAAAAGGACGCTGGCCTGCATACACTTTGACAAAGGCAGGTACCCGTGCAAAGGATCTTTTGTATCTTGGATATACTATTGATGAGCTAAAAAGTAACGACGCAAAATACTATATCGATTATTCAGATAACCTGCAATCAGAACATACAAAACATGATCTGCCTTTTGGAATACTATCTCATTTATTTTTGCACAAGGATATAGGCAAACTGTATAATCCATTTTTAAAAAAAGATATTTTCGAATTTGAGGCAAGCATATTTAAAAAAATAAAAGATAATCTAAAAAATAAAAAAATCAATCTGATTAAATTAAAAGATAATGCAGAGAAAAAAATAGTCATAGCATTTGAGTTTGATTACAATAAAATAATTAAAAAAATAGACGAATTAAGCGAAAAGGAAGTAAATGACATTGAAAAAACAAGAAAAAGGGAGATTAAATCATGAATCCGCTGCTAATTTCTGGCTTTGGCACATCAATTAATGTGGAAAAATCAAAACTAATCATACAAAACAAGCTAAACAACACAAAATACGAGTTTTATCCGCATAAAATAAATCATGATAATATAATTTTGGATAATCATTCAGGAAATATCACATTTGATGCAATAAAGTGGCTATTAAAACACGATATTTCACTGTCTATTCTAAACTGGAACGGAAATTTGCTTGGAATTACACTTCCAGAGTCGCCAAAACTTGGAAACTTGAGAATAAAACAGTACCAAAAATATCTTGACAATAAAACTAGATACAAAATTGCAGAAAGTATAGTATTTTCTAAAGTACAATCATCATTTAATCTGCTAAATAACCTCTCAGAATTTTATTTAATCAATATTAATAAAATAAAGCAGGAATTTGAGGCTGAATTTAGCAATTATTTTGATAAATTAAAAAAATATCCGTCATTTTCAAATCTATTATCATATGAGGGTAGAGTTGCCCAAGTATACTTTGATGTTTTAGGCACAATATTTGCAAAAATATCGCCAAAATTTATTTTTGAAGCAAGAAAAGGCAAAGAAAACAACCGAAATTATAACGCAGCAGACGAAATTAACGCATTACTAAACTATGGATATGCAATTTTAGAGTCTGAGATTAGAAAAACAGTCAATTCTATAGGTTTAGATCCTACAATTGGATATTTGCACGAAATTTATCCATCAAAAACGCCATTAATTTATGATATTGAGGAATTATTCAGATGGATTATTGATTTATCCGTAATTCAATTACTAAATGGCACAAAATTAAGCAAAGAAGATTTTATTTTGACTGAAAATTACAACATTAGGCTAAAAAATAATGTTGCAGAATTATTAATCAATAAAATCAAGGATAATTTTAATTCCAAAGTACCTTACAACGGCAAAAAGTATCATTATCACAATATTTTATCAGATATTATTTCAAAACTTGCATATTATATCGCTGATAAAAATAATAAAATAGAATTTATCGTGCCAAATATCGATATATCAAGAAATGATACAATTAATTTAAAAAATAAGATACTAAAAATGACACCACAAGAGAGAAAAAGGCTTGGAATAAACAAAAGTACGTTATTTTACATGCGTAAAAACATCATAAATGGCAAAAATATCAAAATATATGATAAAACGCTATCTAAACTGAATTTAGAATAGATTTTATTTTTAAAATATAATTAAAAAATAAAATATCACGCCTGTTTATTTGGTAATTTAGGCACAAAGTATCATTATTTTATTGATATTTTTATGATAAATAAAATAACGGATATTTTATAATTTTATTATTCTATTTTCTATTCCATTTTATTATTTTAAAATAAAACTGGGGTTCAAATTTGTGACAAAAAACATAGATTTTCATTATAATCATAAAAAAGCGTCAAATCTGGATTCGTTGTCTATACCCCACCAATAAAGTGCTCCCGCCGGGATTTGAACCCGGGATCACTGCCTTGAGAGGGCAGTATGCTTAGCCGGACTACACCACAGGAGCTCAAGGTAAATGCCATAACTAATTCAATTTAAAGGAATGTTTTCACATTGAATTATTTAGTTAAAATAAGTAATTGATATCCTTTAAACAAAAATTCTCAAGTAATTTTTCCATGGATGCAAAAAAGTTATTGAAAAATCTAGCTGGAGATTACCCTGTTGGGCTAGGTGGATGTCAAGCTCAAAAAAATAATTTTAGTTGTTGTGAGTTTAATATCACAATTTTTGATAATACAAACGAGACTGATTTGGTAAAAGATGTCGATGGACAGCTAGTAAAAATTCATCATGGCTTGCTGTCGGGTGCAAGCTTGGATGCATTAATACAATATGATAATATGCAAATTCTTTTTGATGAGCAGTGGGAGCTAAATGCAGTTTTATCAGGAATTAAGGAAAAAAGAAACCAACTTTTTGAATCTTTTGCAAAAAGCTGTCTTGTTGATGCAACAATTTGCGCAACAAAGGCAAAGGATGGAATACAAAATAATGATCCATTTACATCATCATGGGTAAAGTGTGCAGCATATTTTATTGCAGATGCAATAGTAGTTCATAATCTCAGGCGGCCAAGTCCTGCACACATGCTTGAAGACATACGAAGATTTGAAAAAAATAGATTCAATGAAAACTTTAAAATCATAAATGAATGCATTGGAATTGAAAGGGCAACTTCTTCACTTCTTTTGCGAATGTTAAAATCAACAATAGGTTTTTCAGATATTGTTGAAACAAACAACCACTCAAAAATAATTCAAAAAAAATATGATTACTTTATTGAAAACTCGCTTTTCTCTGATTGCTATTTCTATCTAGGTTATATCAACAAAAACAACCTGATCAAAATCAAGCAAAGCCTTCACAGAAGGCCTGAGCTGATTCATGTGCTAAAGGTGGCCTTTGATGTTGAAAATGACATGGCAAAAATTGAAGCACAGACTAGTATCCTACACAATGCCGCAAA
>Ga0194131_10002963_pt1 | contig 27305 bp, 21 predicted proteins | sample TA2KigO120mmetaG_FD_148631 | JGI IMG/M metagenome (GOLD analysis project Ga0194131, IMG submission 148631) | Freshwater microbial communities from Lake Tanganyika, Tanzania - TA2015053 Kigoma Offshore 120m | ecosystem: Environmental > Aquatic > Freshwater > Lake | place: Tanzania: Lake... | reverse complement strand
AAAACTCGAGGGGACCGTCGCCTGGATTAAGCCGTGGGAGAAAAAAGGGTTCTTGATCGGCGTGGTGTGGGACGAACTCGTGACGAAAGAGCAGAACCGCTGGTTATATTACTATCTCGAAGAAACTCTCAAAGCTTCAGTTTAACGCAACCCTCCGAGCTTCTGTTTGACCTCTTCTAATTCGGCCGACAGGGATTCCCAGCGGGCCGTCATCCGTTCCAGGTCTCGTTTCCAGCCGTCGTGCTCCTGATGGAGGGTCGTCCACTTCCCAAATTCATTGTAGAGCGCCGGGTCCGCCAGTTCGATCTCTCTCGCTTTGACTTTGCTTTCGAGTTCCGCGATATCCGATTCAGCCCGCGCGACTTGCTTGTCCAGCCGGGCCTGCGTCTTTGTCAGGTCGCGCCGGTCGCCGCCCGATTCTTTGGGTGGGGCCGTAACCTGTTGGACCATGGCCTTTGTGGGAGCTGACGGCTTGCCTTGCGGTTTGCCATCCAACTCGTCTTTGGTCTCCTTGATCGACTCGAACTCCTGCGCTTTCTTCCAGAGGTAGTATTCGTAATCGCCGATAAAGTTGCGAGCGCGCCCGTCTTCGATCTCCACCACGCGGGTGGCGATTCTCGAGAGGAAGGTTGGGTCGTGGGAAATGAAGACGATCGTGCCAGGAAACTCGACCAACGCATCGGTGAGCACATCGACTGACGCCGGATCCAAGTGGTTCGTCGGCTCATCAAGGAGCAGGGTATTCGCCGGTTCGACCAGCATACGGGCCAACGCCACCCGGTTCCGTTCCCCTCCGCTGAGGGCCTTGATGAACTTCTTCTGCTCCTGGCCGGTGAAGAGGAACGCCCCGGCGATGCCGCGCAGGAAATTCATCTCCGCATGCTTGGTCACCTCTTCGAGCGATTCGAGGATCGTGTGCTCGGGGTTCAACGTTTCCGCCTGATGCTGTGCGAAGTAGTGCAGGGTCACACCGTGTCCCACGGTGCGCTTGCCCGTATCCGGCTGGAGTACGCCGGCGAGCATCTTCAAGAGCGTGCTTTTCCCCGCGCCGTTTTCTCCGACCAGAGCGATGCGCTGACCGCGTTCCACGGCAAAGTCGAGCGATTCATACACGACCTTTTCGCCATAGCGCTTGGCCATCCCGGCGAGATCCAGCACCTCGCGGCCGCTGGTCGATGGGAGCGGGAACCGGAACTTCACCCGCTTCGGATCGCGTTGAAGCTCGATGCGTTTGACCTTGTCGAGCTGCTTGATGCGCGACTGGACCTGGCTGGCCTTGTTGGCCTGATACCGGAAGCGGTCGACGAACTTCTGTACGCGCGCGATCTCTTTGGACTGCCGGGTCGCCGATGCCTGGAGCTGCGCATCCTTTTCTTCTTTCAGTTTTTGGAAGAGGGAATAATTGCCCCGATATTCTTCGATCTTGTGATGCCGCAGCTCCCAGATGTGTGTGACGACACGGTCGAGGAAGGCGGTATCATGGCTGATGATCAGCAGCGTCATGTCCGAATCGAGGAGAAACTGTTCGAACCAGCGTTGCGTCGGCTTGTCCAAATGGTTGGTCGGTTCGTCGAGCATGAGCACGTCGGGGTTCGAGAGCAGCAGGTGTGCCAGCGCCACACGCATCCGATAGCCGCCGGACAGATTTTCCACGGGACGTCCGAAATCGACCTCGGTAAATCCCAGCCCCATCAAGATGCGCTTGGCTTCATGTTCAGGGAACTCGTCGCGATGCGCCGCGTCGAGTACGGTCTTCCCCGTGATGGTTTCGAGTTCCTGCGGGAGATAGCCGATCCGGAGGCGGGGCCGTTTGCGGATGGAGCCCTTGTCGGGCGACTCTTCTCCCAGGATCATGCGGAAGAGCGTGGTCTTGCCCGCCCCATTCGGTCCGACCAGGCCGACCCGAGAGTTCGGGCGGAGATGGGCGGACGCCCCGTCGAGCAGGACTTTGGTGGAGTATTGTTTACTGACGGATTCAATTTGGAGCATGAGCACACACCTTCCCGGTGAAAATAGTTCGGTAGACCGGAGTCAACGACAAGTCGTTAGGAGCTAGCAGGTGGGAAGACGGGGCAGCCGAAGGAAATTGAACTTGATCGATAGGTGAAGAGCGAGCATCAAACAATCCTAAAGACTAAACCTGAGATTACGACTGCTGAAAACACTTCCAAACTTGAACAGAGCCCCTCGACAGTGCTCGGGGCACCATTCGACTCGCGTCGGAGTGCGCCGACTGACTGTTAGAAGGCCCGCCATGAGCGAGCGGGGAACCGCTCGTCAGAGCAGTTCCCCGCGAGTCGAATGGTGGTGGACTCTACCACTCTATCGAACTTTCCTCAATAACGCCTGCGGGCTAATGCGGAAGCACGCGGAGTTATGAGTCCGATTCAGTATTTCTTTAAATGCAAATTTTCCGCCAGGCAGCCAGCTTGGCTTTTTAGGAAGGAACCTGACTTTCAGGAACAAGGCCGCCATGCATTCTTCTCCAGCCGATGATCATTGCAGGGATACAAATCAAGACAAATAACCCGAAAAAAACCACGATCACACCTATTACACCCAGGTTCGGCGCTATCACACAGGACGCGATCAACGAAAGCAGGATTGCGACCGCCAAAGGATAAGCCAATACTTCGCTGCCACGAGCGCGAAAATGTAAAGAAAGCATCCCAACACTGTGAAAGATCGTGAAGACTGCAAACAGCAAAGTTGTCTCGAGCGGAGGGAGCAATCTCTGCGCGACACTCAAATGCCCAATCCCCATGACCAATAAGACGGCCGCACCATAGCTGAGGATCATCAGGAACAGCGCTTTCCTGAACTCTCGAAGAAACAGCGCCTTCGAGTCTCCGTCCCTCCCAAACGAGACCAAATTGGTCATGCGTGGCACTGCGGCGGTAAGCCACGAAGCGCACAACGATCCCAACACATTGGCGACGACAGCAGTCAGGCCCAATTGCCCTGCTGATACCGCATCTCGGTAATAAAATACGATCAGTATCGGCGCATTGAGGAACGCATAGCCGGCGAACCAGGACAATGCGACCCGCTTTTGCAAAGGCCAGACCTCTTGTCGCCACGAAAATCCGTGGCTAGTTTCGCCCTCCTCAAGCAGCCCTCGGTAACGAAGCCGGAACCACACTGTAGTCGTCACTGCAATAGCTAATGCTGGCATAGCCGGTGCGTAGAGGCCATTTCCACCAACGATCAGCACCCATGCCAGCACAGCACCCAAGGCATAATGGGCGAAACGTACCCAGTAGACTTCAGCAACCCTACCGGCTCCCTCAATAATAGATAAGGCTGAATAGGCAGACATGCTCAAGGCCACGGCAATCACTATGAAAATCCATGGCCATTGCCAGTTGATTTCCTCATGGCTAGTTCTAGCAAGAGAAAAGTAGATAAATCCGACCGGGATCAATAACAACACCAGCAAACTGGCCCTCGCATACCAGCGTCGGCTCCAAGCAAGCATCGCGAGGCACGCAGATCTCTTCTCCCCGATAGGTCCTAATCTACCCCCATCGCCTAAATCCAAACCCGAAAACATACGCGCAGATAACTGAACCAATAAGCCAGAGAGTCCAAGATCCAATAGCACGTAGCCGCTCAACAGGCTTCCGATTGCATAGTAGTAACCTTGCTCGCTTGCACTCAGAAATTGGATGACTAACAACGCTGTGACAAAACCGGACAGTGCCTGCCAGGCTTTCTGAAAGAGAACGACATGCGCAGGAGTAAGATGGAGCATTGTTCGTCAAATACTGAAGCGTCGAGCCAATACTCGTTTTGCCGCGATTTTGAGTGTGTCCTTCAAACCCCTATCTGCAACGATGTCTCTCAGGAACGCACCCAAATCAATAACTCGACGAATAAACCCCGGCGACTTCAATACACCATGAGCAAACGGAACCTCATAGCGCTTGCATGATGCAATGGCTTGTGTATCCGCTATAAAGCCCTGAACCTGATCATGTATCTCGTCAAGTCTGCGCAAGTGTTCCTCCCTAGCGGCTGCGACAGTTTTTTGAGCATGACGCATTTGTTCCGGTGAGGATCCCCAGGCAAAACCAAAGAGTTTAAGTTCATTACCACCCAGGGGTGCTGTGAAGTGCTCGTTCGGCAGAAAGACTACAGGGCACCCGCAAAGAATTGCTTCTAAGGCCAAAGCAGAATCTTCATAGCAGTAGAAAAACTCAATCCTCCGAAATAAGTCTCGAATCTGCTCGGGAGTTTGAGAATCGGGCCTATCCCGCGTTATCTCCGGCATTCCCTCGGTGATGGGGAAGGTCTTACCACCAAAGCGATACTTATATTTTCCTGCATAGAATGCGCCGCCCGAGCGGCATACCGGCTCGGCCGGCGGCGAAAAGAAAACGGTATCGGACACCGGCAAAAAGAGCGTCCTCGAAGGCTTTTCGACGGTGACCTGATCAGCAATTGCCTGACTATAGGAAAGCAGATAATCGTCAGCCTCAAGCGGCTCATTCTGGAACAACAGCTCGTTGTAATTCAGCAGGTAGCGAACGCGCGCCGGTGGCTTGAAGCGAGATACTCTTACCGTCTCCGGATAGATAACTATTGGCGTCAGGCCATTCTGAAAGTGGTGATCGACAATTTTTTTGGTCAAAAACGGAGCTACATCCATTGGCGAAGCCGCTAATTCAAGGTTGAAATATGGCCAAAGGAAAATAAAAGCATCTCCTCCTGACTTATTAATGCAGTCCGCCAAACGAAATAGTGTTCTCACACCTCCCGAAGTTCGAATATATCTAGGCGCAACTATGTAGTAAGGATAACGATGCTTACCGAAAGAGTGCATACAAATCTCATTTTTGATAATTAAATACCAAGACCTTACCAGGCCTCTTGCTCGTGAGCAGGAAATTAACGTCATACAAATGGACGGCATCAAAGTCAAAATCACGGGGGAATGAGACTCGCTGGCGGATGTTTCCCGTGTTTCTATCGACGAAGATGATTTCCCGATGGTTAGCAGCCAAGTAGATACGATGCTCCGAGAAGGGCGACCCATAAGTTGCAGGCGCAGCATTACGAATTTCCCGCCACGCTCCGCTAAATCGGGACGAGGAGAAATGGCCATACCCAAGCTTTTTTGGCAAGAAATTTAAACGTTCGCCATCAAACAGGTAGAAGTCGACATGCGCAGCCTGCTTGGGGAAGGGGCGTGAACAATAGATCGAATACTTCTCCTGTATCCTGTTGATCTCAATAGACCCGCATGGTTTGTTGTCGACGAAAGCATAGAGGGTCTTGCCCGGTGATGCTGTCCCGTGAAGGCTGAAGACCAGGTTGAAGGGATAGTAGTCGGAACCCACTTTCACCCAATCAAGATTTCCAGCTCCGGGCTCGACTTCCACGTAGTCGCTAACATCGTCGGGTAGATCAGGCACGGTGACTGCCGAGGCCAGAACTTGCTCCGAAAGCAATTGGCGTCCAAATTGTGCGCCGTGCTTCGCCACCCGCTTCTCGTAGTCAGCGGCACTAGAAGCCAAGATGTCTTGCGCCGGTGAGGCAGCACAATTGAAGAGCATCAGGCACGGGTACCCAGTACTAGGCTGTGCTGCCGCACTCCTCTCTCCACCATTCGCCTCTAAGGCCAAGCGATAGACGGAGAGGTTAGAAATCAGCTCGTAGTTGTCACGCCGTTCGCTCTGCGCCCTCTTCTTCACAATCAGCGGCACGAGTTGAATAGACGCTTCGTTGCCCGACTCAAGCATTCGCGCAGATTTTCCTGGATCGAAGGAGATACCATGATCCGATGTGAGAATGATTGCGGTATCGTCGAAGATGCCTGCCGTTTGGAGAGTATCCATCAGGCGCCCCAATTCCAGATCCATCCGCTTCAGCTGATCGATATACCGCTCCCTCAGATTCACCATGTTGGCCAGTGAGTTAGAGTTCTCGTCCAATTCGGAGTAGAAGAGCCTGTCGGCGATAGCGTTCTGGTTGTAGAAACGCTCCCTGTTCCACTGATACGGTCGATGAGGCGCGAGCAGGTGGTGGAAATAGAAGAATGGCCGGTTGTCGCCGTGGGTAGCCTTGATCAACTCTGTTGTTAGCAGCCTGCTCCGGTCGGTCGAGAACTTGTCTGGACTGGCCGCAATCGTCACGAGATCAGATATCTCGTCAGTACGAGGCGCCCGATACACCGAATCGTGATAATGCTTGAACAGGCTACCTAACTTGTCCGGAAGACTACCCTTGAATTGGTGGTCAAAGGTATTCACAAGCTCGACGCTATGCGTATTATGGGTTTTCTTGAACAGTTCAAATAGCGAAGCCCCTCCGTAAAAGCCGCCACCCATGACGTTCGCGTGACGCCCGGCGATGATTGCGGGCACGGCCTTTTCGGTATGTGAGTTATTGGCGATGGCATTGTGATAGACATCAGACGTTGCCATGAGCCTGCTGAAATTAGGGAACTCACTTTTGTCTTCGAGCAGGCGATATCCTCCAACCTGCTCGATCCCGAACTCATCGAATATCAAAACGACGGTATTGATCGGTTTCGTCGGTGGCCTGGCGCGATCGGAGTGAACGCCAAATACCGCGTAAAGCAAAATCACAAGGCCCAGTAGGAGCACCAATGAATTCGCCACGAAAGTAGCTCTTGTGTCCAATTTCACCAGGTACATCAACCCCAGCGCCAACGCGACGCTGAGCGCCGGATAGGGAAAATACTGGATGTAATAGGCGAACCCCGCTCCCAAAAACAGGAGCGGAATGACCTTCAGGAAGCCGGTGTTTAGCAGAATGAACGCAGAGGTGGCTACCCATAGGGCAGCGATCAGGCCGATGTAGTTGCCGAGACCGTCACCCAGGTAGTAATGGACGATCGCCGTCCTGTTGAGGCAGTACTCAAAGAACGGAACGACAACGAACAGCAGCAGGGCCAGATAGATCGAGGAAGGGGCCGTCAGCTTCTGATATATCTGGCGCGCCTGGAGTCTGTGGGAAATGTGCATTGTCGTCGGAATGTCCCTTGGATAGCTGGGCGAATGGATACGAGATTGGGTCGCCCTTAGGCTCGCCTTGAATACCAGTAGAGTTTTCGTCCGGAGGCTGAGACCACGTCCACCCTATCAACCTGCGCTACCGCCTCAATCGCTGATCGGAAATTGTCTTCTGTATAGTCGTCAAAGACATCTTCCCTATGGCGCAGCAGCCGGTCCAGGTTGGAATCACCCCGGGGAACAAATTCCACGAGGCCGACCGGCGCCAGCGACACCAACCAAGCGATCAGATGGTCAAGCGGGATGTTGCGGCCGATAGCTAAATGATGCTCGAAGGCCAGCGCGATTAAGGCATCCGCATTTCTGCGAGACATCAACGACTTTCTCTCGACCCCATTCCAACCATGGTCGGGGCTTGGATTGGCGGCATCCTGAAACAAAGGCAGGAAAGCCAGCTTTCTTTCCTTGGCGCGTCGATACGCACCTTCCAGGGCCATTTGGTCGAAATCGAAACCGATTACGCGCGTTGCGCCGGCCGACAGCGCTGTCTCCGAGAATTCGCCCGTGTTACAGCCCATATCCCAGACCATCGTCGGCTTCCAGCGCGTGATGAACTCCGAAACAATTCGATGTTTGGCCCGGGATTCAGAATCCGAATAATTGTGGGTAACCTCGTAGTAGTCACCCCAAGTTGTATTGCCAACTTTCGGGTTCAAGCTCGAAACCCAGTCGCGCAAACTTCTCAGCATGAATTCCAGAGTAGCTTTCCTTAGGCGAGCCTTTGAGGCGCGTTCAATGGCTGCGTCATTATTCGACGAGGATCGCTGCAGCCAAGACGGTAAGGTGACATTGAGAAAAGTGCGAGGAGAAAGCCTGCGGTGCAATGGCATCAGGCTGACAAGATCCTGTCCACTCAAGCCCTCCATGCTACTGCGAAGCCAGTGGTTGAATGGTATGCCGAATGTAGCCGTAAAAAGAAGAGGGTGCAGGTAGTGCTCACAGAACTGCCGGTGTCCGACCCACAGCATTCCCTCTTCGTAACGTCTGAAGGAAAGCAAGTCGATGAATATTGGGTTCGCATCAATGAACTGCACGTTGTAGGCGCTCGCATCGCTCAGGGTGAGCCCGTGATTGAGTGCCTCCAAATGGACATCCAACTGATGCAGTGCCGCAGCTTTGAGCTGCGAGAAGGTCCATTCGTACGGATAGGAAACGAAGGGCAGCCTTTCATGCTCGACCACCAGACCCCCGGTTTGCTCATCTGATATTGCAAGCTCGACGGTCGCGGTAAGCCAGTGTTTATCTACTAGACGTGAATAAAGTCCGGACTCAACCAACTTGCGGTAGTCACCCTGCGCCTTTGGCGTAATCGTGCGGAAGATTCGCCCGTCGTGGCTATAGACACGGCCGCGCGGATCGCGAAATGAGCCCCCCTCTATAGACATGCCGCCAAACGTCATTCTTGGTCGGACGACTGGCGCCTTCCGAACAGCCGCGCCACGGCGTTGGAAATCTTTTTCCAGTAGAACTTGATTCCCGCCAGAGCACCGACTATGGCAGCAAGCAACCCCTGCAAGAGGAGGCTGCCGGTACCCGGATCGATGTAGGCAAAGGCTGATTCGGAGACGCCAGCGGTCATCAGCAAAAGCAGTAATTTCATATTGTGAACTCCTTAACTGAACGAGCGATTGACGCAGATGGCGGTGGAAATTGCATTCACGTGTCCTCGTTGGGTCATGCCGCGCCGACGCGGTTGTTTATAGGGGATGGCGCTGAACTCACTGCCGGGGTACCGGCCTTACTTCGGACGCCTTGAAGGTAAAACGTGCGTGAAAAATGTAGGAGGTAACTACGGTGAGCACAATTGCCATGCCTTGACCGAGCCAGAACGGAAGCCCGACACCATCGACGAGCAACCAAAGAAGGCCGATGCTCATAACCCCTGTAGCACCGTAAACCAAGTAAGCGCGAAAGTATTCTCCAAGCCAGTTTCCCTTAGTTCGGAACACAAGCAGTTTATAGGTTAAAAATGCCATGGTAATCGCCAAGATATTCGCCATCACACCGACCGTGACCACATGAACGCGTCCATCGAATCCATAATAAAGTGCGAGTCCTACGATATATCCGAAAAAGGTATTCCACGCCCCCGCAACCAGATAGCGAATCTTCGTCGGATCCGCCAGCGCACAGCGGATACGCGCCTTGAGCATGTCGAACTGGAGATTCATGTCGGCAGGTAGTGGAGGTAAAAATTCCGCGTGGTGTAGTCTTTCATGACGACCTGAACATACAAGAACGACTCCTCGTTCGGACGTACGACCCCGGACGGAATTGCCATGAAGTATGCCGCCGCCTTTTCGGATTTCGCCTTCGCGGATACGTGCCCTTGGAGCGATGGCTTCGCCCACAATATCCGCATTTCATCCTCATCCGCCGACTTCCAGACTAGAAATGGCCTGTTATTAACTGTGGAGCCGAGCGTCGTGAAATACATCGGACGATTCTGCGCCTCGAATAGCTTCCCCGAAAACAACAAGAATTTGGCAATGTCCAGCGTTTGCCGATGCTCAAGCGGCCATCTCAGATAGTAGCGGGTGCCCCACTTGCTTTTGTTGTACAACTCAGCCACTCTTGCAGCCAGCTCGCCCGGCACGGCCTTAAGGTAGTGTTCATATTGAAATTCCGATAGGTAGGGTGGGATATCTTCTGACTGGATAATCGAGACATGGAGTTGGCCAATATCGTCGGAGGGGATATTGACCAGTTTATCGAGCTTAATAATGGTGAAATTAGATTTGGCGTGATCGTTACTGGGGAGGAATCCCTCAGACCGCCGAATAGCATCGCCGCTTATTAGAACACGTAAATTTCTTACATCCACAAAATCCAAATGAAAGACTTCGTCATGCCCGATATACACAACAGGTGGCTCGACAACCTGTTGGTCGGCTGATGGAACATAAAGGGTATGACTTGCCGTCATCGGCGATGGCATTTCCAGCAGGGCAACGGGCACGTAACCCGGTATCCCGATAAGGGAATCCGCATAAACTGGTGACTTCCGATCCGCGATTCTCATCGCTAGGCGCTTGTTGAAGCCTGGCTCTACGATTTCGTTCGGAAAGGTCCAGTTCAAGCCCATCTTGAAATCGGAGGACACCGAATCAACGATGGGAAGCAATGCTCTCAAAGGATCAACGGACATAGGTATCAACTGAGGATCGGCCGCTGATCCCTGGGCAGCCAGTAGCGCGTTATAGAAACGGTTATAGGAGAGGGCATGGTCTGGCGCAAGACGAAGACCGCTGGCAGGCGTTTCCCCTCTGAGGACGACAGAAGGCGCAGTCACTTTTCCGCGCAGACCGCGGATATGCCAGTGTGCCTGATAAACCAAGGTCGCCATGGTCAGGCTCAGCAGTGCGATCACCGGCCAGTGTCCCTTGTCGGCGAGCTGTGATTTCCATCGGATTTGATCAAGCTGTAAGGCCAGCAGAACAAACATCGGCGCCATGAATAACTGGGTGTGAAATGAATGCGCCAATGGGAAATACCCAAGCCAGCCGGCGATAGACAGGGCCGCGAAGAGAGAGGACACGAGGCTGCGATCATCGGATCGCGAGAACAAGCGCTCGCTCCCAGCGGATTGTCGTTGGGTAACGATTGCAATCAGGCAGAGTGGCAACAGGGCCCAGACAACCGAGATGTAACCCAATTCGCGGTTGACCGGAAAAAAGGTTCTCGCCAGCGCGATGACTCCCGTTGAGGAATGGCCGGATGCGGCAAAGTAACCGTTGAACACGAAGGCCGATCGCCACCAGTCTTCAAAGATGGCGTTCTGAAAGATGTAAAAGAAGAAGGGAATCGATGAAGCCAGCCCCCCCAGGGCGATGCCAAAAAACATTCGCCGGAAGCGACGCGCAATATCCGTGGGTAATGAAGGACGAAGCGCGTTGTAGGCGACCCAAGCCAGGACGGCGAGAATCTGCATACCCGCCACCTGCTTGAACCAGAAAGCCAGATTGAAGCAGACACCCGCCAACACAGCCCAGAGCATGGGGCGTCCGCTAATGGCGGTTGCCAGACACAGCCCTCCACCCATCACCGCCGCCATCATGTAGACGGTTGACCATGCGTGATAGCCATTTATCGCAGGCATGTGGAAAGGACTGAGGATGCTCCACACCAGGGCCGCAGCCAACGCCCATCGCCTGTGCAGGGCAGAGGCAGCGCAGATATAGATCAGCACTGCAATACAGGCATAGACCATCGCAGTCGCAATCTTCAGCGAGGCAATCTGCGTACCTAATACCTTCAGCGCGAGCGCATGAAAGAACACGGTGCCGAGGTTGTACTGATAGAAAAAGTCTCTGAACGGAAGCTCGCCATTCAAAAGCTGTCGGGCGGGATCGAACATGAGCGTGTCGTGGTGGAGATCCAACCCGATCAGCGCAACAGATCGCTGCATCATGAATGCAGCAATCGCCACGCCTCCGGGAATCAGCAGCCATTTCAACAGCCAGCCCCGCAGCGCGGGCTTGGATTCGCCTGTTTCACAAAGGGTGCCGCCTGGTTCCGTCATTTGTATTTTCTCATGCATGTGAGGACGCTCATCACGGTGTGGCGTCATTTGAAGTTGATACGCTCGCGTTCGATCACCAGCGGTCGATTGCGAACGTGATCAAAAATCACGCCCACGTACTCGCCAATCATGCCCAGGCAGAAGATCTGTACCGCCGTCAGAAAGAACATGCCAATCAGCAATGGCGCCGTGCCCAATGCGAAAGAATCCCAGTAGAGGAGCTTCAGGATCAGATACCCGAGCCCGACGAGCAGGCTGCCTGCCGAAACCAGTAATCCTGCCGCCGTCATAAGCCGCAAAGGCACCTTGCTGCAGCTCACCATGCCCAGGATCGCGTAATCAAGAAGATCGGGAAAACTCAGGCGTGACTTGCCGTGCTTGCGCGGTGGCTGGATGTAATCGACGAAGGCCTTTTTGAAACCGATCTCGGAAATGATCCGACGGAAATAGGGATTCGGATTTACCAGTTGCCGCATGACTTCGACTGTCTTGCGGTCGAACAAGCCGAAGCCGATGAAGCCGTGGTAGTGCTCGATGTGCGACAGACGCGACATGATGCGGTAGTAGGTGTCCCGCGCAATGCGAAGCCAGCGTGCCTCCGACATGCCAACCCGAATGCCCAACACCATGTCGAATCCCTGCTCCCACAAGCGGACAAATTCTCGAATCGTCGCCACCGGCGTCTGCAGGTCAGCCACGACAGGAATGACCGCATCCCCGCTGGATTCGAGGATCGCGTGATAGGGAGAGTGGTTGGGTCCGAAATTTCTGGAATTGACAATCACCTTGACGCTGGCGTCGACCGCGGCAATTTTGCGCAGGATGCCGACGGTGTTGTCCTGCGAGCAGTTGTCGATGAACAGGTGCTCGTAGTCGTACTCCGGCAGTTGCTCGGCAAAAAACGACTTCACCGCCAGATAGCATTCTTCGATTCCTGCCTCCTCGTTGTAACAAGGGGTCATGATCGTGATTATTTTTCTGTGCCTGCCCGTCAGAGGTGCCGGGGCTTGCTCCATGGTTGAATCAGACGGCATAGATGACGCTCTCCAGTCCGGTTTCGGAGTAATGACGCAGATAGAACCGATAGCTCGGGTTGATCTCTCTCACGACATCAACCAGGCGCCAGAGGTCCGGTGCGTAGTGATAAGCAGCGATCGCCAAGCGCGGTTTCGCGCTTCGCAGCAAATGAGCCGCGCCGCGCAGCGCCTCGGTCTCCGCGCCCTCGATGTCCATCTTTATGAGCGTCGGCGTTTCAGCGAAGGCGCCATCGAGGCTGCGCACGGGAATCACGATTTCACCGTCCTCGCGGATGGAACCGTTGGTCCGGCCCGAGGCCGCGAACCGCAATTCTCCATCGCGCGAATAGGCGCCCGCCGGCACTAGTTCGACGTTTTGATAGGGGGCAAGGCGTTTCGCTGCACGTTGCAACAGATTGGTGTCTGGCTCAAATACGAAAAGCTTTGCGTAGGCGCCGTCGCTGTAGGCAATGAATTTTTCTGCGGTATCGCCGTCGTAGCCGCCCAGATCGACGAACACGTCCTGCCCGTTGTATGCAATCAACTGCTGGTCAAAATACTGCCGCGCGTACTCGTCAGCAACGGAGTCAGCCTGCAGCGCGTCATAGTCCAGCCGATAACCGATCAGGCCATCGAGCACGCGCCTCGACTTCTCATCCGAGAGCGCGATGAACAGACCGAGATACTGGGCGACATGCTCGGCAAAATCCTGCTGAATCCCGACGTACGGGATCTCGTCAGGATAACGCTCGGGATCTACCAAGGACATTACTGCGTAGGGCAGAATGTGGCTAAATCCCTCGCCCTCGAGCTGCCGCGTGATGCTGCTGGTGAAGCGTGTGGTCGCGATCACGACCGGGAGGGTCTTGTCGTCTAGCGCCGAAAGTGGCTGCACCACAACGTCGCGGATACGGCTTCCGTGCTTGCTCGTGCCATTGTCCACGAAGGCGGCGACGGAGTATCCGGCACTCTGCAAACTTTCGGCGACCGCTTCACCTAGGCGCTGCGCACCGAATACCACCGCACGACGCTGGGCTCGCAGCGCATCGAGCGCAGCGGCGTAGCGCGTCAAGACATCGGCACGATAATCCGCCGCTGTCTTGCCGTGCGATCCCACGAGGCGAGTCAAGTTCGGATAGCCGCTGATATCTGCCAGCAACTCGAGCTGGGCGTAGTCGTCGATGATGAGCGTGGTGGCGGGGTCACACCCTGCGCTAGCCGATCGCTCTAGCACGCGCAGGACACGGCGATCATGGCCTGAATCGGGCAGTGCCTCCGAATTTGGTGCGACAAGGAGTACCAGCCGATCGCCGGCCGGAAGGTCATTGAGCGAATCCATGGCGGGGGCCTGTGGGCGGCAGGTGGCCGGCATGGGCACGCCGCCCGAGAGCCATGACAGACTTCCCGCACGGGCGAATCGCTCAAGCGTGGACGCCAGTTGAGGCATGGAAGCACAGACGCTCACAACAACAAGATCAATCATGTTTGGTTACTCCGGTAATCGGTCGCGGAGGGTTTTATCAGACGGTTTCTACCGGCCAGGCCGAAGCGCGCAAGCGAGCGGTCGATGAACCCCGAGATCCCCGCTTCATCGAGCGGCAGCGGGCTCTCTTTGGTGATCCACACCTTATCGGTGAAGACTCGTTGAAAAATGTGAGCCTTTGCCGTTTCCTGCGAAGGCGCCAGCCTGTCCAGCGAGACTCGGATGCGCTCCACCAGTCCGACTCGAGCGAACAGGGCTTCCCACCAGCAGATGACATCGTCCATGCGCGTGAAATCGGCAAAAGCGGGAATCAGCCGCAGACGCGGAATCAGTGCTTGTTCGCGATCGGTGATTTCACCAAGATACTGCTCAACGGCATCGCGGAAGAACACGAACAGGGTTTCGGGATGGTTGAGGTCAGTGAGTTCGAGCAGCGCGCCTGCAGCTTCGTGAATGTTGCCGGTGCGGACGTTGGAGATAGCAACCCCGGCCAGCGTTGCGGCGAAAAGCAGATCTTCGTGCGTCCGCGCATCACGTCCGCCGCGCACCACACCACGTTCCAGCGCCGCCATGATGCGCGGGATGCCTTCAAGGGAAAACATGTCCCCGAACGCTGAGCGTTCGTGCTTGACGATGAAGGTTTCAAACAGATGCACAAACGCATCGAACGCGCAGGAGACGAGCGCCGCGTCCGACATCGAGGCCAGATGCTGCGGGTCGAGGAAAATCCAGTCCGCAACGACCTGCCAAGTTTTGCCGTACACCTTGCCGTGAGTGTGCTTGTCGTAGGTCACGAAATAGCGGCTGGACTCGGCACCGGAACCGGCTGTCGTCGGAATGGCGATGTAGAGGGGCCGGCGGGCGACGTCACGCGGTGACATGCCGCGTTTTTCGCCGACGCCAACGCCGTCGATCGTGCCGAATAATTCTTGAAGGATGATCGACTTGGCGAAATCCGCGGCACTGCCGCCGCCAATCGAGATCACCACATCCGGCGCCCCGCCGATCTGATTGATGAATTCGATGATGTCTTGCGCGAAGGGCGCGCCGCGGGTGATCCAGGTGGATACCCGAGCCGATTTTCCGGCGTCGGCGAGGCAGTGATAAAGCGAAGAGTCGGCAAAGACCTGATCGACGATGATCGCAATCGAACTGGCTTGACCCAGCAGCTCGGCCGCTTTCGCAGAAATGCCGTTGCCGATAAAAATTTTCCCAGGAAAGAAAAATCGTTGGGCGTCGTCCCCGTTAAAAAATGTTTCGATGTTCATATCGCTGTAGGGTCCGGGAAATGTAGGGTGGTGGTTGATGTCAATCAATTGGCGGCAAACCGCGTGGTGGTCGCGCTCGCCGGCGATGCCAGCAGCCGGGGTATGTCGCTGGCTGCATTGGCACACAAAGGCGGCCGGTTGGAGATCATCTTCTCGTCGCGGTAACCCCAGGCGGCGGCAATGAAACCAAGATTGTTGGCTTGCGCTGCACTGAGATCGTCGTGGCGGTCACCAACATATACCACCGTGGCAGGCTTCATGTTTTTTTCAGACAGCAGTGCGACGAGCATTTCACCCTTGCTTGCAAACGGCGGAGTGCGCGAATCGGAGGCATAGACGGTCGAAAATAATTCGCGCCAGCCCAAATGCGATAGGATCAGTTGGGTCGGCGTCTGACGCTTATTGGTGGCGATATGCAGACGTAGGCCGCCAGCTTTCAGGTCGCGCAGCAGGGCGTCGACGCCCGCAAAAACCTGGGTCTGACGATACCCGCTGAGGTCGTAGTGCTCGACGAAAGTGGCCGCCATGGCCGCGATCGTCCTGTCGTCGGCGCACCCCGAAATATTGCGCAACGTCTCGTGCAATGGCGGACCAATCACCAAAGGAGAGAGTGGGACCATCGGTGCGATTCCTTGACTGGCCAACGCTTCTGCCAGGCACAGAAGGATACTGGGCGCCGAGTCAACGAGCGTGCCGTCTAGATCAAAGATGACGTCTGAGATAGGGAGAGGACTAGGCATGTTGTATGTTATTTCCTCTTGCTGCCCGCGCGACTTGCAGGATCGCATCTTCGATCGATGTGGCAATGCCCAACCCGAGTTCGGTCTTGGCCTTGGCAATCGAGGGCAAATAGCGGTTACGAATGGCTGTGTCGGCACCGGGTTTGCGCAGCAAGCGTACAGCGCTCGCGGGGGCCAGGAGTCGGCGTACGAGTTCTGCGAGATCTTTGATGGTGAGTGCTTCGTCTGAACCCACGTTGTAGGCCTCGCTCGAACGCCCCCGCGCGAGAAGCGTCAGTAGCCACTGCGCGAGATCGTCCTGATCAAGATAAGAACGCACCGGCGTTCCATCGCCATTGACTATGATGTCACTGCCGCGTAACGCATCGCGGATGAAATTGCCGATCGCGAAATGCGCATCAAGCGGCAGGTCGCGGCCGACGAAAGCGAAACAACGCGCTACGACCACCTCCAGGTCGGTGTTGTCAGCGTAAAGCGCACACAGGTGCTCGGCTTGGCGCTTGGCAACGCTGTAGGCATTGCCGGCGACCATGGGGTCGGGCATACCGTGGTAGTTTTCGGGGATCGCGTCGAGATCGGGCGGCTGCGCGCCGTAGACGCCCCCCGAACTTGTCAGCAGAAAACGTGTAGCGCCGACGCGAACGGCGAAGTCGAGCACATTGCGTGCGCCAATGACGATCTGGTCGAAGCGGTCTAGCGGGCGCATCTGCGGGCCGAGCGTCGAATCCGCTGCAGCGTGGAGCACGTGTGAAAACGTGCCATTTTGCGGAAAGCCCCCCGCACCCGAGAGGATGTCCCCTTCGTGGAACGACAGCCAGGGAAGGCCCGCGAATTCCGGATACGCCGCGAGAAACCCCGCCGCCGAGCGCGTCATGACGGTCACGCGGTAAGGATTCGATCCCTGCGCAGCAAGTCCGTCAAGGTGTCGCAGCAAGGCACGCCCGAAAAAACCCGTCCCGCCGGTCAGGAAAAGAGACGTTTGCCCGCCCGGTGAAGAGTTTGCTTCTGGCATGTCACGTACGCGGCTACCCACGGTGCGCTGCGAGCGAACGGCTATCAAGATTAACGAGCATTTCCGCCTGCAAGCGCTCGAGGGGCAGCAGAGGGCTCATGTCCTCGAGCGGCATCGACAGCATCGAGCCATCGGGCTGCGGGATCGCCGCGCACTTGGGGGCGAGCACTTCGTCGTCCTGCAGGCACACCTCTAAGATGCGCGGGCCGTTGTGGGCAGCAAAAGCATCGGAGAGACCGGCGGCTAGTTCATCCGGTTTGCTGATGCGGCTGGCCGGCAGGCCGATGGCCTCAGCGATCGCCACGAAGTCCGGGATGTGCAGCCCTGAAGACGGACCGGTGCCCAGATAGCGGCTGGAAAAGTAATTGCGCTGCGTGTTGCGAATCGAGGCGTAGCCGTTGTTATTCATGATCACCAGCACGATCGGCAGATTCTGCGCCTTGAGTACCGCCAGTTCCTGCAGGTTGAGCATGAGGCTGCCGTCGCTCTCGATGCAGATGGTCGGCGCGCGATCGGCGCCCACACAGGCGCCGATCGCCGCTGGCAAGCCGTAACCCATCGAGCCCAGACCCGAAGTCAGGAACATGCGCTGTCCGGGCTTGTTGCGGAACACCGTGTAGAGGACTTCCACCGCGAGGCCCGAACTACCGGTGATGATCAGGCGGTTTTCGGGGATCACGTCTGACAATACATCTGCAAATTGGAAGTGGCTGATCGGACCGTCAGCCGGAAAGCTCCGGCCGTCGAGCGCGGAATAGCGCGCCTTCCAGTCCGCACAGCGCTCTCGCCAGCCCGCCCAGTCACCGGGCGTGGTGTCGGCGGCCGACCAGGCGGTGAGGAAATCGCGTGCATCCGCACAGATCTGCAGGTCGATCTTCATCTCGTGGCGCGCAAGTTCGTTGGCGTCGACATCGACCACGACCTTCTGCGCGGCGCGTGCGAAGCCTTTCGGGTTGTAGGCCGTGATGATGTTGTCGAGACGGCAGCCGATGCTGATCAGGCAATCGCAGTTCTGCACTGCGAAATTTGGTGCACGTGCAGCAACTACACCGGGGCGTCCGACGTAGAGTGGATGCTGCTCTGGCAACAGGTCGGCGGCATTCCAAGTGAACACGCAGGGGATGCCGAGCTTCTCTGTGAGATCGCGGAAGATCTTAGCGCCGCCGGCGATGCGAACGCCGTGGCCGGCGAGGATCAGCGGCCGCTTGGCCTTGGCGAGCATGCCGGCAAGCTTGTCCATCGCTGCCGTGAGGCTGGGCTTTGCGAGTGCCTCAGCGGGCGGCTCGAAACCTACCAGCGTCGCCGGATCGATGGGCGCAGCCTGCACGTCAAGCGGCACATCAAGCCACACCGGGCCAGGACGACCGTTCTGCATATGCCAGATCGCTTCTTCGAAGCAGCGGCGCGCGTCTTCGGGGCTGGGGATGGTCACGGCGTATTTGGTCACTGGCTTGACCATTGCAACTACGTCGACTTCCTGCACTCCGCTCTGACGCAGTGGCCGGCCACACAGCGCGTCGGGCCGCTTAACTTGACCTGAAATCACCAGTAACGGCAACGATTCGATCCAGGCGCCGGCGACTGGGGTGAGCACGTTGGTCGCGCCCGGCCCGGTGGTCACCAGCGCGACACCGAAACCGGCGGCGTTGGTGCGGCCATTGGCCTCGGCAGCGATGCCGCAAGCCTGCTCGTGATGACAGGCGACTGCATTGAGTCGCTTCTCGCATGCCAGCGCATCATCGAGATACATGGCCCCACCGCCCGGCAGGAAGAACACATCGCGCAAACCGAGGTCGGCAAGACGCGAGATCAGGTAGTCGGCAACCCGACAGGTCTGAGGAGCGGACATGCTCATTGCATCCAGTACGTAAGGAGCGTCTTGCGCGCCTTGTTTTGCATGATCGTCTCGTCGGTATAGAACGAGTCGTTGACGAAGTGGGTCGAGGAAATCTCCTCGATCACGCAACCCGTCGGGCTGACGAAAGCGTGGCGGACACCCGGCATCACATGCACCACGTCGCCCGGACCGTAGCTGCATGTAGTGCCGTCAAGCGTGATATTGACCGTCCCGTAGAGGATGTGGAAGGTTTCTTCCTTCTGCTGGTGGTATTGTTCTGGATGCGCTTGATTCGGCAAAGAAACAAGCAGCTTCTTGCAGTAGCCGCGGTTCACCACGGTCATCATGGTCAGACCGACTTCTTTGAAGCGGTCGATACCATAGTGGTGCGAGAGTTCAAGGTCGACGCCGCCCGGCACGGTAATGCGACTTCCTTCGAGCAGTGTCTTGACCTGCTGCACCGCGTCCCAGACCTTCGAGCGGATGTCGATGCGCTGGCTGTTGGCAGACGACAGGGCGGCATCGCGGGCAATCGGCTGCTGCGCCACGAACTTCGCGTATTTGGACCAGTCGTTGGCAGTAAATTGCCCATCTTCAGGCGGGAAGGCAAAGTAGACGTCGTCCCTGCCCACTGTCTCGCCGGCTTTGATGTCGCGCTTGACGAAGACGCCGCGGCGCAGCGAGCGCAGGCTCGCGGCTTCAGCCGGGTTGGGCGGCAGACGCGTGTCGCCCACGCCGCAGAGGGTTTTGGCATAGCGGGCGGCAGCAAGCCATGCGCTGATTTGTTCCGGGCTCGCTGAGTAAGCGTTGAGCGGGTATTTGTCGGTCGGTACGCCGACGTGCTTTTCAAAGACTTGTGCGCCCTTGGCGACAGCCAGCTTGATGATGTCGGTGTTACCCGGATCCTCGTGGGTTGAGAAGCCGATGCGCACACCGGGATAGCGCGCCTTGAGAAAATCGATCTGGCTGACGTGCATCTTCTCGTCGGCCGTCGGGTATTCGCCGACGCAATGCAGGATCGCGAAATCCTTGTTGCGGTGAGCAAAGAAACTGACGACACGATCAATGGTGTCAAGCGAGGCGCCGGCGGTTGAGGCGATCACCGGGCGCGTCGAGGCGGCCACGCGCTCGAGCAGCGGCCAGTCACCGAAGGAGCAGCTGGCAATCTTGATGATGTCGAGCGCTTGCGCTTCGATGACATCCACCGAGGGCTCGTCGAAAGGCGTCGACATCGTCAAGAAGCCATTGGCGCGCATTTCAGCGACGAGTCGGTCGAAGTCCTTGCGCGTCAGGCGCGTCTCGGAGAAACGCTTGATGTACTTGACGTCGTCGCGGCCGCGCATTGCCGGATGGATGAAGGTGTCGAGATCGCGGTATTGCAGCTTGAAGGCGAAATTGAATTCGGGAAATAAACGGCACACCTCGCCGAACCGGCGGATGACCTCGATGCCATGGTTGAGGTCGCCCATGTGGTTGTTGGCCATTTCCAGAACGACCAGATCGTTGGGGATTGCATTGATCATTTTTACAGGGTCCTCATTCAAAATTGACACCAAGGAAGGCTTCGATCTTCGATGCCGCGAATTCCAGCATTTCATCGGACAGAGCGGGCTGCACCCCGATCCAGAATGTGTTGTACATCACCACATCGGTGTTGCGCAACTCGCCGCTGATGCGGAAATTGCGGCCGAGCATATAGGGCTGGCGCGTCAGGTTGCCGGCGAACAACAGACGGGTGCCCACCTTGTTTTGGTCAAGGAAGGCGAGCAGGTCGCGACGGCTGACAGGCGACGATTCGCGCAGCGTGATCGGGAAGCCAAACCACGAGGGATCGGAGTGGGGTGTGGCCTCGGGCAGGATCAAAAATTCCTCGCAGTTCGCCAGGCGGTTCTTCAGGAATGCGAAGTTTTCTTTGCGCCGGCGGATGAATTCCGGTGCTTTGGCCAGCTGCCCTAGTCCACAGGCAGCCTGCATGTCAGAAATCTTGAGGTTGTAGCCGAGGTGACTGTAGGTGTACTTGTGGTCGTATCCCATCGGCAGGTCGCCTAGCTTCCAGCAGAAGCGCTTGGTGCAGGTGTTGTCCTTTCCGGGCGGGCAGTAACAGTCGCGGCCCCAGTCACGAAAGCTCTCTGCGATTTGCTTGAGTTTGGCATTGTTGGTAAAGACGGCACCACCCTCGCCCATCGTGATGTGGTGCGCTGGGTAGAAGCTCAGCGTACCGATGTCGCCGAAGGTGCCTACCATATGGCCTTGGTAGGTCGATCCGAGCGCATCGCAGCAGTCCTCGACAAGCCAGAGATTGTGGCGCTTGCAAAGCGCCGTGACTATATCAAGGTTGTACGGGTTGCCCAGTGTGTGCGCGAGCATGATGGCCTTGGTCTTCGGACTAATCGCCGCCTCGAGTTGGCCAGCGTCGATGTTGTAGGTGCCGAGTTCGACATCGACGAAGACCGGCACCGCGCCGAACTGTAAGATCGGGTTGACCGTCGTGGGAAACCCGGCGGCAACGCCGATCACCTCATCACCCGGACGGATCGCGCGGTCGCCAAGCTTGGGACTGGTCAGCGCGCTAAAGGCCACGAGATTGGCCGACGAGCCCGAATTCACCGTGATCAGGTGCTTGACGCCAATGAATTCGGCCAAGCGATTTTCAAATTCGTCATTGAAACGACCGGTCGTCAGCCAGCCGTCGAGCGAGGCCTCGACCATGAGCTTGAGTTCCTCGTTGCCAATCATCTTGCCTGAGGGCGGCACGGCGTCCTTGCCGGACACGAAGTCCTGCTTCGCGTAGGCAATCGTCGCGTACTGGTCGACGAGTTGAGCGATCTGCGAGCGCAGCGCATCGGTTTCCTTGTTTTGAATCATGCTCCAATCCGCTCCTGATATTGACTGATTTGTTCGAGTGTTAGTTTGCGTGCATCGCGGCCAGCCGCCGAGGCTTTAGCCCAGTCGACGATCAGGTCGAGCGATTCGATGAGCGTCAGCACCGGCTGCCAGCGCAATTTCGCGCGTGCTTTTGAGATATCGAGCTTGAGATAGTTAGCCTCGTGCGGGTGCTCGCCTCCATCGACCGTCCAGTTCGCACCTGCTCCCCAGCGCTTGGCCATCTCGTCGACGATCCAGCTGACTGGCCGCGCATCCTCGTCGTTCGGGCCGAAGTTCCAGCCTTCTGCGAAGGTAACGCCATCCTCAGTGAGCCTCTCAACGAGCGTCAGGTAACCACGCAATGGCTCAAGGACATGCTGCCAGGGGCGAGTCGCATGCGGATTGCGTATTCGCACCGCCTCCCCGCGGGCGAAGGCCGCAAGAATATCGGGCAAGAGACGATCCTGCGACCAATCGCCGCCGCCAATAACGTTGCCAGCTCGCGCGGTAGCGAGTGCGACGCCGTGCTTCGCGTAGTCGACGGGGTTGAAAAAGGATGAACGATAGGCCGCGCTAACGAGTTCGGCACAGCCTTTGCTGCTGCTGTAGGGGTCGTAGCCGCCCATGGGCTCGTTTTCCCGGTATGACCAGACCCATTCCTTGTTCTCATAGCACTTGTCGGTGGTTATGTTAACCACGGTGCGCACGGACGGACAATGGCGTACTGCCTCCAGCAGATGCACAGTGCCCATGACATTTGTGGAATAGGTTTCAACGGGGGCCACATAGGAATGGCGTACCAGTGGCTGCGCGGCCATGTGGATGATAATTTCAGGCCGGGCGGCCTGCATCGCACGGCTGAGAAATTCCAGATCGCGGATGTCGCCTTCAATCGATGTCATACCTTGAGCAACCCGTGCTTCCTCGAACAGGCTAGGGTTGGTGGGCGGTTTGAGCGCATATCCGGTTAGTTCGGCACTCAGACTTTGTAACCAGAGCGACAACCAACTGCCCTTGAACCCGGTGTGGCCGGTGAGGAAAACACGCTTGCCGCGCCAGAAATCGGGGGTCACTTCCAGACCTTCCAGGGTGCATCACCCGATTGCCACAATTCTTCCAAGTGCTGCCTGTCGCGCAGCGTGTCCATTGGGTGCCAGAATCCATCGTGTTTAAACGCCTCCAGTTGCCCCCTTGCCGCGAGTGTTTCGAGCGGCTTTCGCTCCCAGATAGTGTTGTCGTCATCGATCAAATCGATCACCTTCGGATTCAGCACAAAGAAGCCGCCGTTGATGTACATACCATCACCGTGCGGTTTTTCGACGAAACTCTGAACGGAGGTGCCACTCATCTCAAGCGCGCCAAATCGGCCCGGTGGTTGGACGGCGGTCACAGTGGCATTCTTGCGGTGTTGCTTATGGAACTGAATGAGTTTCGTTATGTCAATACTCCCCACCCCATCGCCGTAAGTAAAACAAAAATCATCATCGCCCAAATAGGAGCGAACGCGCTTCAAACGGCCACCAGTAAGGGTGTTTTCGCCGGTGTCTATTAGAGTTACCTTCCAATGCTCGGCGTTATTTTGGTGAATCTCCATGCCGTTGTTTGACATATCAAAGGTCACATCCGACATGTGCAGGAAGTAGTTGGCGAAGAATTCCTTGATCATGTATCCCTTGTAACCACAACAGATCACAAATTCATTCACTCCATGCGCTGAATACATCTTCATGATGTGCCAGAGAATCGGTTTTCCGCCGATTTCGATCATTGGTTTTGGTTTAAGGTGAGTTTCTTCGGAGATGCGAGTACCGAGCCCACCAGCGAGGATGACAGCTTTCATCTGAATCATATTTACATCTTCCTGAAAATTGCCGCAGCGACCAAACCAAGGTTTCCGAGTATCGTCTGGCGGTAAACGCCACTACGTTTCAGACGAAGAAGCCGAGGGAGCAGGCTCATCTCTCGTGCCTTGGCAAAGGATTCCAAGGTTTCTCGATTTTTTGGAGTGAGTCGGTGACCCAAGGTGCGCAGGGCGGCGATGTTGGTGTCGTTCCAGTGCCGGAAACGACCCTGCCACAACATGCGGATACGTTTAAAACGTGCCTTCCAGGTTGCATTGGTGCCAGACACGTTGCTACCATGCTGGCGGTAACGGACGGTGTGTTCGCTGTCGTAAAAAACCTTCCCACCACAACCTGTAACCATCATATAGCCCCACCAGTCTTGTGACACGATTGCGATATTTTCGCCTACTTCGAGAAAAAGATTTCGGGCAGCGTTATTAAGCACCATAGTGTTATTGCCACCAATGCTCTGCACGAGAGCATTGGCAAAGCTTGGTGGCTTAGAAAACAAGGGGGATAGGCCGATTGGGTTGTTTTCCGAATTGATCAAGCGGGTTCGCGAACAATACAAGGCCGGGGTATCTGCGGGGATAGTATTGAGCCATTCCACCGCACGCGCCAGCTTATTTGCTTCCCAAACATCATCCTGATCGGAATAAGCAAAGTAATCCGCTTCAATGCTGGCCCTGCAGGCCAGGGAGAGAAAGTTCGACGCGAAGCCCTTAGCCGGCCCGAAATGGATGGAGAGACGGCCTGCTGGCCACTTCCGCCGATAATCCTCGAGGATTGCATGGGTGTCGTCCAAGGACCCGTCATCCGAGGCCCAGACCTCCCAGTTGGTGTGAGTTTGGGCAGCAAAGGAATCCAGTTGCTCTGCCAGATAATTCTGGCCGTTATAGGTGCAAAGAAGGATTGCGACCTTGGGCAAGGCATTATTGATTTCGTGCAGAGCGTCCTTTTCAGGCATAGCTACCGCACCCGCAACAGTGGTTTCGCGGTCGGGGTGACTCTTTAAAAAGTCATTATTTGCTACAACACCAATGGAGGTCTTGTCAATAGGTGTGTAAATGAGGTTCAGGCGGCGGTCCTCTCGGACTGATCGTTTCTGTCGCGGTTCACACTTCCTGACCGTCTCATTTTCCCATCCTTGAACGGCACACCGGCGGCGACCAGCGGGAGCAACTCCGGCGCATTAAGTCGTCGCCACGCGCGCTCGGCGACCCGGAGCATCTTCCAGATGATGGCCTGGGCGCTCTCGACTCGCTTGTAGCGACGAGACGCGTCCGTGCGGAGCCGGACTGAGGCGAAGGGCGACTCCACGATGTTCGTCGTTCGGAGGTGAATCCAGTGTTCTTTGGGGAACGCGTAGAACGTGACCATCCGGTCCCAATCGCGCAGCAGCGTGTCCACGGCCTTCGGATCTGTCTTGCGGTACAGGCGGACGAAGGCGTCGCGCTGTCGCTCACACTCGGCCTCCGTCTCGGCATAGGGCATGGCCTTGAGTACCTCGGCGGCCTGCGGCTGAGCCTTCCTCGGCAGCGCGTTGAGGACATTGGTGAGCTTGTGGTTCCAGCACCGCTGCTCCTCCCCGGCGGGGTGGATCTCCCCGAGCGCGGCCCAGATGCCCAGGTGTCCGTCGGCGACCGTGAGTCGTGGGAATGTCAATCCGCGCTCCCGGAGGCGGCGCAGCACCGTCAGCCACGATTCCTTGCTCTCCCGCTCGCCGCTCTCACAGGCCAGAACGATCTTCTCCCCCGTGGTGAGTGCGCCGACAATTGTGAGGAGGGCGCTCTTGCGGTCCGCGATGCCCGCCTTGACGTACAGGCCATCGGCCCACCAGTAGACCACCTCCAGCTCCGATAGATCCCGTTTGGTCCACGTCTCGTACTCGAGCGCGAAGCGGGCCTTCAGCCGTTGAATGGAGCTCGCCGACAGGGGTGCGCCCTCGCCGAGCAGCCCCCGCAACGCGAGTTCGAAATCTCCGCTGGAGAGGCCATGCAGATACAGCTCTGGCAGCATCGTACCGACTTCCTGGGTGCGGCGTGTGAACAGGGGGAGCACCGTGCTCTCAAACCGGTCCGTCAGATCGCGGACGCGTGGGCGCCGGACCGTGACGGTCCCATTCATCATCGTAAACTGCCGGGGCTTTCCGTACCCGTTTCGGTTGCCCTGGGGCGGATCCACGGGGGACACCCGCTCCCGCCGTGCATGCCGGGCGCGGCCGAGGAACGTGGTCACCTCTTCCTCCAGGATCTGCTGGAGCTGCGCCTGGATCTGCCCTCGGGCCCACTGCTCCAGCGTGGCATAACACACCGCGCTTGACTCGACCGTCTCGTTGCTGCTCTTCTCACGCATGGTGGCGTATCCTTTCCCCTCGGCGGTAACCGAGGCGTTGGTTGAGTGTTCAACCGAAAGGGTACGCCGCCGTTATCCTATTTCCACACCTAAAGATGATACCTCCGATGCAAGATCGATCGCCAATCGATTGGTGGGTGCCATTAGTCCAAAGTTGGCGCAGAAAGAATAACATGACAATCAGCGCCACTCTTGATGAATGCATGTTGGATGCGTTTTATTGCGCCCACTATCACGGCTTGGATTGAATGATGACAGAGAAACTGCTGCAGGCCCTGGCCGATGCCCGTCAAAGAAGGAGAGAGCTTTCGAGGCTGTCATTCATTTCGCGTCTGTTTCTTAAGCCGCGAATGGCTTTTATCAGCTTGTGGATCAGCGTCTTGAAAATGACGGGTACCACATCCTCGGTTTCCGCAACAGCGTTCTGGGGCAAGAAGATGAAGGTCGTGTTGCCCGAGGTTGTTTCCGGTGAAATTTTACGTTTCGGATATATTGAGGAGGCGGTTGCCAGCGCGATTATCACTTACGCCAAGACAGGTGGTACAGCCATTGATGTCGGTGGGCACTTCGGGTTTTTCACTTTGTTGCTATCGGAGAAGGTGGGTGAATCCGGACGGGTACTCGTATTTGAACCAATCCCGAGCACATTCGCAATCTTGAGTGAAAATTCTGCAGGTCTGCCGATTACAAAGATAAATATGGCCGTTTGGGACAAGGCGGAGAAGGTTACCCTTAGAGATTACGGCTTGTCTTACTCGGCCTTTAATTCCATCCGCGACCCACGCACCGGTGAAAGGCGAAACACATCACGGAATAAATCAGTTACGATCGAAGCAACCACTCTGGATTCATACGTGGCTGCCAGCGGCATTCGTCCAGACTTCGTCAAGATCGATGCGGAAAGTGCCGAGTTTGAGGTTATTACGGGTATGGATCGCATACTGAGAGAAATCAAGCCGGTGGTCTGCATCGAGTTGGGTGATGTGGGCGTGGAAGGGGCAACGAAGAGTCGGACCATTGTTAATAAATTGATCAGCTATGATTACCGGCCGTATGAATGGCATGAAGAATCTTTTAGGGAGCATGTACCTGCAAGTGACTATCCATATTCAAACTTGCTGTTCCTTCCCCCACAGGTACATTGATTTGACAACTTTCATACGCTACCGCAATTTCCTGCCGCAGTAACGGCGTTCTAGCAACTGCCAGGTTGAGCCATTTGATTTCCGGTAGACGAATTACCTATTTGTTTAGAACGGGTCGCATAAATCGGTTGGCTATGCCAAGCAATGTGCCCACAGAGTTCTTCTACGGCCTGCCTCA
>Ga0194131_10002959_pt1 | contig 27332 bp, 31 predicted proteins | sample TA2KigO120mmetaG_FD_148631 | JGI IMG/M metagenome (GOLD analysis project Ga0194131, IMG submission 148631) | Freshwater microbial communities from Lake Tanganyika, Tanzania - TA2015053 Kigoma Offshore 120m | ecosystem: Environmental > Aquatic > Freshwater > Lake | place: Tanzania: Lake... | reverse complement strand
GCAGGTGGCCGCCAGGGCGGCGCGCCCGCAGCGGCGCCGGCCCCCGACACGACGACGATGCACACCATCCCCGGCTCGACGCTGCAGTTCACGCGCCCGCAGATTGCCAACCAGTACGGGCCCGCCGACTGGTTCCCCGGCGATCACCCGTCGATGCCGCCGGTCGTCAGGAACGGCGACATGGCGCGGACGATCGCGGCGTGCAGCCTCTGCCACATGCCGAACGGCAAGGGACGCCCGGAGAACGCGCCCGTGGCGGGCCTGCCGGTGGAGTACTTCATCAAGACGATGATGGACTTCAAGAACGGGCTGCGGGACAGCTCGGATCCGCGCAAGGCGAACAGCGTGCGCATGGCCGGCTTCGCGAAGCAGATGACCGACGAAGAGATCCGCGTGTCGGCCGAGTACTTCGGCGCGATGCCGTGGACGCAGTGGATCCGCGTCGTCGAGACGGCAACCGTGCCGAAGACGCGCATCCAGGGCGGCATGTTCCTCCGGCTGGAGGGCAGCGAAACCGAGCCGATCGGCAACCGCATCATCGAGAACCCGGAGAACGTGGAGCGCACGGAGGTCCAGCGCGACCCGCGCTCGGGCTTCATCGCCTACGTCCCGGTGGGGAGCATCAAGCGCGGGCAGGCGCTCGCCACGACGGGCGGCAACGGGAAGACCGTCGCGTGCGCCAACTGCCATGGCGCCGACCTGCGCGGCCTCGGCTCGGTGCCCGGCATCGCCGGCCGGTCGCCGAGCTACCTCGTGCGCCAGATGCACGACATGCAGACCGGCGCGCGCAAGGGCACCTGGACCGACCTGATGAAGCCGGTGGTCGAGAAGCTGACGGCCGAGGACTACGTCAACATCGCGGCGTACGTCTCCTCGCGTCCGCAGGCCGCCGCGCCCGGCACCCAGACGGCCGCGCGGTGAGCAATCCGCAGGGCGGGCCCGGTGCCGGGACCCGCCCTGCGGATTGCTTCCTCGCCCCACAGACCGGGGTGATGCTCGGAACGGCGTGCCCGTCAGGTGAACGGATTGACCGCGCCCGGCATATGTCCTACATTGATGTAGGACACGATCATGCCATTCAGCCTCCGCCTCGATCCCGAGACCGAAGCGCTGCTCCGGCGTTTGACGGCGCGAACGGGCCGGTCGAAATCGCAGGTCGTCCGCGAAGCCGTGGCGCAGTACGCGGCGGGGACCGCGGAGGCCGAAGCGCCTGCGCAGACCGCGTACGACCGGCTGAAGCCGTACATCGGCACTGTTTCGACCAGCGGCGCGAATTATTCGCAGAATACACACGAGAAGTACGGCGCTCTCCTGCGGAACAAGCACCGTGCCCGCCGTACTCGTTGACGCCGGCGCCCTGGTCGCCTTCCTCGATATCGACGACGCTCAACACGACCGGGCAGTCGAAGGACTGAAGGCTGTTCGCGACGCGCTCATCACGGTGTGGCCGGCGCTGGCGGAAGCAATGTACCTCCTTGGAAGCACTCCGCGCGGACGTTCGCATTTGTGCGACATGGTGTCCGACGGCGCACTCGACCTTGTCCACTTGGAAGCCACCGATCTGAGGCGAATGAAGGAGCTGATGGTGAAGTATGGGGATCTGCCGATGGACTTCGCCGACGCGGCGTTAGTCCGCGCTGCGGAACGCGACGGACTCAACCGGATTATCACGTTCGATCACCACTTCCACGTCTATCGGCTGCCGCGCCGCGGGCGCTTCACCGTCCTGCCATAGGTTAGACTCGTTACGATGGCCTACAGCACCCCGCTCGAAGCCCGGATCGCGAAAAAGACCACGAAGGCGATCGTCGACTTCAACCTGATTGAAGACGGCGATCGCGTCATGGTCGGCCTCTCGGGCGGCAAGGACAGCTGGGCGCTGATGCAGACGCTCGACACGCTGCGCCGGCGCGCCCCCATCACGTTCTCCCTCGTCGCCGTCAACGTGGACTCCGGCTACAAGGACTTCAAGCACGACGTCATCGCGAAGACGTGCGAGGAGCGCGGCTGGGAGTACCGCATCGAGCACACCGCCATCGGCGACGTCATGGACGACCTGCTCGAGGCCAACGCGACGCCCTGTTCGCTGTGCGCGCGGCTGCGGCGCGGCGTCCTCTACCGCATCGCCAGCGAGCTCGGCGCCACCAAGATCGCGCTCGGGCACCACCTGGACGACTTCATCGAGACGCTGCTGCTGAACCTGTTCTTCGCCGGCGCGCTCAAGGCGATGCCCGCGCGGCTGGTCTCGGACAACGGCGAGCACGTCGTCATTCGTCCGCTGGCGTACGTCGGCGAGGACGAGGCGCGCGTCTACACCAAGCAGGTCGGCCTGCCGATCATCGGCTGCTGTTGTCCCGCGTGCGGCGACCTGAGCCTGCAGCGCCAGCGCGTGAAGCGCCTGGTCCTCGACCTCGAACGGGAGCATCCCGGCGTCAAGCAGTCGATGCTGAAGGCGCTCGGCAACGTCATGCCGCGCCACCTGCTCGACACGCGCCTGAACCCGAGCGGCGAGCTGCGCGACACGGTCGCGCTCCGGCTCGAAGACGAACAGCCCTCCAACCTGATTCAGATCCGTCACTGACGTGCGAGCGGTCGTGCAGCGCGTCACGTCGGCCCGCGTGCGCGTGGGCGACCCCTCGACTCCGCTCGGGGCGGGCCGCGTGACGGGCGAGATCGGCCGCGGCCTGCTCGTGCTCGTCGGCGTCGGACGGGACGACGGCCCGGCGGATGTGACGTACGTGGCGGGGAAGATCCGTGACATCCGCGTGTTCGAGGGCGACGACGGCAAGCCGATGGACCGCTCGGTTGCCGACGCGGGGGGCGCCGTGCTCGTCGTGTCGCAGTTCACGCTCTACGGCGATGTGCGGCGCGGGCGACGACCGTCGTTCGACGGCGCGGCGGCGCCGGAGATCGCTCGTGCGCGCTACGAAGATCTCGTGAGAGAATTGCGGGCGGCGTCGTTGAAGGTCGAGACCGGCGAGTTCCAGGCCATGATGCAGGTCGAGCTCGTCAACGACGGTCCCGTCACCATCCTCATCGACAGCACACGCCAATGAGAATCGCGCTCGCGCTTGTCGCGCTGCTCGCTGTTGCTCCGACTGCGGACGCCCAGCAGCGCCCGCTCGTCACCGAAGATCCCGAGACCATCGGCGCCGGGCGCATGCTCGTCGAAGCCGGCTTCGACTACCAGCGCGCCGTCGAGTATCCGGTGTCCGGGCTGTCCGGTCACCTGCTGCGCATGCCGCTCATCGGCATCAGCATGGGGCTCGGGTCGATCGCGGAGGCACAGATCGACGGCGGGATCTACAACCGTCTGTCCATCACCGGGCGCAAGCCGTCTGCCCCCCTGGCGTTCCACGTGACCGCGCCCGGCGACTCGACGTGGCACGTCGAGGACCTGGTGGTCGGCACGAAGATCAGGATCGTCCCGGAGGGCACGCAGCGTCCGTCGTTTGCGCTGCGGTCGGCGACGAAGCTGCCGATGGCGTCGAACGAGAGCGGCATCGGCCTCGATACGATCGATTTCTACTCCTCGCTGCTGGTGGCCAAGACCGTGCAGTCCGTGCGCGTCGTCGGCAACGTCGGCCTCGGCATCCTGAGCGACCCGACGCGCGGCGACCGGCAGAACGACGTGCTCACCTACGGGGTCTCGTTCGCGCGCGCCGTCTCGCCGCGGGCGGAAGTGGTGGGGGAGATCAACGGGCGCCAGGACACCCGCCTCGGCGACCCGCCGCCGGGCACCGAGTCGCGCAGCATGGCCCGCTTCGGCGCCCGCTACACCGTCGGCGCCTGGCGCGCCGACGCCGTGCTGATGTTCGGCCTCACGACGAAGGACCCGTCGTTCGGCCTGGGCGGCGGGTTCACCTACGTCCTCGACGCCTTCGGGACGCCGTAGTGGCGATGCTGCGCGTCGTCAAGGCGCATGCCTACGGCAACGATTTCGTCTTCCTGGAGCGCGCCGAGGTGGCGCGCACGATTCCCGGAGGCGATTACGCGCCGCTGGCCCGTGCCGTCTGCGACCGCCACCGCGCCGTCGGCGCCGACGGCCTGATCCTCTACGACTACCGCGAGCGCCGCGCGTCGATGCAGCTGTACAACGCGGACGGCAGCACGGCCGAGATTTCCGGGAACGGGCTTCGCTGCCTGGCCGCGCTCGTCGTCCACTTTCAGTCGCTGCGCCCCGGCGCCAGCGTGATGGTGGACACCACGGCCGGCGTACGGACGCTGGAGTTTCTCGAACGCGACGGCGAGCGCTTCACGTTCCGCGCGGCGATGGGGCGGCCGGATGAAATCCGGCACGGCCTCGTCCAGCTCGAGGACGAGACGATCGGCGCCACGCTGCTCAGCATGGGCAATCCGCACTGCGTGGTGCTCGGTCCGCTGCCCGACGAGCAGCGCTTTCAGGCCATCGGCCCGGCGCTGTCCACGCACGAGATGTTCCCCGCGGGCACCAACGTCGAGTTCGCGTTCGTTGAAACGCCGGAGCTCGTCCGCATCCTCATCTGGGAGCGCGGCGTCGGCCCGACCCACTCGTCGGGGACAGGTACCGCGGCCGCCGCGGTCGCGGCCGTGGCGCACGGCGGCGCCAGCCGATCGGTGGACGTCGTCGCCCCGGGCGGCACGCAGCACGTGGAATGGAAGGACGAAGGCGTGTTCCTGACCGGGTGGGCGGAGGTCGTGCTGGAAGGGGAATGGCTGGACGCCCGGAGTTAGCGTTTCGAACGCCTCTCCTTACGGCGCTCGAGCCAATCGAGCAACACCACGATCGACATGATGATCGCGATGCCCCACACGGGGTACAGCGCGTCAGCCATCGGTCCTCTCCTCCGCGAGAATCAGCGCAAACCCCAGCAGCACGAGCCACAGCACGACCCCGCCCGTGACGAGTCCGAGAGACCACGAGCCTTCGGCGACGAAGCGACCGAGCACCACGGCGCCTACGACCAGGTTTGCGAGCTCGCGAAGCGTCTCCACGACCACCGTGCGGCGCCGCGGCGTCAATCGTACCATCGTCCCTACCTGATGGTGCAAGACGGCTTCCGTCGCAAAACTCGAAGAAATGGCACGATCGCGCATTGAGCGTGGCAGTTTTTGCAGCGCCGATGCGCGAGGTTGCGCTGCAGAAACTGCTACCAGATAATCCGTTCACTCCGTGACACTCGCTTCTGGTTCGCGACTCGGCCCATACGAGATCGTCGCTGCAATCGGCGCCGGTGGAATGGGCGAGGTGTACCGGGCGCGCGATACCCGTCTCGATCGCGTTGTCGCGGTCAAAGTCCTGCCCGCGCACGTCGCGGAGGCGCCGGAGTTCCGCGAGCGTTTCGAACGGGAAGCCCGTACGGTCGCGGCGCTGAGCCACCCGCATATTTGCTCCCTCTATGACGTCGGCACGCACGAGCAGACTGCGTTTCGCCGCGATTCTGGAGCACCAGCCGCCGTCCCTCTCAACGATCCACTCACAGGTGCCTGTGCACCTCGATCACATCCTCGCGCGCGTGCTGTTTCAAAGCCGGTTCGTATTGAGTCCCAACACAGTCGCCGGATACGATGTCGCGCCAGATGGCCGCTTCCTGCTCGTGCAGCCGCTGCATCCAGATCCACCCTTGAATCAGATTCACGTGGTCCTGAATTGGTTCGACGAGCTTCGGCGTCTCACGTCGTCCAATTAGTCCCCGCGGTTCTCCGACCCCATGCGTACATTCCACGAAGCGCTCGAGGCCGTCGAAACCTACTCGCCGGCTGAAGAGCAGTTCAACGCTCGCCGCCGGACGGTGGGCATCTTTCTCGGCCCGCTCCTGCTCATCGCGCTCCTGATCGCGCCGCTGCCGATGCCGGCGCCGGCGCACCGCCTGGCCGCGATACTGGCCATGGTCATCGTCTTCTGGGTGACCGAAGCGCTGCCGCTGGCCGTGACGGCCATGCTCGGGCCCGTGCTCGCGGTCGTCCTGCGCGTCTCCCCGGTGCGCGAGGCCTTCGCCCCGTTCGCGGACCCGGTGGTGTTCGTGTTCATCGGCGGATTCATTCTGGCCGAGGCGATGTTCGTCCACGGCGTGGACCGCCGCATCGCGTACACGGCGCTCGCGCAGCCGTTTGTGGGCGCCAGCGCCGGACGGATCCTCGTCGTCTACGGCGCGGTGGCGATGGTGCTCTCGATGTGGATGAGCAACACGGCCACCACCGCCATGATGTTTCCCATCGGACTGTCGATTGTCGCGCACCTGGCGAAGGCGGGCGGCACCGGCGCGCGCCACTTCGCGATCGTGATGATGCTCATCACGTCCTTTGGCGCGTCGATCGGCGGCATGGGGACGCCGGTGGGCACACCGCCGAACCTGATCGGCGTCGGGATGCTGGAACGCTTCACCGGCATCGACATCACGTTCTTCCAGTGGATGATGGTCGGCGTGCCTGCGGCGATCGCGATGTTCGCGTTCGTGGCCGTGTACTTCTACGTCATCGGCGCCCGCGGCGTCCGCTTCACCGGGGAGAGCACACAGCTGGTGCACGAGGAGCTCCGGAAGCTGGGGCCCGTCTCACGCGGGCAGCGCAACGTGCTCGTCGCCTTCGGCATCACGGTGGCGCTCTGGATCATCCCGGGCCTGCTGGCGCTGGCGGGGATCGACGACGCGGCGTTCTCCCAGGCCTACGCGGCGGCGATTCCCGAGAGCATCGCCGCCATGGTCGGGGCGCTGCTGCTGTTCGTGCTGCCCGTGGACTGGCGGGCGCGGCGCTTCACGATGACGTGGGACCAGGCGGTCCGGATCGACTGGGGGATTGTGCTGCTCTACGGGGGCGGGCTGGCGCTTGGCGGGCTGGCGTTCACGACGGGGCTGGCGGAGGCGCTGGGGAAGGGCATCACCTCGTGGCTGCCGGCGCCAGGCACCGTGTCGCTGACGATTCTCTTCACCGCGACGGCCATCGTGCTGTCGGAGGCCACCTCGAACACCGCGGCAGCGAACATGATTGTCCCCATTGCCATTGCCGTGGCCCAGGCGAGCGGCATCCGCCCGATTGAGCCCGCGCTGGGCGCCACCCTCGGCGCCAGCATGGGCTTCATGATGCCGGTCTCCACGCCGCCAAACGCCATCGTCTACAGCTCCGGGTTCGTGCCCATCACCGCGATGATGCGCTACGGCATCGCGCTCGACGTCGCCGGCTTCTTCGTGATTGTCGGGGTGGTGCTGCTGCTCGGGCCGATCGTGTTCTAGTTTCTGCGTACTTCTTCAACGGCGACGGCGGGCCGCCGGAGGCGCCATGGCCTCCTCGATCGTCGCTAAAGCCTTCTCGATACGCTCTTTGACGCCTTCGAGCTGCATGAGGGCGGTCAGGTAGTCGTCGGCCTTGACGGCCTCGCCCGCTTCTTGCACATCAGCATTGGCCGACGCGATGTCCGCGCTGGGCTGGCGGAGCGTGCGGGCGGGCAGGCGCCGGCGCGCGGCGGGCAGGCGCATGTTCGCCTGCGCGAGGAGGGCGGCAATTTCTGCCATGGAGCGTTCGACCTCGGCGCGCACCTGCGCCTTGGTGTTGGCGGCGAGGCGCGCGGCGTTCTGCGCGTGCTCGGCGCTCTCGAGCGCGTAGTTGAGGGCCAGGCGGTAGTCGCGCGCGGCGACGGCGTCGTTGGAGTTCTCGAGCGCGGTGGTCGCGGCGGTGTACTCGCCGGTGGCGTACCGTTCGGCGCCGGCGGCGCGGGCGGCGTCGATGGCGCCCTGCGCCTGGTCCATCTCCTTGTGGGGCGGCTCCGCGCAGGCAGACATCGCCAACGCAAGCAGCAGGACCGGCCAGCGGCGCATAGAGAGATTCAGTATAGATGAAGGACGTCGCCCCACACGATCGCCCGCGCGAGAAGCTGGAGCGCCTCGGCGCCGCCGGTCTCGGCGACAACGAGCTGCTGGCGCTCGTCATCGGCAGCGGGTTCCGCGACGCCGACGCGCTCGGGCTGGCCAACCGCCTGCTCGCGCGCAGCGGCGGCCTGCACGGTTTGCCGCGTGCCTCGTTGACGGATCTGCGCGACACGCCGGGGGTGGGTCCGGCCCGCGCCGCACAGATTCAGGCGGCCGTCGAGCTGGGGCGGCGGACGCTGACGCGCCCTGCCGACCCCCGGGTGAATCTCGCCTCACCGGAGGCGATGGCGGCCTTCCTGCTGCCGCAGTTCGGAACGGCGCCCGTGGAGCGCTTCGGCGTCGTGCTGCTCGACACGAAGAAACAACTGATTCGCGTCCGGCTCATCGCGGTTGGCTCGCTGGATCAGACCGTCGTCCACCCGCGTGAAGTGTTCAAGGAAGCCGTCGCGGCGGGCGCCTCGGCTCTCGCGCTCTTCCACAACCATCCGTCCGGCGATCCGACGCCCAGCCCGAACGATCTGGCGTTGACGATCGCCATGATGGAGGCCGGCGAGGTGATGGGGATCGCCGTCATCGACCATCTGATTCTGGCGGAGCAGCGGTACTTCTCGCTCTCGGAGGCCCGATGGATGCCGCAGAGCATCCGCTGATCGGGATAAGATCGTCAGGTTGACCACGCTCTACTTCGACTGTTTCTCGGGTGCCGCCGGCGACATGGTGCTCGGCGCGCTGCTGGACGCGGGCCTGCCGCTCGACGACCTGCGCAGCGCGCTTGGAAGCCTGGCCGTCGATCGGGACGCAATCTGGACCGAACGCGTGACCCGCGCGGGCGTGACCGCGACGAAATTCAACGTGCGGGGCGAGGACCATCATCATCACCACGGCCACCAGCACCGCACCATCGAAGAGATTCACTGCCTGGTCGCCGGTTCGGCGCTGAGCGCGACCGCGAAGACACGCACCAAGGAGTTGTTCACGCGGCTGGGCGAGGTCGAGGCCGCGATCCACGGGACGACGCTCGACAAGGTGCACCTGCACGAGGTCGGCGCGCTCGATTCGATCATCGACATCGCGGGCACCGTGTTCGCGCTGGAGGAGATGGCGATCGACCGCGTCGTTTCTTCGCCGGTGAACGTCGGCAGTGGAACCGTGAAGTCGGCGCACGGCGTGTTTCCGGTGCCGGTGCCGGCGGCCGCGCGGCTGCTCGAAGGCCATCCCGTCTATGCGGGCGCGCAGACCGGCGAGCTCGTGACGCCAACCGGCGCGCTGATCATCACCGCCTACGCCGAGAGCTTCGGGCCGGTGCCGCCGATGACGCTGAAGAAGGTCGGCTACGGGGCAGGCACCCGCGACGTGAGGGAGACGCCGAACGTCCTGCGCGTGCTGATCGGCGAGGCGGACGCCTCCGCGCCGTCGCACAGCGTGGTCGTCATCGAGGCCGAGATCGACGACATGAACCCGCAGATCTTCGGCCTGCTGATGGACCGGCTCCTCGCCGAGGGCGCGCTCGACGTGTTCTACACGCCGATCCAGATGAAGAAGAACCGTCCCGGCACGCTCATGACGATCGTGGCACCGCCAGGCGCGCGGGAGCGTCTGACGTCGACGGTGTTCCGCGAGACCACGACCATCGGCGTCCGCTACCGCGAGACGGTGCGCGAGTGCCTGGACCGGGAGACGGTCAGCGTCACGACGCCCTACGGCCCGGTGGCGATGAAGGTTGCGCGGCAGCGTGGAGAAGTGCTGAACGCGTCACCCGAGTTCGACGACTGCGCGCGGCTGGCGGCGGCGAAGGGTGTGCCCGTGAAGGACGTGCAGGCGGCCGCGATCAAGGCGTACCTGGAGCACAGGCAGGACCGTTGAGCCGCTTTTTCCTCACGACCGCGATCGACTACGTCAACAGCCGTCCGCACCTCGGCACCGCGTACGAGAAGATCACGGCCGATGTCATTGCCCGATACAAGCGTCTCTGCGGCATCGAGACGCACTTCGTCATGGGCAACGACGAGCACTCCCAGAACGTCTACAAGCGGGCGATCGAGCGCGGCATGGACCCGCTCGCCTACTGCGACCAGATGGAGCAGGAGTTCCGCGCCGTCTGGAAGCAGCTCGACATCTCGTTCGACGATTTCATCCGGACGACGGAGCCGCGCCACCGGGCGGCGGTGCAGAAGCTGGTCCAGCGGAGCTTCGACAACGGCGATATCTACGACGGCCATTACGAGGGCTGGTACTGCGTCTCCTGCGAGGCGTTCAAGCAGGAGAAGGACCTCGTGGACGGCAGGTGTCCCCTGCATCCGACGCTGACGCCGGAATGGATTCGTGAGAAGAACTACTTCTTCAAGCTGTCGAAATACCGTGGGCCGCTGCTGGCACACTTTGCGGCGAACCCAGCGTTTCTTCAGCCGGACAACCGCCGCAACGAGATGCTGCGGCTGCTCGAAGGCGGGCTCGAGGACATTTCCGTCAGCCGTGCCGGGCAGCTCTGGGGCATTCCGCTGCCGTTCGCGCCCGACAATGCCGTCTACGTCTGGTTCGACGCGCTCATCAACTACGCGGCGGCGGTCGGCTACGGCACCGACGAGGCGCTCTTTGCGCGCTGGTGGCCGGCCGATCTGCACATCGTCGGCAAGGACATCACGCGGTTCCATACGGTGATCTGGCCCGCGATGCTGATGAGCGCGGGGCTGGAGCTGCCGACGCAGGTCTTCGGGCATGGGTGGGTCAATTTCGGCGGCCAGCGGATGAGCAAGTCGCTCGGGACCAGCCTCGATCCTTCCGACGTCGCGCAGCGATTCGGGCCCGATCCGTTGCGCCTGTACCTCGTGAAGGAAATCTCCTACGGTGGCGACGGAGATTTCACGTGGGAGCGGTACGCCGAACGGTACAACGTGGACCTGGCGAACAATCTCGGCAATCTCGTCAGCCGGCTGGCGGCGATGGCGGAGAAGTATCGCGGGAGCCGCCTGCAGCCCACCGGCCCGAGCGGGCGGCTGGCGCAGGTCGCTGAGGCGTCGTTCGCGCGCTACCGCGCCGCGATGGACGCCTTGGCGCTGCACGAAGGCGCCGCGGCAGTGTTTCAGCTCGTGGACGCCACCAACGAGTTCATTGCGGAAACCGCGCCGTGGACGCTGGCGAAGGACCCGGCCAATGCGGGGCGGGTCGAACAGGTGCTGTTCGACGTCGCGGAAGCGATCCGGGTTGCGGCGGTGCTGCTGCTGCCGGTGATGCCGAAGTCGTGCGCCGAGATCCTGCACCGGGTGGGTGAACGCACGCCCGCCAGTGACTTGCGGCTCGAGCGCGACGGGCGGTGGCGAGCCGAAGGACAGCGGGAGATTGCGAAGGGCGCGCCCCTGTGGCCGCGCGCGGAGGAGATCGTGGAGGACGAGAAACCCATTGCTGCCACGCAGGCGGCCGGCGCCGGTACCACGCCTGTGGAAGACAACCGGATTTCGATCGACGAGTTCATGAAGGTCGAGCTGCGCGTGGCCAAGGTGCTGGAAGCCGAGGCCGTGCCGAAGTCGAAGAAGCTCCTGAAGCTGAAGGTCGACACCGGCACCGATCAGCGGACGATCGTTGCCGGCATCGCCGAGGCCTATCAGCCGGAGCAGCTCGTCGGCCGCACTATCGTCATCGTCGCCAACCTGAAACCGGCGAAGCTGATGGGCATCGAGTCGAACGGCATGGTGCTGGCCGGCAGCCCCGAGGGCGGTCTGCCGACGCTCGTCGGGTTCGACGCAGAGATGGCGCCTGGCTCACGCGTCAGGTAACGGGCGACGCATGCGTCGCCCCTACACGCGATGGTAGACAGCCATTGCCATCTTGCCGGGCCTGAGTTCGTCGACGACCTCGACGCCGTCATCGAGCGCGCACGGGCGGCGGGCCTGGTCCACGCGTTCATCATCCTGGCCTCGGACGACGAACCGGAACTGCAGCAGGGCAGGACGGTTGCCGCGCAGTGGCCGGACGTCCGGTTTTCGATCGGTGTCCATCCCCACGCGGCGGGCACGTTCTCGGACGACCCCGCCGGCGCCGCGCGCAAGGCCGACACCGACATCAGCGCGCAGCCGCTGGCACGGGCGGTGGGTGAGATCGGCCTCGACTACCACTACGATTTCTCCCCGCGCGACGTGCAGCAGGCGGTCTTCCGCGAACAGATCCGCCTCGCGCGGCGGCGGCGCCTGCCCATCGTCATCCATACGCGCGAAGCCGAGGACGACACGTTCCGCATCCTCGAGGAGGAGTCAGCGGGGGATGTCGGGGGCGTCTTCCACTGCTTCACGGGCGACCGCGCCATGGCGAAGCGGGCGCTCGATGCCGGCTTTCACGTCTCCCTGGCGGGCATCGTCACGTTCCCGAAGGCGCTCGAGCTGCAGGAGGTGGCGAAGATCGTCCCGATCGAGCGGCTGCTCGTCGAGACCGACAGCCCGTTCCTGGCGCCGGTGCCGTACCGCGGGTCTCGCAACGAGCCGGCCCACGTCGTCCGCGTCGCGGAGGCGATCGCCACGCTGCGCGGGACGACACCGGAGGCGATCGCCGGAGCGGCGGTGGACAACTTCCGGCGCCTCTTCAACCCGTAACTGCTACTCCAGACACGGATTAGCACGCGCGTTGCGTTGACACTCCGCGCGCGGATGTGGTCTGATGGCTACGCGTGAATCCCGCCGCGCAGAAACCTTCCGCGTCCGTCCTCGCGCAATTATTCGAGCCCGTCCGCGACGATCTTCGCGAGGTGGAGCGCGAGTTCGCGCGCCACGTGCAGTCGCAGATCGCGGTGATCCCCGCGATCGGCAACTACGTGAAGGACAGCGGCGGCAAGCGGATCCGTCCCGCGGTGCTGCTGATGGCGGCGCGCATGGCCGGCTACACGGGCGAGCGCGCGGTGCTCTACGCGTCGGTCATCGAGTTCATCCACACGGCGACGCTCGTCCACGACGACATCATCGACGAAGCCGAGCTTCGCCGCGGCCGCGAGGCCGCCCACACGCGGTGGGGGAACCACCTCACCGTGCTCTTCGGCGACTTCCTGTATCTCAAGTCGATGTCGCTGGCGCTCACGCAGGACAGCCTGGAGATCATCCGGCTGCTCTGCGACGTCACGCTGCGGATCGTCGAGGGCGAGATCTACCAGCTCACGAAGACCGGCGTCGTCGATCTCTCGGAAGAGGAGCACTTCGACATCGTCCGTCGCAAGACGGCGTACTTGTTTGCCGGCTGCGCGAAAATCGGCGGCATGCTGGGCCCGACGACGCGCGAGCAGCAGGAGGCGCTGTGGGAGTACGGCTTCAACATCGGGATGGCGTTCCAGATCGTCGATGACCTGCTCGACTTCACCGGCGAGGAAGTGGCGCTCGGGAAGCCCGTGGGCGGCGACCTGCGCGAAGGCAAGATGACGCTGCCCGTGATTCACCTGCTCTCGCGCGGCGACGGCGTGGCCGAGACGCTCGTCCGCAAGGTGATGCGCGACCGCGACATCACCATCGACGAGTGGCGGGAGATCCGGTCGATGCTGTCGAAGTCGCGGTCGATCGACTACGCCTACAGCACCGCCGTCGAGTTCGTCGAGGGCGCGAAGAAGGCGCTGCACGCGTTCCCGCCCGACCCCGCGCGCGACGCCCTGATGTTCCTGCCCGATTACGTGCTCTCGCGTGATCGGTGAATTTGTGATTTCTGATTTGTGATTTGTGATGTGAAATCACAATTCACAATTCGCAAATCGCAAATGCCATGACCGCCGCGGAACGCATCGAAGAGCTCCGCCGCCAGATCCGCTACCACGAAGAGCGCTATTACGTCCTGAGCGATCCGGAGATCGCCGACGCCGAGTTCGACGCGCTCATGAAGGAGCTCGAGCGGCTCGAGTCCGAGAACCCGGATCTCGTCACCGACGACTCACCGACGCGGCGCGTGGGCGGACGCGTGGCCGCCGGCTTCGACACGGTCGAGCATGCGCAGCCGATGCTCAGCCTGGATAACGCCTACTCCGACGACGAGCTGCGCGCCTTCGACGAACGGGTGCGCAAGGGGCTGAGCGCGGAGGGGCAGCCCGTCGAGACGGTCGCCTATGTCGCGGAGCTGAAGATCGACGGCGTGAGCATGGCGCTCACCTATGACCACGGCGCGCTCGTGCGCGCCGCCACGCGCGGAGACGGCGTGCGCGGCGAGGACGTCACGTTCAACGTCCGCACCATCCGCGCCGTCCCGCTGCGCCTGAAGGAATCGGTTCCGGGACGGCTCGAGGTCCGCGGCGAGGTCTACTTTCCGCGGAAGGCGTTCGAACGGATCAACAAGGAGCGGGAAGAGACGGGAGAGCCGCTCTTCGCAAACCCGCGGAACGCGGCTGCCGGGACGCTGCGGAATCTGGATCCCGCGCTGGTCGCGAAGCGGGGGCTCAGCGCGTTCTTCTATCAGTTGCTGCCAGGTGTGGGGGCCGACCTTCAGGTCGGCCCGGCCGCGCACGGTGAGACGCTCGAGCGTCTGCGCGCGTGGGGATTGCCCGTCGAACGCCACTGGCGGCGCTGCGTCGGCATCGAGGAGCTGCTCGCCTTCTGCGGCGAGTGGGATCAGAAGCGCCGCAGCCTGGAGTTCGACACCGACGGCGTCGTCGTCAAGGTGGACGACCTGCGGCAGCGCGCCCTCCTGGGCACGACCAGCAAGTTCCCGCGCTGGGCAACCGCCTTCAAGTTTCCAGCGGAGCAGAAGACGACGCTGCTGAAGCGGATCGCGGTGAACGTCGGCCGCACCGGCGCGGTGACGCCGTTTGCCGAGCTCGAACCGGTGACGCTGGCCGGGACGACGGTGTCGATGGCGACGCTGCACAACGCGGACGACATCGCGCGCAAGGACGTCCGTGAAGGCGACTGGGTGCTCGTGGAGAAGGCGGGCGACGTCATCCCGCGCGTCATCGGCCCGGTACTGAGCAGGCGCTCGCCGGATGCCGTGCCCTGGCAGATGCCGGCAACCTGTCCGCAGTGCGGATCGGCGCTGCACAGGCCGGAAGGCGAAGTCGTCTGGCGGTGCGAGAACACGTCATGCCCCGCCAAGCTGCAGCGCGGGCTCGAGCACTTCGCGTCCCGGTCGGCGATGAACATCGAGGGCCTCGGCGAATCGCTCATCGCGCAGCTGCTCGACGCGGGGCTCGTGAAGGACTACGCGGACGTCTACGGCCTGACGACGGAGAAGCTTGCGGGGCTGACGAGCACGTCGGTGCGGACCGACGGCAGGGAAATCCAGCGCCGGTTCGGCGACAAGAACGCGGCGAAAGTCGTCGCCGAGATCGAGCGCAGCCGATCGAACGAGCTGTGGCGGGTGATCTTCGGCCTCGGCATCCGCCACATTGGCGAGCGCGCGGCGCAGGTGCTGGCGCGCGCGTTCGGATCCATGGACGTCCTGATGGCGGCGACGGTGGAGCAGTTGCAGTCCACGCACGAGATTGGTCCGGTGCTGGCGGAGTCGCTCCGCAGCTGGCTGGACGAGCCGCGCAACCGTGCGCTGGTGGAGCGGCTCCGGGCGGCGGGCGTGCGCATGGAGGTGCCCGAGGCCGAGCGCGCGGCCGCGGCGCTGCCGGGACCGCTGGCCGGAAAGACGTACGTCCTCACGGGGACGCTCACCTCGATGAGCCGCGAGCAGGCGACGGCCGCCCTCGAGCGGTTGGGCGCCAAGGTCTCGGGCTCCGTCAGCAAGAAGACGACAGCCGTCGTCGTCGGCGCCGAGGCGGGCAGCAAGGCGGAGAAGGCGCGCGAACTCGGCGTGCCTACGCTCGACGAGACGGCGCTGCTCGCACTCCTGAATCCTGAATCCTGATTCCTGATTCCTGATTCCTGAAGCCTGATTCCTTATAATTGAGGGAATGACCAGACGGTTCGTGGCCGTCACGGTGGCTCTCACCGCCACCGTCGCGTTTCTGGTCGGGCTCGTGGTGGCGGGCTCGATGACGCCGGCGCCGGCGATCTCGGCGCCAGAGGTGCGTCCCACGCCAACAAGGGCCGCATCGGCGCCCACGCTGTCCCCGTCGGCGGTGTCGTTCGCGGATATCGCCGAGCGCCTGAACCCCGCCGTCGTGAACATCGACGCCACGTCGCGCGGCGAGGGCCGGCCCCGCCGCCGGTTCAATGCCCCTCAGCCCGAGAGCGACCCATTCGAGCGCCAGCAGACGCCACCCGACCGCGATGGCCCGCGCCGCGGCGCCGGCACCGGGTTCATCATCGACGCCGAGGGCTACATCCTCACCAATCACCACGTCATCGACGGCGCCGAGCGGATCATGGTCCGGCTGACGGACGGCCGGAACCTGCGCGCCGAGCGCATCGGGTCCGACCCCGACACCGACATCGCGCTCATCAAGGTCGAGTCGTCTCGCGCCCTGCCCTATGCGCCGCTGGGCGACTCCGACACGCTGCGCGTGGGCGAGTGGGTGATCGCGATCGGCAATCCGCTGGCGTACGAGCACACCGTCACGGTGGGCGTCGTCAGCTTCATCGGACGCAAGCTCTTCGACACCTCGCTCGACCGTTACATCCAGACCGACGCGGCGATCAATTTCGGCAACAGCGGCGGACCGCTGATCAACGCCGGCGGGGAAGTGATCGGCATCAACGCGGCCATCAGCTCGCGCGCGGCGAACATCGGCTTTGCCGTCCCGATCAATCAGGCCAGCGCCATCCTGCCGCAGCTCCGTGAGCGCGGGCGGGTCTCGCGCGGCTACATCGGCGTGATGCTGCGGGACGTCGATCCCGATTTGCAGAAGTCGCTCGGGCTCAGGTCGTCCGACGGCGCGCTCGTGCAGGACATCACCCCCGGCTCTCCGGGCGCCCGGGCCGGCATCCGCACCTACGACCTGATCGTCGCCGTGGACGGGAAGCCGATCGACAGCAACGACGCGCTGATCGGGCTCATCGCGGCCCGCCAGCCCGGGTCCACCGCCACCCTGCAGATCCTGCGCGACGGCCGGGCGATGAACGTGCCCGTGAAGCTCGCCGAGCGGCCGCTGCGCGACCGCCGTCCGGTCAGCAACGCGCCGCCGCCGCTGCCCTCGAGCCAGCGCGGCCTGATGCTCGGCCTGTCGGTGCGCGACATCGACGAGGAGTCCGCCGCGCGCTTCCGGCTGCCCGACGGCACCCGCGGCGTCATCATCTCGCGCGTCGAGCCGATGAGCCCCGCCTTCGACGCCGCCGTCGAGCGCGGCCACGTGCTGCTCGAGATCAACCGGCAGCCCGTGCGCAGCATCGAGGACTTCCGCCGCCTCACGGCGGGCGCGCGCGCCGGCGACGTCTTCACGCTCTACGTCTACCGCCCCGAGCTCGATCAGCGGACCCTGCAGACGCTCAAACTTGAGTAAGCCTCGCATCCTCGTCATTGACGATGAGGCCGCCATCCGCGATTCGCTGCGGATGATCCTCGAGTACGAGCACTACGAGTTCGTCGGCGCCGCGTCGGGCCCCGACGGCCTGGCCGCCATCAGGCGCGACGCCCCTGACCTGGTCGTGCTCGACATCAAGATGCCCGGCATGAACGGCCTCGAGACGCTGGCCGAGATCCGCAAGCTCGACGAGGCGCTGCCCGTGGCCATGATCTCCGGCCACGGCACGATCACCGACGCCATGCAGGCGACGCGGCTGGGCGCGTTCGACTTCATCGAGAAGCCGTTCACGAGCGAGCGCGTGCTCGTCACCGTGGCCAAGGGGCTCGAGGTCCGCGAGCTGCGTCAGGAGAACCGCGAGCTGAAGCTCGCGATGGAGTCGAAGTACGAGATCGTCGGGCAGAGCCCGGCGCTCCGGCAGGTGCTCGAGGCCGTCAAGCGCGCGTCGCCGACCAACGCCACCGTCATGCTGCTCGGCGAGAGCGGGGTGGGGAAGGAGCTGGTGGCGCGGACCATTCACCGCAACAGCCCGCGCGCGGGGCAGCGCTTCATCCAGGTGAACTGCGCCGCGATCCCGGAGGAGCTGATCGAGTCGGAGCTGTTCGGCCACGAGAAGGGCTCTTTCACAGGAGCCACGGAGAAGCAGATCGGAAAATTCGAGCAGGCGGACCGCGGCACCATCTTCCTCGACGAAGTGGGCGACATGAGCCCGAAGACGCAGGCCAAGGTGCTGCGCGTCCTGCAGGAGCAGGAAGTGGAGCGTCTGGGGTCGGCGCGGACGATCAAGGTGGACGTGCGCGTGATTGCGGCGACGAACAAGGACCTCGAGGAGGCGCAGCAGCGCGGCGAGTTCCGCGAGGACCTGTTCTTCCGCCTCAACGTCATCCCCATCGTGGTGCCGCCGCTGCGCGAGCGCCGCGACGACATTCCGCTGCTCGTCCAGCACTTCGCCAGGCGCACGGCCGACGAGCACAACCTCAAGCCGAAGCGGTTCGACCCGCGGGCGCTGGAGGGGATGCAGCGGTACCGCTGGCGCGGCAACATCCGCGAGCTGCGCAACACCGTCGAGCGGCTGATGATCATGACGGCCGGCGACGTCGTCCGCGTCGAGGATCTGCCGCCGGACCTCCGCGGTGATGGCGCCTCGCGGGGCGCCGAACCACCAGGCGCCGGAGCACCCCTGGCAGCTCAGGCCCCCTCGAGTACTCCGGGCGCAGGCACCCTGCGCGAGTTCAAGGACGCGGCCGAGCGGGCCTATCTCGTCCAGAAGCTGCGCGAGAACGGCTGGAACATCTCGAAGACGGCCGACGTGATCGATACCCCCCGCAGCAACTTGTACAAGAAGCTGGAACAGTACGGCATCAAGCAGGAAATCGACGGCTGAGCTGCGATAATAAGTGAGTCGCAGCCAGACAGACGACCGCCGGCTTTCGTACGGGCCTCACGGCCAACGGCGGAGGTGGGAGGAAAGTCCGAACTCCGAAGGGCAGTGCGCCGGGTAACGCCCGGGCAGGTAACTGACGGACAGTGGCACAGAAAACATACCGCCCGCCGTCGCGCCTCACGGCGCTATGGCGAGGTAAGGGTGAAAAGGTGCGGTAAGAGCGCACCGCGTTCGTGGCAACACGGACGGCAGGCAAAACCCCGCACGGAGCAAGACCAAATAGGGTGGCGTGATGAGGACTGCCCGTCCCAGGCCACCGGGTAGGTCGCTGGACCCTGTGAGCGATTGCAGGGCTAGAGGAATGGTCGTTACGCCGAAGCCGCGTAAGCGGCGAAGGCGAACAGAATTCGGCTTACGGATGGCTGCGACACTTCATCCGTTTCGGATCGCTTTTTGCTGAGGTCAGCGCCTGTATGGCCCAGTACCTGGTAACCGGCGGCGCCGGCTTCATCGGATCCCATCTCACGGACGAGCTCGTCCGTCGCGGCGAACAGGTCCGCGTCGTCGACAACCTGTCCACCGGCAAGCGCCAGAACCTGGCGCAGCATCCCAATCTGGATTTCATCGAAGGCGATCTGGCGGACCTGCAGGTCGCCAGACGCGCCGTGACTGGCGTGGACTACGTGCTGCACCAGGCGGCGATCCCGTCGGTGCCGCGGTCCGTGCTCGATCCGATAGCGTCGAATCGAGCGAACGTGGAGGCCTCGCTGAACGTCCTCGTGGCCGCGCGCGATGCGGGTGTGAAGCGCGTGGTCTATGCAGGCTCCTCGTCGGCCTACGGCAACACGCCGACGCTGCCCAAGGCCGAGAGCATGGCGCCGGCGCCCCTGTCGCCGTATGCGCTGCAGAAGCTGGTGGCGGAACAGTACTGCCAGCTGTTCACGCGGCTCTACGGGCTCGAGACCGTCACCATCCGCTACTTCAACGTCTTCGGCCCGCGGCAGGATCCCTCGTCGCCGTACTCGGGCGTCATCTCGCTCTTCATCAGCGCGCTGTGCGACGGCCGGGCGCCGACGATCTTCGGCGACGGCGAGCAGACGCGCGACTTCACCTACGTCGCCAACGTCGTGGACGGCGTGCTGCGCGCCTGCCACGTGAAGGATGCCAGCGGCGAGGTGATCAACGTCGCCACCGGCGGCCGCATCTCGCTCAAGGAGCTGTTCGAGAACGTGCGGCAGCTCGTGGGCGCGAACGTGGACCCGCTCTACGCCGAGGTGCGCGCCGGCGACGTCAAGGACTCGCAGGCCGACATCTCCAAGGCGCGCCGCCTGCTTGGCTACGAGCCGACCGTCCGGTTCGAGGACGGCCTGCAGAAGACCGTGGATTGGTACCGCGCCTCGCAGCTCACCGTCGCCTGATCCCGTGTTTCTGGCAACTGCCGTTGTCGATCGCGCGTGCGGTCGGCAACGGGCCTGAACCGCTTCCCGCACAACCTTCACCCGTATCAACACTGAGCCACCTGTCCAGCACGAAGAGATCGATCGCGTCCGAGCTTCGTATCGTGCGCACGATACACCTCGCCCATCCCTCCTGCGCCGAGGGCGGAGAGGACTTCGCAGGGGCCGAGCCGCGCGCCGGGGGTCAGTGCCATAATGGTGTCGTGACGAGGCGCGCGCAGGATGACCGGCAGTGGGCGGCCGGATGGGCCGCGGCCGGCACCGCGCTCGACGACGTCCGCGCTCGCGACCTGCGCCTGCTGTCCGAGGACGAGGCGCTGCGGACGATTGAGGATTTGCTGTCCACCGTCACGCCCGCTGAGTTACCGGCGGCCCGCCGCACCTGGTCGGGCCTGGTCGATCTGCAACGGCTGCTCCACAGACCGTCACGCCGGTGAACCCGCTGTTCACGGCCGCCCTGGAGATTCAGGCGTTCTGTGACGACCGCGACTGGGGCTTCTGCGTCATCGGCGGTCTCGCCGTCGAACGCTGGGGCGAACCGCGCTTCACCCGCGATGTGGACTGCACGGTGCTGGCCGGGCTCGGCGATGAAGCGCCCTACATCGACGGGTTGCTGGCGCACTTTGCCGCGCGTATCGCCGAGGCACGGGCGTTTGCGCTCACCAACCGCGTGCTGCTGCTGGCGAGTTCGGCCGGCATCCCGATCGACGTCGCGCTGAGTGGCGTGGCGTTCGAGGCGCGAATGATCGGCCGCGCCACGCCTTATCGCCTGTCCGATGCCGCGACCCTCAGCACCTGTTCCGCCGAGGATCTCGTCGTGCTCAAGGCGTTCGCCGGACGCGATCGCGATTGGGCGGATATTGCCGGCGTCCTGCAACGCCAGGCCGGGAAACTCGACGAGGGGGCTGATCGCGCCATCCTGGTAACTGCCGTTGTCGATCGCGCGTGCGGTCGGCAACGGGCCTGAACCGCTTCCCGCACAACCTTCGCTCCGTCAGCGCCTTGCGGCGACAGCCGCCGTGTCGATCTCCTGGCGACGTCATTGCCACCTGTCTCTGCGTCCGGTCCGGTTGAAAACGCGACGGTTACCCGACCTCGAGTTCATCGACCTGCCGGGACCTTCAGAGTCGATGTGGATCCATGCAGACAGGAGGACACGATGACGCGTATGACGATCGCGGTGTTGATGGTGCTCGCGCTGGCCATTGGCGTGGCGGCGCAGACTTCGGACGCGCCGGTGAACCTGAACACGGCGACGGCCGTGCAGCTCGAGACGCTGCCGGGCGTGGGGCCGGCCACGGCGCAGCGGATCCTGGAGTACCGGCAGAAGAGCGGAGGCTTCAAGAAGGTCGAGGAGCTCATGAACATCCGCGGGATCGGCGAGGCGAGCTTCCTGAAGCTGAAGTCGCTCGTCACGATCACGCCGCCGCGGACCGACCGGGCGTCGGCCGACACCAAGTAGCGGGGTACTCGCTCGTCGAGCTGCTCTTCGTCGGCGGGATGGTGGCCGTCATGACGGCGGCCGCCGTCCCGCAGTCGGTCGCCGCGCTCGAACGGTCGCGCACGAAGGCCGCAGCCAGGCACCTGGCCGCGCGGATCGCGCTCGCGCGCATGGAAGCCGTCAAGCGCGGCGTGTACGTGGCGCTCCGGTTCGAGGGCGCTGGAACGGCGATGTCGCTCTCCACGATTGTCGACGGCAACGGGAACGGCGTGCGCACGAGGGACATTCAGCGCGGGATCGACCGCCGGATCGACAGCCGGATTCGTCTCTTCGAGCAGTTCCCGGGCGTCAGGTACGAGTCGGTGAGGATTGGGTCCAGCTCGCTCCTGTCCGTCTCGCCGCTCGGGACAGCGACACCGGGCACCCTTTACATCCGCGGGCGCGACGGTACCCGGATGGGCGTCCGCGTTCTCGGGGCGACGGGCCGGACGCGTCTGCTGCAGTACGACGCGCGGTTGCGGACATGGCTGCCGGTCTGAGCCGATGGAGCGCCGCCGCGCCCTCCGGCGGGAACCCGCCGGCGACGAACCGCTGTCGCGCGCCAGGCTGCGCACGGGGCGAGACGTCCAGGTCGTGAACGTGTCGAACACCGGACTCCTCGTTGAAGGCGCCGCACGCCTGTTGCCCGGGACGCACGTGGACGTGCACGTGGTCACCCGCGACGGCCGGGTGCTGGTGCGCAGCCGGGTCACCAGGGCGTACGTGTGGACGCTGACGGGTGACGCCATCTGTTACCGGGGCGCGCTGGCATTCGATCGGACGGTGGACACGGCCGCCATCGGGTATCCGGTTCCCGACCCGATCGTCGCGTCCGTGGTGTCGCTGGGCACGACTTACCCGCAGGCAGCCGTCGAACGCATCGCGCAGTTCGAGGATCGCCTCAGTGCCTGAGAGATCCCGCGTTCACCGGATGCTGGCATCCAACTTGGTTGCGCGCGACGCCGTGAACGAGCTGAAGGAGGTCGTCCTGGCGCTCGGTTCCGGTCTGGGCCAGCCGACCGGGGTGGACGGCGGGCTCCCGGGGATCTTCGAGCAGCACGTGCAGCGGCTGTTGTCGATGCGCAGCGTCCGCCTGCGCGAAATTCCCGCGCGCTACAACGCACGGCTCGTGACCCCAACCCGCACGTCCGAGTCGATCGTCATTGGCGTGCCGACCGCCGAGGCGCGCGGACAGGCGATCCTGGAGGCGTCGTTCGAGCCGGGACGGAAGCTCGATGATCGCGACTACGAGTTGCTCACGACCGCCGCTTACCTTGGCGGGCTGGTCCTCGAAGCCGCGCGCACGCGAGGACGGCTGGACCGATCGGTGGACGGCGCGGCGCCGCTGATCGGCTCCACTCCGGTGATACATGCACTGCGCCAGCGCATCGAACGCGTCGCGCTCACGGACTTCACGGCGCTGATCGAAGGCGAGAGCGGCACGGGCAAGGAACTCGTGGCCCGCCAGATCCACGAGTTGAGCCGCCGCCGGCGCGGGCCGTTCGTCGCCATCAACTGCGCCGCGGTCGTCGAATCGCTGCTGGAGGCTGAGCTGTTCGGCATCGAGGAGCGCACGGCCACCGGCGTGCGCGGCCGGCGCGGCAAGTTCGAGCATGCCGACGGCGGCACCCTGTTCCTCGACGAGGTGTCGGACCTGGCCATGTCGGCGCAGGCCAAGCTGCTGCGCGCCATTCAGGACCTGACGGTGGAGCGAGTCGGCGGCTACGGCACGCGGCGGGTGAATACCCGCATCGTCGCGGCGACCAACCGGCCGCTCGGCGACCTGGTGGCGCGCGGGCTCTTCAGGCCCGATCTGTTCTACCGCCTCAGCGGCGTCGAGATTCACGTGCCGCCGCTGCGCAGGCGGCGTGAGGACATCCGCGAGCTCGCCCGGTATTTCCTCGCGCGCCATCGGACGACGCGCGACCTGTCGTTGTCGGACGCCGCGCTCGACGCGCTGCTCCTCTACGACTGGCCCGGCAACGTACGCGAGCTGGAACGGCTCATGGAGCGCGCGGTCGCCCTGGCCGAGTCGGATCGCATCGAGCTCCACGACCTGCCGGCGGGTGTCCGCGGCGACTACGCGGAGGTGCTCGCGCCATCCATCGCCTCCGGCGATTCGATGCGGGCGTGGGGCAGCCGGTACGTCATGCTCGTCTTCGAGCGCTGCGGGCGCAACAAGCGCCGCGCCTGCAGGGCGCTGAACATCAGCTACCACACGCTGGACGCCTATCTGCGCCTGGCGCAGCACTCCTTGCCGCCCGCGTCATGCTGATCAGGTTCTTCTGCATCGTGCGGCCGTGGCATTCCCTCGTCGTGGGCGGGCTCGGAGCCGCGACCGCGGTCGCGGGACTGCTGTTGGCGGCGGGGCGCATCACCTCCGCCGACGCGCTGGCACCCATCGTCCTCCTGCAGACGCTCGCCGCCTCGTCAGGGTTCGCGGGCCCGGCCCGCCGCGGACACTACGACTTCCTCATCGCATCGGGCCAGAAACGGCTCGCGATTGCGTTCGCGCACTGGGCGGTGTCGGCGTCGCCCGGCATGTCCGCGTGGCTCGTGCTCGCGCTCATCGACGTGGCTGCCAACGGCGGGTCGGCCCTGCTGTCGCCGCGGGTTGTCACCGGTCTGATGGTGGCGTCGACGCTGCCGTGGGCGGTCACGGTCCCGCTGCCGCGATTGACCGGCGGGCTCGTGTGGATCGTGTTCGACCGGGTCACGGCCGGTGCAGCGGCCGCGATGGTGCCAACCGCAGTTGTCGCAGCGGCAGCGCTCGGTGCGATGACGGCAGCGATTGTGTGGATTCAGCGCGCCGACTTCCCGCTGGAGGCGGCGCAGTGATGCCCGTCCTCGTCGCGCGCGAACTGGCAGCGCGGTATGGACGCCGCGAGGTGTTCCACGGCGTGTCGTTTCAGCTGGCGCCCGGGCGATCGCTCGGCGTTCTCGGCCCCAACGGCGCCGGCAAGACGACGCTGCTCAGGATGGTGGCGGGGTTCCTGACGCCGTTCGAGGGGGACGTGCGCATCGGCGGGCTGGCCCCGCGCGACGCGCTCGGGCGAACGCCGGTGGCCTACTTTGCCGGCGAGACAACGCTCCCAGGGGGAGTGCGGGCGGCGGACTGGGGCAGGCTGGCGACGGGAGAACGGGTGACGGAGGAGGGCCGACGCATTCGGACGCTCTCGCGCGGCACCCGGCAACTCCTCGGGCTTCGCACCGTGCTCGCGCGCCATCCGCTGTCGTTGATACTGCTGGACGAACCGTGGGAGGGGCTCGACCCCGATGCCGCGCGCTGGCTCTCCACCACGCTCGAAGCCAAGCGCGACAAGGGGGCCGCCGTCGTCCTGGCGTCGCACTATTTTCAGGATCTCGCCGGCGTGTGCGACGCCTACCTGTTCCTGGTGGGATCGCCGCCGGCGCTGCTGCAGGCGCACGAGATCTCGCCGGTCGGACCGGTCACCGCGGCGCTCCTGACCGACGTGTACGATCGCCTGCGCGGCGGACCAGCAACGCTGCGCCTGCCGCGCGGCGCGCTTACGGCGTAAGGGCGCTGCGCACGCCCTCGAGATCGTTCGCGCCGATCACGAGCCGGTTCCCGGTCGCCAGGTAGCTGAAGCGGATGTTGATCTTCGACTCGGCGATCCGCTGGAAGACGCGCGCCGCCGCGCCCGGCTCGTCCGCGATGGGCACCAGCACCACCTGCTGCTCGGTGACGACGCGGAACCCCGCGTTGTCGAGCACACGCCGCGCCGCCGCCAGATCCGTCGTCAGCACGTGCACGACGCCGTCCATCTCCGCGTAGCCGTCGATGTTGATGCCCGCGCCGCCCACTGCGCCGATCGCCTTGGCCAGCATGCCTGGCCGATCTTCCGGGAGCGTAACTGCCAGATCAGTTGCCAGATGTGCCATGAGCGCGGATGCTATCATTGAACGGTTCCCCGCGTGTCCGCCTCTACCATCACCGACCTTCGAAAGACTCCACTCAACGCAGCCCATCGCGCCCTGAACGGCCGGATGATTCCGTTCGCCGGCTGGGACATGCCGGTCGAGTACTCCGGGATCACCGCCGAGCATCTTGCGGTGCGCGCGCGCGCCGGCCTCTTCGACGTCAGCCACATGGGCGAGATCGAGATCGCCGGCAAGAACGCGCTGGCGGCGGTGCAGCGGGTGTGCTGCAACGATGCGTCTCGGCTCGCCGTCGGCCAGGCGCAGTACTCGGGGCTGCTGACGCCAGGCGGAACGTTTCTCGACGATCTGATCGTCTACCGGATGGGCCCGAGCCACTTCCTGCTGGTGGTGAACGCGAGCAACGCCGCCCGCGACTACGCGTGGATCAGCGAGCAGATCACGAGCGTCGGCGATGCGGCGGTCATCGACTCGAGCAGCCGCTACGCGCTCATCGCGCTGCAGGGGCCGGCGTCCCGAGGCGTCCTGCAGCCGCTCACGGGCGTGGAGCTCGAGGACCTCGCGCCGTTCTCCTTCGGCCACGGCGAGGTGGCGAACGCGCGCTGCACGATTGCGCGCACGGGCTACACCGGGGAGGACGGGTTCGAGATCTTCGTGCCGCCCAACATGGCGGAGCGCGTGTGGAACGCGCTGCTCGAAGCCGGGCGGCCGGCGGACCTGGTGCCGGTCGGGCTCGGCGCGCGCGACACCCTGCGCCTCGAGGCCTCGATGCGCCTGTACGGCAACGACATCGACGAGACGACGACGCCGCTCGAGGCGGGCCTCGGGTGGATGGTCGGCTGGTCCAACGAGACGTTCATCGGACGCGAGCGCCTGCTCGAGCTGAAGGAGAAGGGCGTCGCGCGCAGGCTCGTCGGCTTCGAGATGATCGATCGGGGGATCGCGCGACACGGGTACCCGGTGACCCACGCCGGCAAGCCCGTAGGAGTGGTGACGAGCGGCACCCATACGCCGTTCCTGAAGAAGGCGATCGGGATGGCGTACGTGCCGGTCGAGCGGTCCGCCGTCGGCGCGGAAATCGAGATCGATGTACGCGGGAAGCCGTCGAAGGCCCGCGTCGTGAAGATGCCGTTCTACAAGCGTTCGTAGGGGCCGGCTTCAGCCGGCCCGGGAGTGGACATGGCCTATCCGGACGATCGCAAGTACACGAAGGACCACGAATGGATCCGCCTGTCCGGCGACACCGCCGAGATCGGGATTACCGACTACGCGCAGCAGCAGCTGGGCGACGTCGTGTACGTCGATCTGCCGGAGACGGGCGCGTCCGTCACCGCCGGCCAGGCGTTCGGCTCCATTGAATCGGTGAAGGCCGTGTCGGAGCTGTTTGCGCCGCTCGGGGGCACTGTCGTGGACGTCAACGCCGACCTCAAGCACCGCCCCGAGGTCGTGAACTCCGACCCGCACGGCACGTGGATGATCAAGGTCCGCATCGCGAACCCTGCCGACGCCGGGTCGCTGCTCGACAGCGCCGCGTACCAGCAGCTCCTGGGGTAAATGGGAGCACTCGACGCCAACGACTGGTTCGTCCGTCGCCACATCGGGCCGTCGCCGGAGGAACGCGACGCGATGCTCACGGCCATTGGGGTTCCCTCGCTCGACGCGCTGATCGACGAAGCCATTCCCGCGTCCATCCGTCTCGACACCCCGCTGACGCCGCCGCCGCCCGAGAGCGAGCACCAGTACCTGCGCCGCCTGATGCGGATCGCCCGGCAGAACAAGATCGGCCGGTCGTACATCGGGCTCGGGTACCACGACACGGTGACGCCGAGCGTCGTCCTGCGGATGGTGATGGAAAACCCCGGGTGGTACACGCCGTACACGCCGTACCAGGCCGAGATCGCGCAGGGACGGC